>JACXTT010000190.1_pt1 | contig 98268 bp, 109 predicted proteins | sample 9270951 | NCBI WGS metagenome assembly JACXTT01 (sample SAMN15532306, study PRJNA645909) | rock metagenome | isolation source: weathered quartz diorite | place: Puerto Rico | collected 2017-06-21 | reverse complement strand
GTGCGTCAGCACCTTTCCTGCGTGTTGGACAAAGACGGTTAGGAGTTTGTATTCGATCGGCGTCAAATGGATCTCGTGTTCTCCCACCCAAACGGACCGCTGGGCCAGATCGACCCGGAGTTCTCCGGTCGTAAAGATCGATTCAGCGGCGTCTCCATCGAGTCGGGTGCTGTGTCGTAGCGCGACGCGCATCCGTGCGAGGAGTTCTCCGACACCGAACGGTTTCGTGACATAGTCGTCCGCCCCCAAGTCCAGCGCCGCGACTTTATCCTGCTCCTGATTTCTGGCGGACAGCACGATGATGGGAACAGACGACCATGCCCGTAACTGCCGCGTCACCTCCAGTCCGTTGATGTCCGGCAATCCGAGATCCAGGACGATGAGATCCGGCGTGCGTGCGGTGGCTTCGGCGATCCCGTCCCGTCCGTTCGCCGCTTCCACCACGCGAAATCCTTGAGATGACAACGTCGTCTTCAAGAACCGTCGAATCGGAGATTCATCTTCGACTACGAGGACGGTCTGCGGGTGCTTGGAAAGCGTCAGTTCTTCCATCTGTTTCGTCACGGCGTGGTCTGGTGGGTCTCGGCGAGGATGGGGTCAGGCCGCGGTGGCTCGCCGCTCATGGGTAGCACGATGTGAAACGCTGCGCCACCGCCAGACGGGTTTTCAGCCCACATGCGCCCGCCGTGGGCTTCCACGATGCCGCGACAGATCGAAAGCCCTAAGCCCACGCCGGGTGCCCCCGCTGCCGCGGCTCGGTAAAACTTATCGAAGATCCGCTCGAGATCGCCTGATGGGATCCCAGGTCCATGATCGGCGACCGTCAGATGCACCGAATCCTTGGTGATTTCCGCAAGCAGATCAATGGGACTGTCCGCAGGGGTGTACTTGATGGCGTTGTCCAAGAGATTAATCAACACCTGTTCAATCAGGACTCCGTCGAGGAGGACCAACGCGGAATCCGACGGAAAGGACGTCTTGACGACGCGGTGTCCTAACCGATCCTCGACCCGTACCAGGGCGGCCCCGACCACCTCCTCGAGGGGAAGCCACTCTTTCTCCACCCGAAGCGCTCCGGCTTCAAGCCGCGTCATGGATAAGAGGTTATTGACCAACCGGTCAAGACGAATAGATTCGTCGTGTGCCGCTTGCAGCAAGCCGGTTCGTTCTTCCTCCGTGATATGGCCATCCTGTTCCAGCAAACTGCTGGTCGCCCCTACAATCGTTGCCAACGGGGTCCGCAGATCGTGCGATACCGCGCTCAACACGGCGTTTCGCATGCGTTCGGTCTCGATGGTTAGTTGCGCGTTCTGCGCCTCTTTTGCGAAGAGAATGCGATCCACCGCGGTAGCCACCTGATTGGTGAAGGCTTCCAACAGATGCAACTGATCAGGCGCCCACGATCGGCGCGGCTGGTCGGGGCGGATCGCCAGCACGCCGATGACTCCGCGAGAGGCCGCGAGCGGAAGATAGAGTGCGCCGGCGTCGGGAAGCGTCTCTGTGCCCAATCCCGCGCGCTGGCCATGATCCAGAACCCATTGCGCCACGCCCGCGTCTTTGGCATCCATGACGAAGGCGCTCTCTTTGCCGGTCTGGACGGTTAAATGACCGTCCGTATCGGGAAGCAAGACGGCAACTTGACCGTTTGAGATCTGCTCGATATGGCGGGCGGCGACGGATGCGACATTCGCCGTCCGATGATGGCGCATCAGTTCGCGACTCATGGCATAGAGGGTGGCCGTGCGTTGCTCCCCTTGCCGGGCTGCCTCGGCCTGCTCGCGGATCATCACGGTCAACGTGCCAGTGACCAGCGCGGTTACGAGAAGCACGACAAATGTGACCAGTTCTCGGGGATCCGACACGGCCAGGGTGAGGTAGGGTTCGACGAAGAAGTAATCGTAGGACAGCACGCTCAGTATGGAAGCCAGAACGGCAGGGCCTCGTCCTAGGTAAGCGGCGACAACGAGCACGCCCAGCAAATACAGCATCGGAACAGTCGATTCGCCCAGGTACGGTGCGCTGGCCACGGCAACGGCTGTGGCGACTGCGACTGCCCCCAGCCCCATCGCATACGCAGACCACGGACTGGTCCGGCGAAAGACGCGCGGGATTAAAGGGCGTCCGGGAGTCGCATCTCCGGTGACGATGTAGACGTCAATTTCCCCGCTCTCCGTGATCAGGTCGTTCACGACGGACCCAAAGACCAGCTCTTTGAAGCGTGAGCGTAACGGTTTGCCGACGAGGATCTTCGTCGCGTTTCGGGCACGGGCGTAATGCAGGATTTCCTGACCCACCCGCGCGCCGTGCAATGTGACGGTTTCAGCGCCCAATTGCTCTGCGAGTCGCAGGGTCTGTTCCACGCGATCGCGGTCGGTTTCGGGTAAGCGCGCATGTTCGGGCGTTTGTACATACACCGCCACCCATTTCGCGTGCAGCCCCTCCGCCATGCGCCTGGCGGCCCGCACAAGGCGGATGCCGCGCGGATGGAGGTTCACACAGACCAGAATCGTTTCCGTGGCCGGCCAGGTTTCCGGTACGGCGTGGTCACGCCGGTACCGCCGCATTTGCTCATCCACCCGGTCGGCGGTGCGCCGAAGCGCGAGTTCACGAAGCGCCAGTAGATTGCCTTTTCGAAAAAAATGCTGGATAGCCTGTTGCGCCTGATCGGGCAGATAGACCTTGCCCTCTTTGAGTCGTTGCCGTAGGTCATCCGGAGGGATATCGATGAGTTCGACGTCTTCCGCCTGCGCGAAGACCGCGTCCGGGATGGTCTCGTGCATCGCCACGCCGGTGATTTGTGTCACGATGTCGTTCAGGCTTTCAAGGTGTTGGACGTTGACCGTCGTGTAGACGTGGATACCGGCTTCCAACAACTCGTGCACGTCCTGATACCGCTTGGGGTGACGGGAGCCCGGCACGTTGCTATGCGCCAGTTCGTCCACGAGGAGCAGGGCTGGGCGACGGCGGAGCGCCGTGTCGAGATCGAATTCTTTGAGTTGCGTGTCTCGATATGGGACCAAGCGAGGGAGGAGCACCTCCAAGCCGTCGAGCAAGGCCATGGTTTCCGCCCGCCCGTGGGTTTCGACCCAGCCGACGACGACGTCTACGCCGTGGTTGCGTTGCTCGTGCGCGGCTCGGAGCATGGCGTAGGTCTTGCCCACACCGGCGGCTGCGCCGAAGAAAATTCGGAGGGTACCGCGACGCTTCTGCGCGTCATCCTCGGCAATGCGCTTCAACAGCGCGTCCGCGTCAGGTCGTTGATCCTTCACAGGCTCACCCCAACGTCGATCGGCTCGTCTGTAGTCTACGCCCTTTGGCATCGGGTTGAAAGAATGGCTACCCGACGGACTATTCGACCGTATCTAATGCGAGGTTCAGCAATAAAACGTTGACGCGCGGTTCGCCGAGGACCCCAAACTGGCGTCTCTCAGTATGGCGCTCGACTAGAGTCCGAACACGGGCCTCCTCCATGCCGCGGGCCTGGGCAACACGGTGGAGTTGATACGCGGCCGCTGCAGGACTGATATGAGGGTCCAGGCCGCTTCCTGAGGCGGTCACCAAGTCAACCGGTACGGGTTCGTGTTGGGATGGATCGGCATTTTGAAGCGCCACAATTCGCTCCTGGATCACGTTCACCAGGGCCTCGTTTGTTGGTCCTAAATTCGACCCTGCGGACGCAGCCGCGTTATATGGAACGGGACTCGTGGCCGAGGGACGACCCCAGAAGTACTTTTGGGATCGTCAAACGCCTGGCCGATCAACGCTGAGCCTACGGGTCGCCCGTTCTGTACGATCACACTCCCGTTGGCTGCTTGCCGAAGGAAGGTCTGCGCGATACCAGTGACGACTGCCGGATACACGACGCCTGTCACCACCGTGAGAAGAAGAAACAATCGAAGCGCGCTTCCAAGATACGTGATCACGCGTTACACCACATGAAGGGCAACGAGAATGAGATCGATGAGCTTGATGCCGACAAACGGCACCAGGAGTCCACCGAGCCCATAGATAAATAAGTTTCGGCGTAGCAGTGCGGCGGCGCCAATTGATCGGTAATGCAAGCCGCGCAGCGCTAAAGGAACAAGAACGAGAATGATCAGCGCATTGAAGATCACGGCGGACAGCACCGCGCTCTGGGGTGTCGCCAATCCCATGACGTTCAACGCGCCGAGCGCGGGGTACGTGCTCACAAAGGCCGCGGGGATGATGGCGAAATACTTGGCGACGTCGTTGGCGATGCTGAACGTCGTGAGGGCCCCGCGCGTGATGAGCAATTGTTTCCCTATCGCCACGATCTCGATGAGTTTCGTCGGGTTGGAGTCGAGATCGATCAGGTTCCCGGCCTCCCGTGCCGCCTGCGTACCGGTGTTCATCGCGACCGCCACATCGGCTTGGGCCAGCGCCGGCGCGTCGTTCGTGCCGTCCCCGGTCATGGCTACCAGCCGCCCCCCACTCTGCATGTGCCGAATCAACTTCAGTTTGTCTTCGGGAGTGGCCTGCGCCAAAAAATCGTCCACTCCAGATTCCGCAGCCACCGAGGCCGCGGTGAGCGGATTGTCGCCCGTGATCATGATGGTCTTGATCCCCATCCGACGCAGTTCAGCAAACCGCTCTTTGATTCCGCCTTTGACCACGTCCTTGAGTGCGATCGTTCCGAGAACCCGATGATTCTCCGCCACCACGAGTGGGGTGCCTCCGTGCTTGGCAACCTCCTCGACAGTGGTTCGGACGTCTAGCGGAAATTGTCCACCGCGTTCCGTGACGAACGCTTCCAGGGCCTCGGCTGACCCTTTACGGATCTGTCGACCGTCCAGGTTGACGCCGCTCATGCGTGTCTGCGCGGAGAATGGCACGAACGTCGCACCAAGTTCTTGAATCTGCCGCTCGCGCAATTGATAGCGGGCTTTCGCGAGTACCACGATGCTCCGGCCTTCTGGGGTTTCGTCGGAGAGGGACGCGAGTTGGGCCGCGTCGCCTAGCGCTTCCACTCGTACGCCCTCAGCGGGCAGAAACTCCGTGGCTTGGCGGTTTCCCAGCGTGATAGTCCCGGTCTTATCCAGCAGCAGCACGTCCACATCGCCGGCTGCCTCCACAGCGTGACCTGAGGTCGCAATGACATTGGCCTGGATCATGCGATCCATCCCTGCGATGCCGATTGCGGACAAAAGACCACCGATGGTGGTCGGAATCAGACACACCAACAAGGACACGAGCACGGTGATCGTCACCGGCGCGCTTTGGTGCGTGGCGTTCACGCTGTAGATCGAGAAAGGGAGCAGCGTCACAGTCGCCAACAGAAAGACGATGGTGAGCGCGGCGAGGAGAATATTGAGCGCAACCTCATTGGGCGTCTTTTGCCGTTTGCCCCCTTCGACCAAGGCGATCATGCGGTCCAAAAAGGTCTCGCCGGGATTGACCGTCACGCGAACCACGAGCCAGTCCGACAACACTTTGGTCCCGCCGGTCACCGCGCTTCGGTCACCGCCGCTTTCGCGGATCACCGGAGCGCTTTCCCCGGTAATGGCGCTTTCGTTCACGGACGCGACCCCTTCAATGACGTCGCCATCAGCCGGGATCGTGTCGCCGGCCTCCACGAGGACGACATCGCCTTTCTTCAGAAGACTCGAGGCAACGGCCGTGTAGGGAGCGCCGTGTTTCGGACCGGCTAACCGTTTGGCCGATAACTCGCGCCGCGACTCGCGGAGCGCTGCGGCCTGCGCCTTTCCGCGGCCTTCGGCCATGGCCTCCGAGAAATTGGCAAACAGCACAGTGAACCACAACCACAGGGAGACTTGAAGAATGAAGCCGGCCGGCGCTTCTCCAGTGCCCATCAGCGCTTGACCAAAGAGCAGTGTGGTCAGGGTGCTGCCGACATAGACGACGAACATGACGGGATTCCGGATTTGATGTCTCGGATCAAGCTTCCGGAACGCGTCGCTGATCGCTGGCCGGACAATCTGGGGGTCGAACAGCCGACGAGGATGGTCTGTTCTCATAGAAGCTCCTAGCTGATCATCAGCAAGTGTTCCACGATCGGACCGAGCGCGAGCGCTGGGACAAAGGTCAACGCGCCAACGAGCACGACGGTCCCGATCAATAGCGCCACAAAGAGCGGCGTATGAGTGGGGAGCGTGCCGGGGCTGGCCGGAACGACGTTCTTTTTCGCGAGCGATCCGGCCAACGCCAGGATCGGGAGGGCGATCCAAAACCGGCTGATCCACATGGCGATGCCTCCGGTGAGGTTATAAAAGGGCGTGTTGGCGTTCAGTCCTCCGAACGCGCTTCCGTTGTTGTTGCCCATGGAACTGAACGCGTACAAGATTTCGCTGAATCCGTGCGGCCCAGGATTGAAGACGCTCGCGCGGCCCATCTCGGTTACCGTAGCCACGGCGGTCAGCCCGAGGACCACGATCGGCATGATCAACAGCGCCAGCGAGGCCATTTTCATCTCATACGCGTCGAGTTTCTTGCCTAAGTATTCGGGTGTGCGTCCGACCATCAGACCCGCGATGAAGACGGCGATGATCGCAAAGACCAGCATCCCGTAGAGTCCAGAGCCGACGCCCCCGAAAATCACTTCGCCGAATTGGATCAAGAGCAATGGGACAAGTCCGCCCAATGGCGTATAAGAGTCGTGCATCGAATTGACGGATCCGTTCGAGGCGGCCGTGGTGGCGGCTGCCCAGAGCACGGAGTTCGCCATGCCGAATCGGACCTCTTTCCCCTCCATGTTGCCGCCGGATTGCAGATCGGTGGCCGTTTGATCAACTCCCGCGAGTAACGGGTTGCCGGCCGACTCCGCCCAATAGCCGACGCCGATGAACACGACCAACACAATCAGCATGGCCGCGAGGATCGCCCATCCCTGCCGAGCGTCGCCAACCATCAAGCCGAAGGTGTAGCAGAGCGCCGCAGGAAGCAAGAGAATGGCGAGCAGCTCGAGAAAATTTGCCAGCGGCGTGGGATTCTCAAACGGGTGCGCGGAGTTCACGTTGAAAAATCCTCCGCCGTTGGTGCCCAGCTGTTTGATGGCGATCTGAGAGGCTGCCGGTCCAACGGCGAGCATTTGTTCGGTCACCGTGACTCGCTTGGTGACCGGCTGCCCGCCTTCATCAACTATTGGCTGTCCACTCGCGTCAGTCACGGGCTGCGAGTAGGTCGTTGGTTGCGCGAGCGTCACGGTCTTGTAGGGACTGAACGTTTGGACGACCCCTTGCGCGACCAAAAGAACCGCCAAGAGCAGAGAAAGGGGGAGCAGGATATAGAGGACGCCGCGGACCAGATCCACCCAGAAGTTCCCGATCGTGGTCCAGCCCTTTCTGGCCAATCCGCGAATTAGAGCGATCAAAATAGCCATGCCCGTGGCAGCCGAGACAAAGTTTTGGACCGTGAGCCCCAGCATCTGCGTCAGATAGCTCATCGTGGTTTCGCCGCCGTACGCTTGCCAATTCGTGTTGGTTACGAAGCTGACGGCCGTGTTGAAAGCCAACTGAGGACTCAGGGGACCCAGGTCGGCGGGATTCAACGGGAGCAGGTTCTGTATGCGTTGAATGGCGTAGAGCACGACGACGCCGATCGTATTGAAAACCAACATCGTCATCCCGTACGTTTTCCAACCCATCTCATCACCAGCCTGAATGCGACAGAAGCGATAAATCCACCGCTCGATCGGGCCAAGAGGGCGATCAATCCAAAGGGGATGCCCTTGATAGACGCGGGCCATATACGCCCCCAAGGGCCTCGTCAACGCGACGAGCACCGCGAGGCAGAGAGCGATCTGGAACCATCCGTTGAGGGTCATGAAAATACCTCAGGCTTCAATAGGGCGATCAGCAAGTAGATCAAGATCCCGAGCGCAAGAGCACCGCCAACGACATAGAGAAGGGTCACCGTGTTCCGCCTAACTGTTCGAGGAAAGTGAGAAGCCTTGCGGACATCGCGAAGAACATCCAAGCCAGTCCGAGACAAATCAGGTCCATCAATTCCTCCGCCGAGATGAGTTTTTTCAACGTAATGCTATACCGAGAGGGTGTAGAAACGGTGTAAAAAGAAGCGATGGACTTATAAAAAACGTGTAAATGGGTCGCTAAAACAGCAATCGAAGGGCGCTGGCTGGGTTCACAGGTTTTGGCGAAATTTCAGCACAATAACGCGATTGCGTCAGATGGGATGGTGTTCGAACTGTTTGTTACAGGGAAGGAAATATCAGCCAGTGACGGTGCTGATTTTAGTCAGCAGGTCGCTCAGCTTGTGAGTACTTGAATTGGTGGAGGGTACCGGGATCGAACCGGTGACCTGCTGATTGCGAACGGACAACATGGGTGTGGGCTTTGGGCTTGATGTTGCGACGGTTTCCCCGTTTTCTTCGTCAAAACAGCGACGTGGCTCCCTTCTACTGATTCAACGGATTCGAGGAGTGCTCGTCTGTTCCGACGAGTTCTAGCACGAATTTAGCACAAGCCAGTGGGGTGAACCCTTCCGTTGAGACAGTTTTAGGTTGTCACACTGGTCGCCCTGAGCAGCACCTGGGTTGCACCGCGACGTGCCGCCTGTCAGGTGTCCGCTCCAGTCACCCCGAACCGAGTGTCTAATGCTGAATCCGGAATTTCTCCTGCGTCTCATATACGGGCCGCTTGACTGTCGTGGAGTCGAAGGCGAACTCGGCTCGCGCGGTCCCGTTTGGTGCGATGGTGATCTGCCGCTCCATCGGGCGGAAGTGGGGGCGCCAGGCGGTGACCGTGTAGGTGCCCGGTGGAAGCCCGTCGATCGTGAACGCACCGTTTTCATCGGTCAACGCGTAGTAAGGATTATCCACCGCATACCCCCACGTCTGCATGAACTCGTGCATGCCGCAGATCATTTGGTAGATCCGATATTTCCTTTCGAAGCTGATGGGGAATGTGCCGGTCGAATTTGGCGGGTTGGGGACCGTCAACCGCAGGTTCCCCTTCTCGCTCTGGTAGAGCTGGGCGTTGTGAATGATGGGGTCGTCATTGATCATCCTGAACTGTCCCTGGTTCTGGAGGACGCTGACAAACGGGATGAACTCACAATCCCGCGCCACGATCTCCGCCACGATGGGGGCGAACGGTTTCCCTTGCTTCACGTCTTGTACCGCCACCACCACATCCTTCAGCCCCTGCGCGGCGCCCACTTCAAACTCTTGAATCCGGATATTGCCCCCGCCATCCGTGATTCGCTCGTTTTTGTTGCAATACGGCCCAAAGGGATAGAGCGCGAGCGGAAAGATGCGCGGCTCCGGAACTGGTCCGTCCAACCGTGCCTTTCCCGTCAATGTCCCGCCGTTCTTGACCGGGTTCTCCTCATAGGCGGAGGCCCGGGAGGCTCGCCCCAAACCGAGGCTCACCAACAGGGCGAGGCCCACCGTGAGCGCCGCCACACGCTTGATCGCTTCATTCGTCATCACCTCACTCCTCGCTAAAAAAGAACGTTGCCTTGATATCCTGAATCTCCATCAGACGAACCACCCGCTCCAACGACGAACGGATGACGCAGACTTCCGGTTGCGACAGGCTTTCGAGCCCGTGCACCAACTTGCCTTGCGCCGCCTCAGGCCCCCGCTGCACTAGCCGCTTCCCCGCGGCCGTGAGGCTGATTCTGACCACGCGCCGGTCCGAATCCTCTCGGCTCCGCTCGACGTACCCCCTGCGCTCCAACCGATCCACGACACCCGAGGCCGTGCTGATATGCAAGTACATGTGCCGGCTCAACTCGCCCATCGAAAGCGAGCCGTGCGTATAGATCGTTCGCAGTGCCCAGAGCTGAGGGCCGGTCACGCCGAACTCTTTGAGCACGTCTTCGGAGTACTGCTGGATCGCCTTAAAGATGCGACGCAAGGACTGCATGATCTCGGCGATTTCTCGTTTCTTGGTCACGCTACTGCCGGTATGGCTCCCATGAAAAATGACCAGACCGAATCGTCAAATGGCGTTTCGGACCGTGATGGCGAATTCGCAGCCACAGACTTCAGACTTTGATAAAGTGCGGCTCGACTTCACGCGGTTCTTCGGGAACCATTAACCCCTCCGCGGTGGATTTGGGGTCGGGATCCTGGCGCTGAATGAAGTTGACAACGATTTGGCCGTCGACGGAATCGAGCGAGATGGCCGCGCGCCAGAGCGTTCGAGGAGCCGGCCCTCCGCGCACGTTGCCGTAGACGTCATAGATACTCCCGTGGCAGGGACACCGAAACCGCTGTTGATCCAGGAACCAATTGGGCGTACAGCCGAGGTGACGACAGATTGCGACGAGTACGTACAATCCGCGCTCATTTCTCACCACCCAGATTTGGCGTTCCTTCTTCAGGGTGTCGGTGACCCCCATCCCGTAATCAGCGGGCCTGCCGATTTTAAAGATCGTGGGCGGTTCGTAAAGAACCTCGGGGAACATGAACCGGAACGCGCCGAACGCCGATCCACCCATCGAGGCTAAAAACCCTCCCCAACCGATCAGCGTGAGCATCCGGCGCCGGGACATCTCGAGGTCTTTGGCTTTTTGCTGAGCGTCGTGTTCCGGACTGCCCTGACTTGTACTCATGGGAGGCCTCCCTCTTTCGCCGGTCTGGGACTTCTCGATCCGGGGCGGCTTCTGAGGTAGTATCTACACAAATATTTTGTATGCAAAATATCAGAAGAATCGTAGTAAGTGCAAGTCGGTTCACGGCGCCGACCCGTTTGGGGGATGGACCTCTTCAGAAAATCTGCATAGAAAATGAGGAGCGGGAGCCGCTTTGCGGCCGATCCTGAACGCGTTCACCTGGGGGAGCGGAGATCGTCCTAAACTTGGTTGAGATTTGAGCCGCGGCTCCTGATGTGGTGAAGTGGGTGTCGGCGAAGACACCCCCAACTCACACACAGGAGGAGCCGCGTGAAACGGACAGTAGCGAAGTCGATCGGAAACTGCAAGACGAGACCGGAGGTCGCATGGGACGTGGAGGCGGTGGACGCGAAGGTGGCGCTCATCCAGGCCTTGATTCCGTTGGGGTTGCAGGCGGTGCAGGAGACGTTGGAAGCGGAAGTGGCGGCGTTGGCGGGTGCGCGGTATCAGCGGGTGGGCCGACAACCGGGCCATGTGCGCTGGAGCCAGCAGCAGGGCTCGGTGTACCTCGGAGACCAGAAGCTGCCGGTGCGCTTTCCCCGCGTGCGCAATGTGCACACGAATGCCGAAGTGCCGTTGGTGACCTACGAGAAGCTGCAGCGGCCGCGGGCGCTGGACGAGGGCCTGCTGCGCCGGGTCCTGGTCGGGTTGAGCTGCGGCCGGTATCGGGAGTGTGCCGAGACCGTGCCGGAGACGTTTGGGGTGTCGCGCGCGACGGTCTCACGCCGGTTCATCCGGGCGAGCGCGGCGCGGCGCAAAGCGTTGATGGAGCGTGATCTGACGGGCGAGGACTTCGTGGCCGTATTCCTGGATGGGAAGAGCCTGGCGGGTGACGCGGTGGTGTTGGCCGCCGGGATCACGCTGACGGGCCAGAAAATTGTGTTGGGGCTCGTGCAGACGGCCACCGAGAATACGCGGGTGCTCACCGAATTTCTGCAGGGACTGGTCACCCGAGGCCTCCGCCCCGCAGCGGGCCTGTTATGGCTCGTCGATGGCGGCAAAGGCCTGCGGGCCGCGATCCGCACGGTGGCGGGCCCGGACGCGGTGGTCCAGCGCTGCCAGTGGCACAAGCGCGAGAACGTCGTGAGCTACCTGCCGAAGACCCGCCAGGCCGCCGTGCGCACGCAGCTCCAGACGGCCTATCGGCAACCCACGTACGAGGCGGCGAAGGCCCAGCTCGACACGCTGGGCCGGGTGTTGGCGCGGGAGAATCCGTCCGCGGCGGCCTCGTTGCGCGAAGGCCTGGACGAGACGCTCACGCTCCATCGGCTGGGGCTCGCGCCGGTCTTGAGCCGCAGCTTTGCGACGACCAACGTGCTGGAGTCGATCAATGCGCAGGTGGAACGGTCCATTCGTCGCGTCACCCGGTGGCAGAGCGGCGAGCAGAAACTGCGGTGGGTGGCGAGTGCCGTGCTGGATCTGGAGCCGCGGCTCCGGCGGGTCAAGGGCTACCGGGCCTTGCCCCAGTTGCGGGCCGCCTTGCTCCGTCACGCAGCGTCGGCCACCGAGGCGACCGTGCAGGCTGCATAGGCAGCACACAGGAGCCGCGATCGAATCTCAACTAAAAATGGGATTGACTCGGGGAGCGAGATCACAGACTGATCCATAAAGGCAGGGTCGGGTGTAGGAGCAGATCCAGAGTTAGAGGCATTGGGGTTTTAAGTTCTGACTTGACAACCGTTCCGAATAGGCACTACCATACCAACCGGTTTGTCTAAGATAGGTAACCATGAGAACGGCTAACCCTGATTCCCCAACCAAAGAGAAACTGCTCGATGCAGCGCAGCGCCTCATGCTGGCGAAGGGGTTTCCCGCCACCACGGTCGAGGAAATCTGCGAGACCGCCGGCCTGACCAAGGGCAGTTTCTTCCACTACTTCGAGAGCAAGGACGACTTGGGCAAGGCGGTGCTGGATCGCTACGCTGGACGCGGCCTGGGTGCGCTTGAAACCGCGCCGTTTCGTCGGCAGAGCGATCCTCTCAAACGAATCATCGCCTCAATCGACTTCTGGATCGACCGTATCAGTGACCCGTCTACGGAGTGCGGCTGCCTGCTGGGGAACTTCGCCCAGGAGTTGTCGGACACCCACCCAGCGATTCGGGCCCAGTGCGCGCAGTACTTTGACCGGTGGACTCAGATGCTCAAGCAAGACTTCGACGAAGCGAAGGTCGCCTGCCGCCCGCGCGGCCGAATCGACACGCAAGGCCTCGCCGAACACTACGTGGCGGTCGTCGAGGGTGCGTTATTGCTCGCCAAGGCCAAGGGAGACCGGAAAGTGTTCGAGCGAAACCTGACGCATTTGAAGCGCTACATTCAGGCAGTCTTCAACGGCTGATCGCGGCATTCAGTCGGCCGTGAGAATACCAACTGGTTGGTGTGGATGAAGAGGAGGGCGGAGATGTACGCAATTACAGGGGCAACCGGGAACACGGGGCGACGAATCGCCGAAGCATTGCTGGTAAAGGGGGAAAAGGTCCGGGTCATCGGCCGCAGCGCGGAGCGACTGAAGGCGCTGGGGAAACTCGGCGCCGAGCCGTTCTTGGCGTCGCTCGCTGATGGGGGCGCCATGACGCGCGCTTTGCAGGGCGCTCGTGCTGCCTATCTCATGATCCCTCCCTCCTATGGTGAGCCCGATTTTCGCGGGTATCAGAATCGGGTGGGCCAAGCCTTGGCAGAGGCGGTCTCGGCCGCAGGCATCTCGCATGTCGTCAATCTCAGCAGCGTGGGAGCGCACCTGGCGGAACGGGTGGGGCCGATCAACGGGCTGCACGATCAGGAACAGCGCCTCAACCGTCTCGCCGGCGTGCACGTTCTCCACCTGCGTCCGGCGTCCTTCATGGAAAACGTCCTCTTCAACGTCAACCTGGTCAAGCAGGCCGGGATCAACGGGACGCCGTTGCGCCCGGATTTGGCCATCCCGATGATCGCGACGCAGGATATCGCTGTGGTCGCCGCGCGGCGTCTGCTGGCTCTCGATTTTTCCGGGAAGACCACGCGGGAACTCCTCGGCCCGCGTGACCTGACGATGGCCGAAGCGACCCGCATCCTGGGCCAGGCCATTGGGAAGCCGGACCTGCCCTATGTCCAATTCCCGTATGACAAGGCCGAGCAGGCCATGGTCGGGATGGGGATGTCCCCGGACGTGGCGCGCACATTCGTCGAGATGTACCGGGCGTTCAACGAGGGAATCCTGCGCCCGACTGAGCCTCGCTCGGCTGCCAACACGACGCCGACGTTGTTCGAAGCGTTCGCCAAGACATTCGCCACGGTCTACGCCGCCCAGGCCTCACCACACACCATACCAAGTAGGAATCATGAGGCTTAAAGGCATGGTCGCGATCGTCACGGGTGGAGGAACCGGAATCGGCGAATCCATTGCCAAGGCGTTTACCCTTTCCGTGGCAAACGTGGTTGTCACCGGTCGGAGAAGGGCGAACTGGAGTCACCAAGACCGTGGCTCTGCAGTACGCCAAGGACAAGATCCGGTGCAACTGCATCTGCCCGGCCGCGGTGGAGACGCCAGGGGTCGCCGAGTGGATCAAGGACCCCAAGACGCGGGCGATGACGGATGGGATACACCCGCTGGGTCGCATGGGCCGGCCGGAAGAGATCGCGCCGCCGGTGGTGCCCTTTGCGTCGGACGAGTCGCAATGGACGACTGGCACCATCCTGCCCGTGGACGGCGGGGTCATGGCCCAGTGAGCACTCCACCGGGTGAACCTGGCACCGCGAACTCCAACGCCTGGTGAGAGTGCGGGGATGGCGAGATTCTACACGGGGCACGGCGGTCCGTTGATGGCCGGCGAAGTCCTGCGTCATGCGCGAACGCTCCTTAAAATGAACAACAACGATCTGAGCCCTTCGGAGCACGTATGAGACGCCAACCAGGAGATCGTGTCACGGCTCTGAATCTACCCGCTATCGACGGCAGCGAGTTTGCCCTTGAGACCCTGCAGGGCAAGCCCTATTTGCTGTCGTTTTTCCGCTTTGCCTCGTGTCCGTTCTGCAATCTGCGCCTGCATGAATTGGTCACGCGCTATGGGGAGCTCGACAACGGGTTCTCCGTCGTGGCCATCTTCGATTCCCCTCTCGAGAACCTCAAACGACACGCCGAAGGGCATCGACCACCCTTTCCCGTATTGGCCGATGAGCACAACGTGTATTATCGAGCCTTTGGGATTGAGCATTCCTGGGCTCGTCTGATCAAAGGCATGGTCATCCGGTTTCCGACCCTGCTCAAGGCCATCTTCGTCCACGGGTACGTCCCGCTGACGTTCCAAGGCCGGCTGGAGACCATGCCAGCGGACTTTCTGGTGGATCGCGAGGGCGTAATACGGGTTGCCTATTACGGCCACGACGAGGGCGACCGACTGCCCTTTGAACAGATCAAGGCGTTCGCCTTGACGCAGCGGAAAAGGAGGACCAGGCATGTCGGAACTTCAGCACACGATCACGATCAACGCCCCTCCCGAGAAGGTCTGGAAGGTATTGGCCGACCTGGAGGCGGTCCCACGCTATAACCCGACGGTGACGCGTGCCCGGTACCTCTCGTCCAATCGAGAGGGGATGGGGGCGAGCCGGGAGTGCGATCTCACGCCAAAGGGCGTAGTCAAGGAGCGCGTCATCGCGTGGGAGCCGAACCATGCCATCGGCTTGGAGTTGTACGAAAGTCCGTGGCCCCTGGTGTTTATGAAGTGGCGCACGGAAGTGAGACCTCACAGCTCCGGAACTGAAGTGACCCAGCGGATGGAGTATCGAGTCAAGTTCGGGGTACTCGGGGCGTTGATGGATCGCCTGGTGATGCGGCGAACGCTCGATCGGACAGTCGCTGACGTCTTTGTGGGCCTGAAACGATTTGTTGAGACCGGCGAACAGGCGTCCGGCCCACGACGATGAGGAGGGTGCAATGCTTGGCAAGCAAAAGGCAGGATCAGCAGCGAGACAGGCGACTTCAGACGCGCGGTTTGAGGCCCTGAGTGAAGCTTTGCGGCGCGACAGCAGCGTGACGTTGGCCAAAATGTTTGGTTCGAATGGATTCAAGATTCATGGCAAGGTGTTCGCCATGCTGGTCAAGGGTACGCTCGTGGTGAAACTTTCGCGGGCGCGTGCGCAGACGCTCGTTGCATCCGGGCGCGCGGTGCCTTTCGATCCCGGTCATGGTCGGATCATGAAGGAATGGGTGGCGATTCCACCGGAGGATACGGGGACATGGCTCGACCTTGCCGAGGAGGCGAAGGCGCTCGTGGCCCGGTCGGCGGGGTCACGACCGGTTGCGTGAGATGTCGCGCGGCCTGGCACCAGCATGGCTCAGCCTGCCCGTCCTGGCGGCCGGGCTGATCGTGAGTTTCCTTGGGGGATGCGGGGCGGTCCCGGCCTTGCCGGTCACGGCTGACCTGTTGGGCCAACGGATCAAAACCACCGTGGATTCGGAGATCGCCCGGTATTACCTCGCTCACTACCTTCCCGGCGAACGGATGAACACGACGTTCGACGCGATCCTCGACCGGCACTCGCCGCGCGGCGGAGGGGCGCTGCCCACTCGCGAGGAGCTCAAGCACCTCGCCGACGAGACCTCGGTCGGCTACGCGGCGCTGTACTTCGCCCAGCAGGTGCTCGCTCAGCCGGACAATCGCGCGGTGCAGTCGCGGTATGAAGCGGCGCTTGCGCGAGCGAAGGCGGGAGACCTTATTGCGCCGACCGCGCGTCCGAGCTCGGCCTCGTACCTGATTCTGTTCGTCCCCGGCTGGGTGTACAAGTCCAATCCAGATTCCGGGGCGGACTTGGCCGAGCCGCAGAGGGTGGTGGCGCGGATGGGGATCCCGAGCGTCCTGGTCCCGATTCCCGAAGCCGGGACCATCGAGGAGGATGCCGCGGTGGTGGCGGAGGAGATCCGCACGCAGAGCCGGCGGGGCCAACCGATCATCCTGGTCAGTGCGAGCTCCGGCGGCCCGGCGGTCGCGCAGGCGCTCGGCGCGCTCCTCGGACGTGACGAGACACGGGCGGTCAAAGCGTGGCTGAACATCGGAGGCCTGCTCCAGGGGAGCGCCTTGGCGGACGATGCTTTGCGGTGGCCGAAGCGGTGGCTGGTTCGGCCGTTTCTGTGGTTTCACGGGTGGGACGTGGCGAGTGTCGAGAGTATGACGGTTCGCGCCAGCCGTGCGCGGATGAACCGGCTGACGCTCCCGCCCCACGTTCGCGTGATCAACTACATCGGCATCCCGCTGTCCGGCCAAGTCTCGCGGCGCGCACAGGACGGCTACCGGGTACTGCGTCGCGACGGCCCCAGCGATGGACTGACGCTGCTCCCCGACGCCATCGCTCCGAACAGCGTCACCGTCGCGGACCTGGGGCGTGACCACTTTTTCCAGGGGCCTGAACTGGATACGAAAATCCAGGCGCTCGCCGAAACGATCCTCGCATCGATCGAGGGGACATGAATTCCATACAAACACCAATTACCGGCCAGGAAGATCAAGGCGATCTGTCAATGCCGGTCCACGCGTTGGTCCAGTTTTATCACGCCTTCAATACCAGGAACATGACGGTCATGGCGGAGAATTGGGCGCAGTCGGACGAGATTGCGATGGACAATCCACTGGGCGGCATCAAGCGAGGGTGGCCCAACATCCGGCAGGTATACGAGAGGCTGTTCAACGGGCCGGCCAGCGTGTACGTCGAGTTCTACGGTTACACGATCCACGAGGCGGGCGAGATGTTTTATGCCGTGGGGCGCGAACGCGGTTCCTTCCGACTTGGAGACGAGGAAATCACGCTCGCCATCAGAACAAGCCGTGTCTTCAGAAAGATCGACGGACGCTGGCGGCAGGTCCATCACCATGGATCGATCGACGACCCCGAATTGCTGGAGCGATATCAGGCAGCCGTGTTTCGTAAGCCGTCAGTGCCCCGATAACAGCGAGCGAAGAAGGCGACTCGTTACGTGGGATTGACGCCGAAGGGGTTCGTCTGCGATATATTCTGCGCGTATCTTCAGGACGACTCGTTACCAGATAGGGCAGGACGCGGGGCTGGTCGCCACCAAGGTGGTCGGCTTTTCAGAGACACACCGCGCTGAAGCTCGTGATCCCCACAGCGAAGCGCTATCCGGGGTCGTCCTAGGCGGGGGCGCATAGCTGGCGCATCACCCGATCACAACGGTCTGGCCACTGGTGGAGCACATGGAAATTAGACTGGCGAAATCAGACGAAGAAATTGCGGCATGTTTCCCCATAATGCACGAGTTGCGCCTGTCTGTGGCCGAAGGCGACTTCGTGTCCCGAGTGCGACGCCAAGAGGCATCGGGTTACAAACTCGCCTATGTCCTCGACCGCGGCGAGCCCGTGGCGGTCGCGGGCTACCGGATCGGCGAAAACCTCGCGTGGGGGCGATTTCTCTACGTCGATGATTTGGTCACGCGAGCCGACCATCGCTCTCGCGGCCACGGGGCCTCGCTGTTGTCGTGGTTGATGACGCAGGCAACCGAGGTGGGCTGCCAACAAGTACATCTCGACTCCGGGGTCCAGCGAACAGATGCCCACCGCTTCTACGAGCGCGAGGGGATGGAACGAGCCAGCGTCCACTTTCGGAAGCTGTTGGCGTCACGGATGGACTCTGCGGATGCACGGAGTGGGTAGTCGTGGTGCTTGATGATCCGGCGACGTCACGGCGATGAGCATCGTTGATCTCATCGAATCCGATGAGGGCCGAAGGCCGGTGCTGGACAATCCCAGACGGTCTCTGGCCGCCGAAGATCGTCATCACCGTCAACCGACTCGTACGGTTGTTGGATTCGATCGATTGACATTGCCCCGCGGTTGCTATTACTCTCGGACGCAAACCAATTGCGAGAGGATGACGATGGCGGTCACGAAGAAGAGCCCGCGACAAAAACCAGCGCCCAAGAAGCGCAGCGAGCGCGTCAAGTCCTGGATCTATGCTGTCATGAATCCGCTACTCGATGCGATTCGTGTTGAACGAGGATTCCTGAAGGAGAAGAATTGGACATGGCAGTACAATTCCAAGAGTTTGATTTCGATCCTTCCCCTTGAGCGATATGTCGAATCGGCCCATGTTCCGATCTTTCAAGATTTCTTCAAAGAGCATCGGGAGATGGAGCGAAAGCGCCAGAAACACGAGACGTTGCGTGTTGAACTGTTAGAGCACTGCCGGGTGGCATCGGACGCCTTGACCGATTCTCGGGATTTCCAAGACAAAGTATCGTCTGCGCTTGCGCAGTTTATGGGAGAGTTCCCAGAGCCCCAGTACCATCCACGAGGGGCAGTCCCGGAGGCCGACTTCCATCGGTTGATCGCCCAGTACGTGGTCAATGACGTTCAACAGCTTCCGGACTACTACTCCTCCTCGCGTTTTTGGGCCCGGTTAGGTTCCGAGTTCGCGGCTTTTCGAAGGGGTGACATCTTCGATCGGGTCGATGAGTCGGGCAAGAAACTCGATGCAGAAGATGCCCGCTTGATCACGGCGCTTGAGACCCTCCGGTCTCGTTACATTAAGGAGTACGACATCCCTGCTGCGCCCTACGCCGGTGTCGAAACGACCGACGTGGCCTGATCGCGTTGGACGCGCTGCTCCGTCATCCCATCGTCGATACCGGGGTGCTCTTTGATTTCCTGTGGTGCCGATTTGCGGTGACGACGAAGGCTCCTCACCTTCTCCGGACCGGCCTTCGATATCTATCTTCCACGCACTACCGGGACGCGCTCGAATGGTATTTCATGGTCGCACAACCAATCCTGACGTGTCCACACGTGATTGCCGAGCTTCATGGGCATGCCGAGAAGGGGTTCGGTAATCGCGATCTCGGCCGATTCTGGGAATGGGCTCGAGTTGAGCTCATGCAACTCGGTCTGCAAGAAGAAACCACCGCGCTCCAGGCCATGGACTCTGACGTCCTGGCCTTGCTGGGCCCGACCGATACATCGGTCCTGCACGTGGCTCTGCGCCTTCGTGAACGTTCCCGTCCGGTTCTCACAGAAGATGGCAAGTTGGCCGCGCAATGCCAGAAGAAGAGTGTACCGGTTCTCCGTCTCGCCGATGTCCTGAATCTCTGGCAGCAACATTCCCCCTGAACGTGAATCTGTCGAGGGATGTCTGCCGCCAGATGCCGCGGATGATGCCACGCTGCGCACCGGAGAAGACGCCTTCACGCACTCGGCGGTGGTACCTGGTGCCGGAAAGAGAACAAGGCGAACTGGTGGAATCGGGCTTCATCTCAGAGGCAATGGCCGCTGATATCCACGCACCATGACCCGTCTTGAACGTTTGCTGAGCATCGCCCTCGTTCTCTCGGCCCGCCGCCGGCTGCGCGCGCAGGAGTTGGCGGAGGAGTTCGGCATTACGCTGCGCACCGTGTACCGTGACGTGCGCGCGCTGCAGCAGGCGGGGTTTCCGGTGGTGGGGACCGCGGGAGACGGGTACCGCATTCCGCCGACCAGCCAGCTCCGGCCCTTGGCCTTTGAGTCGGGCGAGGCCGAGGTGTTGGTGATGGGCGCGCGGCTGCTGGATGCGCACGTCGATGCCCCGCTCAAGGACCGATTGCGCGTGGCGGTCTCCAAGCTCGAAGCGATCTTGTCCCCAGCGGCTATTCAGCGGGTGCAGGAGCAGCGCGATCGCGTGGTCATCGAGCCGCGCTGGCGGCCCAGCGGGCCGCTGACCACGCTACTCGATGCCGTCAATGCCCGGCGAGTCGTGACCATCGCATACGACGGCCTGGCCCGGGGTGAGTGTACGCACCGGGTGATCGAGCCGATCGGCCTGGTGCGGTACGCCAATGTCTGGCTCGTGCCCGCCTACTGCCGCTTGCGCGAGGACCTGCGCGTGTTTCGCGCGGACCGTGTGGTCGACGCGCAGTGGATGCCCGAGGCGTTCAACCCGCGCCCCGGCCTGACCCTCACCGACTACATCCGCATGTGCGAACGAGAGGAGGCGGCTTCGCCTCCTGACAGGCCCTTGTCACCAGCCCAGGGTACCCTGCCGGTGGTGACAATGAACCCAAACCAGGAGGGAGTATGAAGACTTGTAGCCCGCGTGAAGCCGTCGCTCAATTCGTCGGTGCGATGAACAACGGTGACCTTGAGACGGCACTGACTGTCTATGAGCCGGGAGCCTCTCTGGTCGTCAAGCCCGGCGTGGTGGTGACCGGAACCGTGGCGCTCCGCGAGGCCCTCGCGGGGTTCGTGGCGTTAAAGCCGACGCTGACCACCGAGTCCCAGCAGGTGATGGAGGCCGGCGATGTCGCGCTGTACTGCTCGCGGTGGAGTCTGCGGGGAACCGATCCCGCGGGAAATCCGGTACACATGGGCGGTCGCTCGTCGGACGTCCTCCGGCGCCAACCCGATGGGAACTGGCTCATTGCCTTGGATAACCCTTGGGGCACCGATATTGTGGCCTAGGACCCTGTCCAATGGCCATCTGCGGCGTTGTCGGTCGGCCTTGCGCGCAAGGACCTCCCTCCACCTTGCATCTGGCCTTCTCTGAACAGGCTCAAAACTGGGGTACTCGGACAGGCTCCTAGAGAAGGGATCGACGTGCAGGTGTCCATTCGGCAGGCACACATCCAGGATGCCCCGAGCATCAGTGAGTTACTCGTGGTGGCGTCCCAGGAGTTCGTCGTCGGTGAGTTCTCCGAAGAAGGCCGCGCGTACTACCTGAGCCAACTTACTCCGGAGCGAGTCGTCGAAAAACTCTCAAGTGATTTTCGGTTTTACGTGGCCGAGATCAACAATCGGTTGGCGGGCGTTGCCGCGATACGAGCGAATACCCACCTGTATTACCTGTTTGTTGCCAAACCCTTCCACCGAAAGGGGACAGCGAGGCGGTTGTGGGAGGTCGTCAAAGCTGACGCCATCCGGCTCGGCAATCCTGGCCTATTCACGGTGAACGCATCTCGCGTTGCAGTGAGCGCGTATGAACGACTCGGTTTCGTCCAGAAGGAGTCCGCGAAAGAGCTACAGGGCATTCGGTATACTCCGATGGAGTTCACGATGAGTGCCTAACACGCGCATCGAACTCGTGCTGGCTCAGTCGGTGCGCTCCTTCGCCGGCCTATCGTGCGCGGCCTTATATGGCATGAGAGCCCGTTCATGACGAAAGAATATCTACACGAACTAACCGCCTTACTGCAGGCGACGACATCGCACGAGACGAACGTGAAGTTGGAGTGCGAACATTTCTTCAGTGGTGCCGCCGTGTATGCCGATGGGAAAATCTGCATGTCGTTGACGCCCGTGGGCTTGGCGATCAAGCTACCGCAGGAATTGCGAACCACGTTGGTCGAGGAGCACGGCGCGCGGCCCCTGCGCTACTTCCCTCAAGGTCCGGTCAAGAAAGACTACGTGGTGTTGCCGCAGGTGATGTTAGGAGATCCCAAGGCCCTCCGGCGTTGGGTCAACGCAAGCATCAAATATGTGTGCTCACTGCCTGGGTCGACTAAAAGTCGGTCCTAAACCGCCGCTGATAGTCGCCTAGATGGCTCTGCGTCGTGTGAGTCCCACGCCGGAACAATATCTCTCCGAATACCCTCCCACGATCGAGGATCTTGCGCAGCGGCTGCGGCGGCTCGTCAAAAAGACCGTTCCGAATACGACCGAGGCGGTCTATCCCGGTTGGAAGCTCATCGGCTATCGGGTCAATGTGCTTCGCGCTTCTGCGCTGCCAATGAGCCGAAGGCTTCATCCCACATGGCGCAGCAAAGCCGGCCGTCGCGACGCGTACTTCGGCTTCATCGCCCCGTTTGATGATCGCGTCCTGCTCGGTTTCGAGTACGGCATCTTGCTGTCCGATCCGCACCATCTCCTTGAGGGCGACGGCAAGCAAGTGCGACACGTGACGATTCGGCGCGCCGCGGACATTCGCCAAACAGCATTGGCCGCGCTCATTGCCGAGGCCGCGCAAATCGCCGCGGCTCCGAGAGGGGAGAAGGTCCGGTTGCTGCTCGATCGCGAGGACACGGGGGTGCAGCGAGACATGGGCTGACCGGGAAGTCGTTGTCAGTGTCATCATCTCATTTGCAGCGCACGGTCGCGGCCGTGCGCGTCGCTCGTTAGGCACGTCGGTCTTCCCGAGCTCACGCGGCATGCGTCAGGAAGATCTCAGGGCGATGGTTTCGCCCGGCGTTTGTACGTTGGATTCTGAGCCAAAAACTTCCTGACGAGTTCCGAGGGATCTTTCTCCAAGCGATCCATCAGCTCAGGCGGCAGATTGGGATTCGCGGCCAGCCACGTGCGTTCTCCTTCATTCCCGCTCGTGACGATCTCCACCATGATCTCGCGCGGACAGTTGGGGTTCATCCCAAGGCTGATACGTTGCGCCTCGCCGTTCCGATACATCTCCCACAGAATCTCTTGCGGTATTTGCGGATTGCGGGCCAAGTGCTCGTTGACGGTGGTGTATTGGCCGGGGGTTCGGAGCGGCAACAGCAGATCAAGCGGCGTAGTCGGGTTATAGGCCACACCGGTTCTGACCTCGAAGTTGTGGTGTTTGGACAGGCGCTCAAGCAGGGGGCGGGGTGTCCCGGGGTTATTGCCCACGAGATGAAGGACAGCGATGTTGTCATATTGCGTCAGCGCCGCGGCTTCGTCCGCCGTGGGCGGTCGTCTTTCCTCAAGCCGTGCAATTACGCTGGAGGAGACTCCCTGCTTCGCCAGAAACTCGCGGGCCCGCTTCTCATACAGGGGCGGCGCGTTACACGCGGCAAGCGTCACCGCCAGCGCCATCAACAGTCCGATGTCGCGCGGATACCGTGGCCTGCATCCGCTCAGCACGCGTGCGGTGAGCGTCAGGACTTGAATCACAGGAAGTGGTCGCTTCATGGAGAGCACTCAAAAGGAGTCGGTCCGCGTACGGCGCAAGTGTAACGGAGGCCTGACGTCCCGGCAAAGATGTGGCTCTGGCTCTCGTTCCAATGAAAGACGGATCTGCCGACGTGCCCGTGGCGAGCAGCGGGACGTTGGGTGGCAGGGGCTTTCGCCGGATGTGCTTTCGAAACGGGTCGCCGAAAGACGGAGCAGATTTCGGAGACACCACCGGTTCACTGAACCGTCACGCCTTGTCTGATTTCTGGTGCACTATTCGTTTGCGACCAATTTTTGTGGGGAGGCGATTCGGTGAGATGCGCCGTCTCTCGTTCCCTGCGCGATGCTCCTAAGGACTAAGATGGGCTATTATGGCAACACGAGATGCTGCGAACCGTCAAGACAAGATTCCGACGCGCCTGGGCGATGCGTTTCGTAGTACGCCCTCTGGCGCTCGCCGTGTTGTTCGCGGCTATCCCGGTTTCGGCCGAGCCCGCATCGTGGCCGCCGGAAGCCCTGGCCTTCTTTGAGCCGCTCACGTACCCGATCTCGGCGTGGCGGGCGGATGACTTCGGCTCGGAGACGCCAGAAGCGGATCGCGTACTCTTGGAGCGATTCCAGCCTAGAGTCTTCATCGCCCCGCGGGGAATCCCCCCGTTGGACTTCTATCGGGACTATCTTCCGCAGACGGTTGTGCGAGACGCGAAGAAGCGGGTCGTACGCGAAAGGCCCGACAGGACGTATCTCAAGCAGATCGAGCGGGATCCACGTTTCTACCTTGATTTCCGAGGGGACATTGCGCCGTGCCGAGGAGCCGGCTGCCGCGAACATCGTGCCGCAGTGTATGGACGGCTATACCGAGAAACGATGCGGCCCCCCTCTGACGACGAGCTGGGTCGCGCTATGGAGGTGCTGGTCCTCAAGTACAATGTGGCGTTCGCCGCCAGCGGGCTGCCAGCCCGCCTAGCCTGGTATCAGAGCGTGGTCGCCCGACTGATCGGCGATCTCGATGTCTGGCACGAGCTGGATATCCATGGGGCCGTGCATCTGCTCATCAAGTCGGGCGACGAACGCCCATTCGCCGTTGTGCTGGCGCAGCACAATCATTTTCGGACCTATCTCGTCGGGCGAGACCTGACATGGCCGGCTGATGATCGCCTTCCAGTGTGTTACGCCGAGCGCTCCAACGAGCCATACCTCTGCCCCAGCGGTTCGCGGCCAGCGTACCACCGAGCGGTGGGCAACCCGAAACATATCCGCTATTTAGCGGTGGGAGGTCGCGCACCCTTGACTGGAGGGGAGGATGCGGTTTACGGTCCGGATGCCGGGGCGGCCGAGGTGGTCTGTCGACTGGAGTTCCTTCCCGATCGGGATCCCTTGTACGTGAGCTGGATTCCGCTCGGAGACAAGCTGCGGGTCTTCGGCGTGTGGCAAAACTTCTACCGGACCGGGCCCCCGGGTATGGACATGAACACGTGGCCGAGCCTGAAGAGGTACTCGGATATCGCCCAGTTCTGGTATGTCCAAGATGGCGATGAAGACCTGGTGCGGATCTTCGAACACGCGATCAAGGGATTTGAGGATCCGAACTTGACGCCGGTGCTTTCCTACAACGGCGCGCGACTGTGGAGGGACCTCGAGTCAACGGGTCGCTTCTAGAGAGGAGGGTTTCGCATGGACTTGTCGCGTTATAGGCCCTATGAATCCTTGATCCTGCGGGCTGGCTTGGGGCTCACCATGCTGTCCTGGGGATACGAGAAGTTGACGGTTTCTAAACTGGCCGAGGCCTATTCCAAGGACTATGGCCCCTTCATGATCATGGAGATCGATCTTTTTCTCACCCTTGCCGGAATCATCCAAATCATTCTTGCCGTGATGATGATTCTGGGGCTGTTGACGCGGTTCACTGCGGGCGTGCTGGCTCTGATGGCATTGGTCACCATCCTGATCCCCGGGGCCGTGATCCTGCGCGACGTGCCCCATTTTGCCTATGCCTTTGCTACGGCTGGTGGAGCACTGGTTCTCGTGATCAAAGGGGGCGGGCCCTACAGCCTGGATGAAGGATTGGCCAGGACCATCTGGGGGCGGTCATAGGTATGGCCCTGCGAGTGCTCGAAAGCAAGCTGTGGTACCTCCAGCGCGTCAACCTGTTCCAAGAGATGACCGCCGCGGAGATGCGCGAGCTTGAGCGCACCACCAAGATGGAGTCTGTCAAAAAGCGATCGGCCCTGTTTCTGCCCGGAGAGCCGAGTCGTTACGTCTATCTGTTAAAGACGGGCCGCGTCAAGATCTCCCGCGTCTCTGAAGAAGGGCGAGAGGTCACGCTGGCTTTGCTGAAACCCGGCGAGATTTTCGGCGAGGTGGAAGTCCTCGACGATTCGCCGCGAGACACGATTGCCGAAGCGCTCGACGACAGCGCGATCTGTCTCATCCCGCGGGAGCAGTTCTTGGCGTTGGTCCGGCTCAAACCCGAACTCTCATTTCGGCTGACCAAGTTGATCGGCTCTCGGCTCCGGAAGATCGAGACCCGCATCGAAGATTTGGTGTTTCGGGACGTCTCCTCTCGGCTGGCCCATCTCTTGGTGCAACTGGCGGACGAGCACGGTCGGACGACCAACCGAGGTATCCGCATCGAGATCAAGATCACGCACCAGGAGATCGCCAACCTCATCGGCTCGATCCGAGAAACCGTGAGCGCGGTGCTGGGCGATTTCAAGAAAGCGGGGCTGATCGATTTCGAGGACCGATCGATCACCCTTGTCCGCCCGGACGCGCTCAAACGCCGGAGCGGCACGTCTCCGGCTCTCGCGTCTAGAAGCCGCCAGTAGTCGTTCTCTATTTCCTTTTGTAGTCCCGCCTACAGTTTTCGCGTTCCACCCGCTGTATTCTTCGACCGAGGGTTCGACCTCGGCCTGGCTGGCGAGGATGGGAGCTCGAAGACGGAGGAGGAAAACATGTCTGAGCCATTGATGAAGCTGTACCAGACCGAGTGGTGCCCTTACTGCAGGCGGGTCCGGATGAAATTGACGGAGCTGGGTCTCACCTATGTCGCAGTGAACGTTCCCCGGAACAAGTCATCGAGAACCGATCTGTTGGCGGTCTCCGGCCAACTAGGCATCCCGACCCTGGTCGACCGCGACGTGATTATCGCCGACGATGACGAGACCATTATCGCCCATCTCCAAACCCGGTACGGCAGATCCGATGCAGAAAGGGGGAAGGGGAAGGCTCTGGATCAAGCGAGCGCGGCCGGTGTTCTTCGGGATTCCAAAGAGGTGGCGTAGGCGGGGTCGGCGGCAAACGGGGATTGGGTTGAACGCTGAATCGAAGGGCTCGCGGCGAAGTTTGCGCTGTGAGCCATGACACCCTGCGTTGAACAAGGAGGAGTCGCATGGCGAAGATCGCGGTCATTCTTCACGCGGAACCCGGTACGCACGACAGCATGGGTCGAGCGGCGCATAGTCTGGTGTACACCAAAGAGTTGAGGGAAGCGGGACACGCGGTTCAGCTCATTTTCGACGGGGGCGGGACGGGTTGGGTTCCCGAACTGAACAAGGACGATCACATGCTCCATCCCCTGTTCATCCAGCTTCGCGACCAGGGGTTGATCAGAGGCGCGTGCGATTTCTGCATCGGCGCGTTCGAGGTCGACAAGCAGAAAGTGCAAGAAGCCAAAGTTTCGACGATCTCGGAATACATGGGCCATCCCAGCGTGGCCAAGCTGATCGGGGAGGGTTACCAAGTCATCACACTCTGAAAGGAGGCCGGCCGTTGGCTGTCTCCATGCCGTGGACGACTGTACGCCGTTTAGTGAAGCGAGCCCCGGCCGCGGGCGGCTGGGGCTCGACCCGGCAGAGCCATGTCGCGCTGACCATGTGGGGTGTGCTCGTCATGGTCTCGACGATTGGCGCTCGCGGCCCGGTGATGAACGGGTTCGACTTGACCATGCGAAGCGTGCCCCCGGACCAGATCGTCTCGGGCGGTCCGCCGCGCGACGGCATTCCCGCGCTCACCGATCCCGCGGTGGTCCCGGCGTCGTCCGCCGCGTTCCTTCAGGACGATGATCGGGTGATCGGAATCCAGCTCAACGGGGAGGCCAGAGCGTATCCCATCAAGATCTTGAACTGGCACGAGGTGGTCAATGATCGCGTGGGCGGCGCCCCCGTGGTCGTCACCTATTGCCCGCTCTGTGGAACCGGGATGGTGTTCGACGCGCTCATCCACGACCGGCGCGCGCTGTTCGGCGTGTCCGGACTGCTCTACCAGAGCGATGTCCTCCTCTACGACCGCGATACCGAGAGTCTCTGGTCCCAACTCCGGCAGGAGGCCATGACCGGTCCCAGGATCGGCACCAGGTTCACCCTGCTCCCGGCGCTCCATACGACCTGGGGAGCATGGCGCGCCGAGCATCCCGCGACGCTCGTGCTGTCCACGGACACCGGCTACGCCCGCGACTATGAGACCGATCCCTATCGCGGGTACGCGTCAACCCCACGGCTCTTTTTCGATGTTGCCCTGCGTGACGGCCGCCTTCCCGCGAAAGCCTGGGTCCTGGGCGTCGAACGCGGGGGCCAAGCCAAGGCGTATCCCTTCTCGGTGCTTGAGACCCAGCGCACGCCCGTCCCTGACCGGCTCGGGGATCAGCCGATCGTGGTCCACTTTAACCCGAAAACTCGAACGGCCCGCGCCACTGATCCGAACGGTCTGCCGATCCCATCGGTGGCGGCCTTCTGGTTTGTGTGGTACGCGTTTCATCCTGACACGGCCATCTATCGGCCGGAACCCGAGTGACCCTCGGAGCGGGTGGAGGGTGCACAGCAGGCTGCTCAAAAAGCTCCGGTTGCAAGGCCGCAGGGAGAAGGAAACCGGAGCGTACTGGGTCGTACGTGAGGATTTCCGACGACCGAGAACGCCGCAGACGGGCTTTTTCAGCAGCCTGTTTTTTAGGGCTTGACCCTGGACCTAGGTCCAGGGTGTATAGTGCACGCATGAAACCCTCGACCATTGGATGGCTGGCCAGAGAAGCGGGTGTCCGGGTGGATACGATCCGCTATTACGAGCGCCGGGGATTGATCCCGCCGGCCGCTCGGCGCGACTCGGGCTATCGGGAATATACGGGCGAAGACTTGGCGCGCGTGCGATTTATCCGGCGGGCCAAGGAACTGGGGTTTTCGTTGGTCGAAATCGCGGAGTTGTTGAACCTGAAAATCGACAAGCGGAAGACCTGCGGGGACGTCAAGCGCGAGGCCGAGCGGAAGATGGCCCAGATCGATCAGCGCATCGTGGAACTCAGACGAATGCGGGACGCGTTAAAAAGCTTGGCTGCGGCCTGTCGGGGCCAAGGCCCCACGAGCGAGTGTCCGATCCTCGACAGCTTTGACCGCGCGTCTGCGAATCGGGAAGGGAAGAGTCGGTGAAGGAGACAACTGGGCCTACGGTGCGCCACGCAAACGAAGAAGGGAGAATGCGATGTCCACACAACGAAGAGTAGAAGTGTTCAGCGCCGGGTGCGCGGTGTGTGACGAGACCATCGTCATGGTCCAGCGCCTCGCGTGTCCCTCGTGCGCCGTCGAGATCGTGTCGACGCGCGACTCGGCCGGTGCGGACCGCGCCCGACGTTACGGGATCACGCGCGTGCCTGCAGTGGCGGTGGATGGCCGCCTGCTCGCGTGCTGTGCAGAGGGCGGACCCACGGAGGCGGCGCTGCGGGAGGCTGGCATCGGCCGTCCCTGACGATCCGAGCGCAGAAAACCAGGCAGCAGAGCGTGCATACCGCGATGGAGGATCGTTCACACCACGCTACGAGCGCGGAGAGAGCGCGGGCCGATCGCCTGGTCAAAATCGGCACGATCGGGTCGGTCGTCGCAGCGGTCTGCTGCGTGACGCCGCTACTGGTGATCGGGCTCACCGCGGTCGGGCTGGGCGCAATGGCCGGTGGTCTCGACGCGGTGCTCGTTCCTGCGTTGCTGGTCTGCATGGGCGTGCTGGCCTACGGCCTGTATCTCCGGCGTAAAGTACGGGCGGCGTGTTGTGGCCGCGGGGCGTCCTCCCAAGGAGGTCAGCCATGAACGGGCAGAACGACAGTGATCTGTTGATCATCGGCGGCGGGTCGGCCGCGTTTGCCGCCGCGATCAAGGCGGCGGAGTTGGGTGGGCGGGTGATCATCGCGGAAAAAGGTTTGATCGGCGGCACCTGCGTGAACATCGGCTGCGTGCCGTCCAAAACGCTGATCCGTGCGGCCGAGATCTGCTACCGATGCGCCTACCACGAATTTCAGGGGCTGACCGCCTGCCCGCCTCCTTCGGATTGGCGGCGAGTCGTGGCGCAGAAAGACGAACTCGTGGCCGCGCTCCGGGAAGGCAAATACGTGCAGGTCGCCGAGGCCTATCCCACGATCTCGATCGTTCAGGGCGAGGCCCGCTTGGAGGCGGACGCCGCGGTCTCGATCAATGGGACCGTCCATCGGCCGCGCGGGATCCTGGTCGCCACCGGGTCCCACCCTTGGACGCCGCCGATTCCGGGTCTGGCCGAGGCTGGATACCTGGACAGCACCGAGGCCTTGAGCCTGCCGGCCCTTCCCGCGTCGATGATCGTGATCGGGGGCGGGGCCATTGGATTGGAACTCGGGCAGCTCTTTGCGCGATTTGGCGTGCGCGTCACGCTGTTGGAGGGATCCGATCGGATCGCGCCTGCGGAGGATCCCGATGTGAGCGCCACTCTGACCGACGCGCTGCGCCGAGAGACGCTACAGATCGAGACCGGGGTTCACGTGGTCCGGGTCGAGCGGAATCAGGACGGCTATCGGGTGCTCGCCGAAGTGGCAGGCGAGGCGCGCACGTTCGTTGCCGAGCAACTCCTAGTGACAACAGGTCGCCGCCCCACGACCGAGGGATTCGGGTTAGAGGAGGCGGGGGTCGAGTTGGGCGCGCACGGCGAGATCCTGGTCAACGAGCACTTGCAGACCCGCAATCCCGCAATCTACGCGGCTGGCGATGTGCTCGGCGAGCCGATGTTCGTGTATGTGGCCGCATACGCGGGCGCGCTCGCCGCCGAGAACGCCCTGACCGGCGCCGGCCGCGTCTACGACCTGTCCATCCTGCCCCGCGTGACGTTTACGGACCCGCAGATCGCCAGCGTGGGGCTGACCGAGCAGGCCGCGCGTGGGCAGGGGCTCGCGGTCAAGACCGCGACGATCCATCTCAACGATGTCCCACGGGCTGTGGTCGCCAGGAACACGCGTGGGCTGATCAAGCTGGTGGCGGAAGAAGGCACGGGCCGGCTGCTCGGCGCTCACGTCCTGGCGCCCGAAGCCGGGGACGTGGTGCAGGAGGCCACGCTCGCGATTCGATGTGGTCTGGCGATCCACGACCTGATCGACACCTTCCATCCATACCTGACCATGGCCGAAGGGTTGAAATTGGCCGCACTCGCGTTCGATCGGGACGTGAGGAAGCTCTCGTGCTGCGCCACCTGAGCGCCGCACTCCGCGGAGAAGACAGGACTCGGGCAGCCAGAGGCACGCGGGCCAGGGTGCTGGTCCAGGGAGGGTGACGGTGGCCAGGAAGACGAATCGGGAGTTGGATCGGTTGGCCAATGAGGTGGCAGGCTGGTTTCCGAAACTCACCAAAGAGGAACAGCAGATTTCGCTCCAGCTCTATCGGCTGCTGGCTCAAGGCAGCCCGGTCGCGCCTGAACAGCTCGCGGTGCGACTGGCTCTGCCGCCGGAACAGGTGCGGCAGACGCTCCAGCGGTGGCCAGGGGTTTTCTACGACGAGCGCGATCGCGTCGTCGGCTACTGGGGTCTCGCGCTTCCCGAGATGAGCCATCGGTTTACCGTGAGCGGCAAGACCCTCTATACCTGGTGCGCCTGGGACAGTCTCTTTCTCCCTGAGCTGATCGGGGAAACGGCTCACGTGGAATCGACCTGTCCCGTGACCGGCAACGTGATCCGGTTGGTGGTATCCCCGACGGCGATCATCGAGACGGACCCCGCCGGCGCCGTGATGTCGTTTCTCACGCCGGACGCGGCCCGGGTTCAAGAGGACGTGATCACCCATTTCTGCCACTTTGTTCATTTCTTCCATTCGGCCGAGGCTGGTCAGGAGTGGATATCCGAACACGGCGGAACCTTTCTGCTCTCGATGCCGGATGCCTTCACCCTGGCGCGGCGCAAGAACGCGATTCGATACCGGGATACCTTAGTGATCGCCGATACACGCTGAAGGAGGTACGGATGTCCGAGACAACTGAACGTCCTTGAGTGGAGTCGTTTCTCTTTCCCTAATCCGTACCGGTCGTGGATCGATTTCACGCTTCGACAGGGGGGAAGCAGATGCCGATTTGCCAGCATTGCGGTGTCGCAAGCGAAAGGCCGTTTATCAGGGAGGATGAGGCCTTTTGTGGTGAGCGCTGTTACCTGCGGTGGGTCTCCGTGCAGGAAGCCCACCGCCGAGCGGATGCGGCCCATCGTGGCACCATCCAGGTCTTGGTCGCGGCTCTGGACGCCAGAGAATGCGAGACCCAGCGCCATTCCGAGCGGGTGGCCCAGTACACCCGATCCCTGGCAGAGATGATGGATGTGAAGGGGGATGCACTTGAAGCTCTGTATCGGGGTGCGCTCCTGCATGATATCGGGAAGATTGGCGTCCCTGATGCGATTTTGCTGAAGGCCACCTCGCTCACGGACGAGGAGTGGAAGGTCATGAAGAAGCATCCGGAGTTCGGTCGGCAGATCCTCTCAGGCGTGGAGTATCTGCAGCCCGCGGCTGAAATTGTTTTGGCCCATGAGGAACGGTTTGACGGCTCCGGGTATCCCCTTGGGCTGCGGGGGGATGAGATTCCAGTCGGGGCCAGGATGTTTGCCGTGATGGACGCGCTGGACGCCATGGCCTTTGATCGCCCCTACCGGAAAGCCCTGCCGTTTGATGCGGTCGTGAATGAGATCTTCAACGGATCGGGTTCTCAGTTTGATCCGACTGTCGTGGAGGTCTTCCGAGCCAACATGCCAGCATTTGCGGAATGGATCCGTCGGGACCAGCGGGAGCCGTGCGAAACGCCCCATTGGGCAATTGAAGGCAGCCAGGCACCGGCCTCAGCTCATCCCGACAGAGAACGCCCAAGAAGAGGGAGGTCCCAATGAACACCAAACTCGTCATGGCCGCAGTCCTCATCACCGCGAGTCTGATGCTGACCAGCAGCGTGGGATCAGCCGCAGAACCGAAGACGATGCTGATTCATCTAAAGACCAGTCTCAAGCACGACGACGCGCAGATCTGCGTGGCGTACAACGCCATCTGGGCCGCGCTCGAAGAAGGCTTGAACGTCAACGTGCTCATCGATGCCGACGCCGTCAACACCTACAAGATCGGCTGGTCGGGCAAGGACGATATCGAGGCATACAAGCTGCCGGAGCGGATGCGGGAAGTGCTGGCCCGGCAGTTCTCCGTCCCGTTGGAGCGCGTGCCCAAGGTCTACGGCGAGTACCTGTCGATGTTGCACGAGAAGGGCGCGCAGTTCTATATCGACGAAGAGATGCTGATCACCGCGGGCATTGCCAAGGGCCCGGGCGATCTTGCGCGGGTCTCCGCCAAGTTCTTCAAGCCCGTCACGCTCCCCGAGATGATCCGGCTGCGAACGGGCGCGGATGTCTACCTCGTTTACTGATCGCTCCTGAGCGTGCGTTGCGCCAGAAACCTGTCGCCGAGGAAGTCCCCTGTCGCAGAAACGTCATGGTCGCGTGTCCTGACCGTCACCCGCATCGTGTATGGTGGGTCGTGTGAATATGCACACCCGCGTTCCCTTGCTCTGGAAACTAATGGGCATCCACTTGCTCGTCATCACGGCCGTGATCGGCCTGATCTGGGTCGCGGTCGAGCGGATTGCGGGTGATTACTTCATGAAGTTGATGAAGGAGTACCATATCGACCCCGCCATGCCCCACCAGATGTTCTTGCACGCGACGACGGCGACGCTGGTCTGGGCCAGCATCGGCGCCGTGGGCCTTGCGCTGGTGGCGAGCTTCATGCTGACCCAGCGGATCTTGCGCCCGATCCACCGGATGGGCGCGATCGCGGGCCGCATCGCGGCCGGAGACTATTCCCAGCGGGTGGACGCAATACCTGGCGACGAAGTCGGTGAGCTTGTCGCCGCGTTCAATCGGATGGTGTCCAGCCTCCAGCGCGTGGAAAAGTTGCGCAAAGACCTCGTGGCGGACGTGGCCCACGAACTTCGGACGCCACTGACCAACATGCGAGGTTACCTCGAGGCGTTGCGCGACGGCGTGTTGCCCGCAAGCCCGCAGCAGATCGCCTCGCTGCACGAGGAGGTCCTTCGTCTGGTCCGGCTCGTCGAGGGGTTGCATCAGATGGCGATCGCCGACGCCGGGAGTCAGCGCCCGCGTTTGGACACGCTGGATCTGGCGGTCCTCGCCCGGGAGACACTCGTCCCCTTTAAGTCGAGGTTTTCGCAGAAGGGAATCCGGCTGTCCACAAGCGCTCCAACCAGTGGGACCGCGGTCCGCATCGATCACGACCAGTTCGTCTGCGTCCTCAACAACCTATTTGAGAACGCGTGTCACTACACCCCACCGGGGGGTGAGGTGAGGGTCCAGGTCAGCGACGAAGGGCCGGCCGTCGTCCTGCGGATCTCAAATACCGGAGAAGGGATCTCTGCCGGGGACCTTCCGTTCGTGTTTGAACGCTTCTTTCGCGGGGAAAAGTCCCGCTCCCGCGGCCATGGCGGGGCTGGCATCGGACTCTCGCTGGTGAAACAGATCGTGGAGGCGCACGGTGGCGCAGTGTCGGCCGAGAGCAAAAGCGGCCTCACGACCTTTCGCGTGACGCTCCCAGGCCAGTATGCCCGGTAGTTTTCTTTTTGTCGCGAAATGGTTCCCCAGTTCATAGAATCGTCACACAGCAGTCATCACACCTACACGTCCGGGGCGTAGCGTGGAACGCTGTTGGGCAGGCGGTCTGCCCTCCACAACCCCTGAACAGGAGGATGATGATGACAAAGATGCCATGGCTCTCTTCCCTGACGGCAGGTCTCGCGTTGGCGATGGGCAGCCTCAGCGCAGTCCCGGCCTTCGCGGATGACGACGGTGATCGTCGCTATGCTGTGACGATCACCAACCTCACCCGTGGCCAGGTCCTGACTCCACCGGTTGTCGTTTCGCATAACTCGGAGTTCGTACTGTTTACGCCAGGCGCTCCTGCCGGTTCCGAGCTGGCGGCCTTGGCGGAAGATGGCGTCACGGGCCCGCTGCTAGGCCTGCTGAACACGCTGCCGAGCGTGTACGAGTCGAGCGCGTCCGCGGGGCCCGTGTTGCCCGGCCACTCCGTGACAGTGGAGATAACCACTTCAGGCAAGTTCAACGCGATCAGCGCAGTGGGGATGTTGGCGTCGACCAACGACGGCTTCTTTGCCGTGAAAGGCATCGGGGCGCCGAAGAAAGGTGCCGTCAGCGTGGAGGCCGAGGCCTATGACGCTGGGAGCGAGGCCAACACCGAATCCTGCGCGTTTATTCCGGGTCCTCCCTGCGGCCACGGCGGGATTCGGGACACCGCTGGCGCCGAGGGATACGTCCACGTCCACGCGGGGATCCACGGCATCGGCGATTTGACCCCGGCCATGCACGACTGGCGCAACCCGGTGGCGCAGGTCACTATTCAGCGCATTCAGTAACGTCACCCACGCGGTGTGGCCGGCTGAAGGACCATCGTCGTGGTGGTCCTTCAGCCTCCCGCGTCGAGGCAAGACCCGTGGTCGTCGGTTGTCCGATCCGAGCTCGCTTCTTGATCCATCACCACCTCATCGGTATGATGAAACACGATTTCGGAGATCGACATCTCAGCCGGTATGGAACGGACCGATCACGAGCTTGTCCAGGCGAGCGACCCCGCGTCGTGGGTGGATCGACACGGCGACGCGCTGTTTCGGTTCGCGATGCTGCGCGTTGCGGATCGCGACTTGGCCGAGGAGTTGGTCCAGGAGACGTACCTGGCGGCGTGGCAATCCAAAGATCGTTATGCGGGACACGCTTCCGAACGCACCTGGCTGGTTGGCATTCTCAAACACAAGATCGCGGACAGCCGCCGCCGCGAAAAGGCCCGGCCGGTCGCCGACTCCCCTAAGTCCGACGAGGACGCCGAGGATCCCTTCGACGAGCGCGGTCGCTGGAAGCATCCTCCCGGCGAGTGGGGTGAATCGCCGGCCGCGTTCGCGGAAAACCAGGAGTTTTGGAGTGTGTTCTCCCGGTGCTTCGAGCAGCTCCCCAGCCGGTTGCGGCTCGCCTTTGCCCTTAAAGAGGCCGAGGGCCTGGACGGCGAGGCGATCCGTAAGGTTGTCGGCGTCGCGACGACTAATCATGTGTGGGTCATTCTGTACAGGGCGCGCCAAGCCCTGCGGCGCTGCTTGGAAGTGCACTGGTTTGCCGAGGACCGATGAAGATGCTCAAGTGTTCGGAAATGGCGCCGCTCGCGTCCAGAGCCCTGGACGAACGGCTGGCGCTTCGGGAGCGGTGGATGCTGGCCGTCCACCTGATGCTCTGTCGCTTCTGCCAGCGGTCCGACCGCCAGCTCCGTTTCCTCCGGGAGGTGATCCGTCTCACGAGCGGCGAGCGACTGGCCGATGCCACTCCGCACACCCTGTCCCCCGATGCCCGGCGGCGGATCATCCGGCGACTCGTCGATCTGGGATAATCCTCGCGCCCTGGGTCCCCGGGGCCTGTAAGTTTTCGACCGTTCGTACGACTAACCGGTTGCAATCATCATGTCGCCTCGTACTGGGGAGGCGGCGCGAGGTGACGTCCCAGCAAGATCGGAAAGGAGGCCCTGCTTGATGTTGACCCATGAGACGGTTCTGCACGCGCCGATCCGGGAGACCCTGACGCTCGACGGGGTGACCGTTCTGCTCGACCCCGCGGGGCCGAACTGGATCGGCACCGATGAACGCGGCCGGCGGATCCTGGATCTGTTCGACGGCACACGGACGTTCGGCCAGGTGGTCCGGGCCTACGCCGCTGAAGCCAAACTGGACTTCACGGCGGCGTGGCAGCACGTGGACACGCTCGCGCGCGACGCGATCCGCCGCGGCATGCTGGCCGACCGGCCGATCGCTCGGGAGCCGTACCGCGGGCGCGCGTCGCACCTGGGGCCGCGGCGCTTGACCGAGCTGTGGCTGCACACCAACAATTCGTGCAACTTGGCGTGCAGCCACTGTCTGGTGTCCTCTGGTCCGGACGGCGACAAGGGGCTCCCAACCGACGAACTCCTGCGCGTGATCGCCGACGCCCGAGCGCTCGGCGTCCATCGGTTCTTCTTCACCGGCGGCGAGCCCTTCCTCAGAACAGACATCCTGACCCTCATCGACGCGGCGCTGGCAGACCCCAAGGCCGAGCTGGCCGTTCTGACCAACGGGATCCTGTTCACCCCGAGCCGGATCGAGGAACTCCGCCGGCGAGATCCCGCGCGACTGAAAATCCAGATCAGTCTCGATGGCTCCATGCCCGAGACCAACGATCCCATCCGCGGGAAGGGGAGTTTTCAGCGGATCGTCAACGGCATCCGTACCGCACTCTCTGCGGGACTGTCGGTCACGGTCGGCACCGTCATCACCGAGGCGAATGCCGATGATGTCCCCGAGGTCACCCGCCTGGTCTCGCGCCTTGGCGGGACCACGCACCACCTCCTCTGGCTGCACAAGCGCGGGCGCGCGGATGACGGGGGCGTCGATCGCACGCCGTCGGTTGAGCGCGTGATCGAGGTGGTGCGCCGCTGCCGCGAAGTCGGGCGATCCGTGGGCGTCATCGTGGACAACCACGAGGCCGTGAAAACCCGGCTGCGCTACCCGGCCGGTACCAAGCGCGACCTGGCCAGTGCAGGGGTCTCCAGTCTCTGCGTGTATGCCGACGGATCGGTCTATCCGTCGGCCGCAATGGCCGACGTGCCCGAGCTGCGGTGCGGCTCGATCCTGGAGCGACCCCTGCAAGACATCTGGACGTCGAGCGCCGTGGCGCGCACATTCGCGTCGGCCACAGTCGAGGACAAGTCGATCTGCAAGGCCTGCCCGCTGAAGTTTCTTTGCGGCGGAGGCGACGTCGAGCACGCCTACTTCTACGGCGGCTCGATTGCCGCGCACGACCCGTATTGCGAGCTGCACCAGGCCATGATCGCCGACGCCCTGCAGGAGCTGTCCGAGGAACGCAAGGCGCTCGTGACCAACCGCAAATCGGGGTTCTCCGCACCGATCGTCTACACGGGCATGGGCGAGGCCGCGGTGACGTGCGCGACCGACGAGACGCCCGGCGAAGTGCTCACCAGCCGGTCGGAGTGCGTCTTGACGTTCGATCTGGACGCGCCCCGCAAGGTCGTCCGCGACTTTTACGGAGACGCCGCTGAGACGCCGCAAGAGGAACTCTGTTGCCCGGTTCAGCCGAACCCAGAGGACCTCGCCCATATTCCGAAGGAGGTCGTGGATCGGTTCTACGGGTGCGGCTCGCCGGTGGGCGCGGCCGGAATCACACCCGGTGAAACCACGCTGGATCTGGGCAGCGGCGCGGGCATCGACGTGTTCATCGCGGCCAAAAAGGTCGGCCCCACGGGCCGGGCGCTCGGCGTGGACATGACGCCCCAAATGCTCGCGGTCGCGCGCGACGCGAAGAAGGACGTGGCCGCCGCGCTGGGCTACGACGTGGTCGAATTCCGGGAGGGGTTTCTCGAGCAAATCCCCGCAGAGACCAGGTCTGTCGATCTCGTGACCTCCAACTGCGTGATCAACCTGTCCCCGGACAAGCCGCGCGTGTTCGCCGAGATGTGGCGGGTGCTGAAGGACCACGGCCGGATCGTGATTGCCGACATCGTGGCGGATCGCGACGTGCCCCTGCACCAACGAAAAGATCCGCGGTTGTGGGGCGAGTGCATCAGCGGCGCGCTGACCGAGGAGGAGTTTCTGGCCGCGCTGGAGCGCGCGGGGTTCTATGGGCTACAGGTCCTCAAGAAGACGTTCTGGAAAGAGGTCGAGGGCTTCAAGTTTTTCTCGATCACCGTGCGGGGCTTCAAGTTCGAGAAGACCGCGGGTTGCGTGTACGCGGGCCAGACCGCCACGTACGTCGGTCCGTTCAAGGGCGTAAGTGACGAGGAGGGCCACTGGTTCCCGCGGAACGTCCAGGTCGAGGTCTGCACCGACACCGCGGCCAAGCTCTCGCACGCACCGTATGCAGGCCTCTTCACGGTCATGGGAGTGACTGGATCGATCGATCCAGTTGCAGCCGGCTGCGATCCCGCGTCGGGGTGCTGCTGATGCTGGCCCTCCTGTTGATCAGCGCCATGGTCCTGTGGCTGGCCTACGCCAATGGCGCCAACGACAACTTCAAGGGCGTGGCCACATTGTTCGGCTCGGGCGCGAGCGAATACCCGGGCGCGTTGCGCTGGGCCACAGTGACAACGTTTGCCGGCTCGCTGGCGTCGATCGTGGTGGGGGCGGGGCTGGTCGCCAAGTTCTCCGGCAAAGGGCTGGTACCCGACGTGGTGCTTGCCGACTCGGGATTCGCATCGGCCGTGGCGTGTGCCGCCGCGACCACGGTGTTTCTGGCCACGCGCTTCGGCTTCCCGATCTCCACCACCCACGCCCTGGTGGGCGGCTTGGTGGGCGCGGGGCTGGCGGCGCGTGGTCTTGGGGGCGTGAACCTCGCGTCGCTGGGCACGGCCTTCGTCGCGCCGCTCGTGATCGCGCCGCTGGCCGCGATCGCGCTGACCGCCATCGCGTATCCGCTCCTCCACACGACCCGCAAGGGCCTGGGGGTTGCCCGCGAGACGTGCGTGTGCGTAGGGGAAGAGGTCCATGTCGTCGCCATTGAACCGCGAGGGGGAACCGTCGCAGCGTCTGTCGCCGGCACCTTTCCCTCGATCGCCATCGCCAACCCCCGGGAGTGCTTTCAACGGTACACCGGTCACATGGCGGGCGTGAGTATTCAGACGCTCTTGGATCGGCTGCACTACCTGAGCGCCGGGGCGGTGTGCTTCGCGCGGGGCTTGAACGACACGCCCAAGGTCGTGGCGCTGCTGGTCACGGCGCAGGCGCTGCACGTGCCGCTCGCGGCGTTGGTCGTGACCGTTGCGATGGCGGTTGGCGGCCTCATCAGTGCCCGCCGGGTCGCCGAGACCATGAGCCACCGGATCACCGCGATGAACCACGGCCAGGGGTTCACCGCCAACCTGGCCACGGCGTTCCTCGTGATTTGGGCCTCGCGCTGGGGGCTGCCCGTCTCAACCACGCACGTCTCGTGCGGAGCCCTGTTCGGGATCGGCACGGTCACGGGGCAGGCTCGCTGGAAGGCGATCGGTACGATCGCTCTGGCGTGGGTGACGACGCTGCCGGTCGCGGCAGTGCTGGCCTGGATGGCCTTCACCGTGCTGAGGTAGATGCCCGATCGATATGGACGCTGGAATGGACACGGTAAGTGACGATAAGAACCGATTTCCCAAGCGCGTCCTGTTCGTCTGCAAGGAAAACGCCAACCGCAGTCAAATGGCGGAAGCCTTTGCGAGAATGCTTGGAGGGGCCGGGGTTCAAGCGTATAGTGCCGGCTCCCGGCCGTCGGGTGCGGTGAATCCCCGGGCTATCGAACATATGAACGTCCTCGGTTACAACCTCGCGGCCCACCGCTCGAAGTCACTCAAAGATGTGCCTCAAGATGAATACGATGCCGTGGTGTCCATGGGATGTGGAGATGTCTGCCCGTTCGTGTCGGCCAAACTGCGCGAGCAGTGGGACATCCCAGATCCGCGGGAGATGGGGCCAGCGGAGTTTCGCCGCGTGCGAGGCGCGATCCGAGCAAAGGTCGCCGATCTACTCTCGCGCCTGTGAGAAGGACGTGCTTCCATGACCAACGCATTGAACGCGGTGTCAAGTCATCGGAGAAACGGGGGAACGACGCCGAGTCGGGACCGTGCGGTCCCACGCACGTTGCCGCTGGGCAAGCTCGCGATCCTCGGGCTCTTCGCGCTGGGCGTGGCCACATTTTTCTTCTTTGATCTGGGGCGGTACTTGACACTGACCGCGCTCAAGGAGAACAAGGACGTGTTGCGCGCGTACACCGAAGCGCACTACGCGGCGACGGTCGGATTGTTCATCGTGGTTTACTGCGTGCAGACGGCGCTGTCGCTTCCCGGCGCTGCGATCCTGACGCTCACCGGCGGATTCCTCTTTGGCACCACCGCGGGGACGGTGTATGTCAATGTCGGGGCGACATCGGGGGCCGTGTTTGCGTTTCTTGCGGCGCGCTACCTGTTCCGAGACGCGGTCGAGCGTCGATTTGGCGCGCGGCTGGATTCGATTCAGCGCGGGTTCAGTCGGAACGCCTTCAACTATCTGTTGACGTCGCGCCTGATCCCGCTCTTTCCGTTCTTTCTCGTCAATCTCGCGTCGGGATTGACGCGGGTCCGGCTGTCGACCTACGTGGTGGCGACGGCGGTGGGGATTCTGCCCGGGAGCGTAGTGTACGCCAATGCCGGCAGCCAACTGGGGGCGATCGAGTCGCTCAAGGACGTGGCGTCGGCCGGGGTGCTGGGCGCCTTTGCGCTGCTTGGCGCCCTCGCGCTCGTGCCGGTGATCTATCAAAAACTGCGAAGGCCATCGGGCGCCCGGTAGGAGCGGGCGATGGCCGTCACGTTCACAGCCAAGGGGAGGCGGTCATGGATCGACCATCGGCAATCGTCCTGGCGGCGGGGAACGGGCAACGCGTCGACGCGTTTATCCGGAGGATCGGCGGAAGGCCGTGTCCCAAGCAGTTCTACGCGTTCACGGGGCGGCGCTCCATGCTGGAGCACACCCTGGCTCGCGTTGAAACGCTGATCCCGCGGGAGCGGGTCGTGGTGGTCGTCAGCGACGACCATGCCGAGCACGTGCAGGCGCAGCTTGCGGACCGTCCGGTCGGCAACGTGGTCGGGCAACCCCGGAACCTGGACACGCTGCCCGGCGTACTCCTGCCGCTGGTACACATCCTCGGTCGGGACCCTGATGCCACGGTCGCCGTGTTTCCGTCCGACCACTTCGTCTGGGACGAGGCGCGGTTCATGGAGTCGGTGCACGCGGCGGCGGCCGTTGCGGCGGCGCAACCGGAGCGCATTGTCCTGCTGGGCGTGAAGCCGGACGCGCCCGAGACCGAGTACGGGTGGATCGCCCCGGCGGCCGCGGAGGGGGCGTCGGCCCTCGGCGTCCGCGCCTTCGTCGAGAAGCCAAGCCCCAGCCGCGGGCGCGCGCTCTTCCGCAGCGGGTGTCTGTGGAACACCCTGGTGTTCGTCACCAAGGCCGCCACACTCTACGCCATGGCGCGCGAGGTCTCGCCGCACATGACCGCCTACTTCGACGCCCTGTCCGCTCACCTGGGGACGCCTGATGAAGAGCGGGTCCTCCGCGGGATGTACGCGCGGATGGAGTCGCTCAACCTCTCGCGTGATCTGTTCCGGAAGCGCCCCGAGCGCCTCCTGGTGCTGCCCGTCGGCGACGTGGGCTGGAGCGACTGGGGCAGGGAAGAGCGAATCATCCAGACGCTCGATCGGTACAAGCTGCCGCTCCGTGGCGCCTCGCCGGGGCCCGAGGCGGTGCGCGGTGCAGCCGTGGTGCACGCATGAGTCGCGAGGGTCACCGGATGCTGCGGTTCGCTGCCGCAGCGCTGGCGTTGGTCGCTGGAGGGGCTGCCATCGCAGGCCATGCCGCGGATGACGTGTTGGTTGTCGGCGCGTTTTCTTCAGCGCCCGAAGGGACCGAGCCTCCGCCCGGCTGGAAGCCGCTCACGTTCAAGAAAGTGCCCACCCACACCCTGTACGCGGTGGTACGCGACGGAGACGGCGCGGTGGTTCGCGCGGACAGCCGCGCGGGCGCGTCGGGGCTGACGCGCGAAGTGTCGATCGACCTCAAAGACTATCCCATCGTCGCGTGGCGGTGGAAGGTCGCGAACGTCATCGCCAGAGGCGACGTGACCACGAAAGCCGGTGACGACTATGCGGCGCGGCTGTACATCACGTTCGCGTACGACCCCGACAAGGTCAGCTTCTCCAAAAAGGCCAAGTACAAGGCGGGCCGGCTCCTGTTCGGCGACATCCCCATCGGCGCGATCAACTACATCTGGGACCGCTGGACGCCGCAGGGCACGATCGTGCCCAACGCCTTCACCGACTTCGTCAAGATGATCGTGGTCGAATCCGGCGACGCCCATGTCGGCCGTTGGATGGAAGAAGAGCGCAACCTCTACGAGGACTACCGGCGAGCGTTCGGTGAGGAGCCGTTGCCGGTCAACGGCGTGGCGATCATGACCGACACGGACAACACGGGCGAAGCGGCGACAGCGTACTACGGCGACATCGTGTTCAAGCGAGCCCGGTGAGGAATGAGAGGACGCGAACATGACACCAGCGAGAGGCGCGGTTGATGAGCCGATGCGAGACAGGGCAGGAGGCGCCGTGATGATCGATCACTCCGACGCGATGCTCCTTCCCGATGATGAGCACAACCGCCTGCTCGCCAGCAACGTCCACCCACCGGACTGGGTCAACCCCACGCCAGAGGGCCGCTACAACCTGGTCGTCATCGGCGCCGGCACGGCAGGCCTCGTCACTGCCGCCATCGCCTCCGCACTGGGGGCGAAGGTCGCGTTGATCGAAAAGCACCTCATGGGAGGGGACTGCCTCAATGTCGGGTGCGTGCCGTCCAAGGGCGTGATCGCGGCGTCGCGCGCGTGGGCCGCGGTCCGAGACGGCGCGACGTTCGGGATCTCGGGGACCGAGGGCGTCCGCCCTGACTTCGGCGCCGCCATGGAGCGAATGCGCAGGCTCCGCGCGCGCATCAGCCCCGTGGATTCGGCGCACCGCTACAAGAGCCTGGGCGTGGACGTGTTCATCGGGGAAGGACGGTTCACCGGCCCGGACACCGTGGAAGTGACTGGCGGGGCCGGTTCCCGAACCTTGCGGTTCAGGAAGGCCGCGATCTGCACCGGCGCCCGCGCGGCTTCGCCGCCGACTCCGGGCCTGAAGGAAGCGGGCTACCTGACCAACGAGACCGTATTTGCGCTCACCAGTCTGGCTCCTCGCCTGGCGGTCATCGGCGCGGGGCCGATCGGCTGCGAGCTCGCGCAGGCCTTTGCCCGGTTCGGCAGCCAGGTGTATCTCGTCGAGGCCCTGCACGGCATCCTGCCTAGGGAGGACCGCGACGCGGCGGACATCGTCCGCGAGTCCATGCAGCGCGACGGGGTCCGCCTGCTGTGCTGCGGCAAGGACCTGAGAATCGACAAGACCGACGGCGGCAAGCGACTGACCGTGGACTCGCACGGCCGCCACTACGACCTCACGGTGGATGAAATCCTGGTCGGCGTGGGTCGCGCGCCCAACGTGCAGGGCCTCGGGCTGGACACCGTCGGCGTGGCGTACGACACCACGAGCGGCGTGAGGGTCAATGAGCGCCTGCAGACGACCAACCCCAAGATCTTTGCCGCCGGCGACGTCTGTTCCCCGTTCCAATTCACCCATGCCGCCGATGCCATGGCGCAGATCGTGATCCAGAACGCGCTGTTTCCGCATCCGCTCGGGCTGGGATATGCCAGTACTGGTTCGCTCATCATTCCCTGGGCCACCTACACCGAGCCGGAGATCGCCCACGTCGGCCTGTACGAGGCGGAAGCCAAGCGCCGGGGCATCGAATTGGACACGTTCACGCACCGTCTCGACGAGGTGGATCGCGCGATCCTGGACGGGGAGGAGGAGGGCTTCGCGCGCGTCCACGTGAAAAAGGGCACGGACAAGATCCTCGGCGCCACGATCGTGGCCGCGCACGCGGGCGATCTGATCAGCGAGCTGACGGTCGCAATGAAAGCGGGTCTGGGCCTGGGTGTAATCAGCGCGACCATCGACCCGTACCCCACTCAGGCCGAGGTCATCAAGAAAGTGGCCAACGCCTGGAGAAGGACCACATTGACCGAGGGCAGGAAAAAGGTCCTTCGCCGGTGGTTCGCCTGGAGCCGGTGATCACCACCATCTCGCCGCCCGGCCCCGGGGCGGCTGGGCGAGGAAAGGAGGGCACACCATGAGTTGATCCTCAATCCCGGCATGACGTGACACGCATCGGTAGGGTGTTGGTCGAAACGAACATCAACCGGAAAGGAGCTCGAAATGAACGCAAAGACGAAAAAGCACACCATCGGTTCTTCCGCGCTGCTGGTCGCATTAAGCTTGGCAGGAGCCCAGACGGCGTCTGCGGCTCCTCAGGTACCGGATATGCCATCCGGCTGGGAGGCCTGCGGGGGTGTGGCCAAAGCCGGGATGAACGACTGCGCGGTCAGGACCAGCCTCCATTCCTGTGTGGGCCTGGCCAAGCAAGACGGAGAACCCGATTCCTATGTGTTGTTGCCGAAAGGGTTGTGCGCGAAGATTCAGAACGGCAAGGTGTTGGCCATCACCAAGCAGGATCTTGCGGACCTGAAAGCGAAGATGATGAAAAAGATGTAGGGGGAACGACGATGTCGTTGCACATTCCCGCCCCGATCCCGGCGCAAGCCGGGATCGGGCTCCGGTCCCATCATTTTCGCGAGATCCTGGAGGAGCCCCCTCCGGTCGCCTGGATGGAAACCCATCCGGAGAATTATTTCGGGGATGGAGGCGCACCCCTGCGGATTCTCGATCGAATCCGGACCCGGTACCCGCTGAGCTTTCACGGGGTCGGCCTCTCGTTGGGCTCTGCCGATGCGATCGACCGTACCCATCTCCACACACTCAAGGGCTTGATCGATCGCTTCGAGCCGGCATTCGTGTCGGAGCATCTCTCCTGGAGTTCCGTGGACGGTCGTTTCCTCAACGAGCTCCTGCCCCTCCCCTACACCCCGGAGAGCCTGGATCATATCTGTTCGCGGATCCACGAAGTCCAAGAGGTCTTGAAGCGGCCCCTGCTCATCGAGAATATCACGCGGTATCTGACCTGGCGGGACTCCACCGTGCCGGAGGGAGCATTCCTGGCCGAGGCGGCCCGGAGAACCGGCTGCGGGATTCTGCTCGATCTCAACAACGTGTACGTCAACGCGATCAACTTCAACCTGGATGTTCTGGATGTTCTGAGAGCGATTCCGGCTCAGGCCGTCTGGGAAATCCATCTGGCCGGCTTCGATCGCTTCGGGAGACGGCTGATCGATACCCACGGCCAGGTCGTGCATCCGGACGTCTGGAACCTGTATCGGTGGGCGATCGACCACATCGGCCCGCGGCCCACGCTGATCGAATGGGATACCAATCTCCCGCCGCTTGCTGTGCTGGTGGACCAGGCCAAACAGGCGGACACCATGCTTGGAGGGTGCCATGTCGCGGCTTCGTGAGATCCAGCACGCGTTTTCCGAGGCGATCATCGAGGGAAAGCCCCATGCCGTGGCAGGGGCGATCGCACCCGACGGGTCGGTCCTGCGGAGCGTGGCCCTCTACCGCCGTCTGATTCATCACAACTATATGCAGGTGTTGAAGGTCACCTATCCGGTCTTGTATCGGTTCGTAGGCGAACGCTCTTTCGGGGTCGTGGCGCGAGGGTACCTCAAAGCCCATCCCTCGACCAGCGGGGATCTGTTTCCCTACGGGCGCCACCTGCCCGCGTTTCTCGGAGCCCTGCGCGTCTCCCCGCTGCTGCCGGAATTGGCAAGGCTCGAATGGGCCTGCCACGAGGCCCACCAAGCCGCTGATTCCCCGCCGCTGTCGGGGGAAGAACTTCAGGCCATCGCGTCGGTCGATCCGTCTCGCGTGACGGTCCGCTTTCATGCCGCCTCGCGGCTCCTATCCTTTCCCATGCCGGTCCATCGAGTCTGGCTGGCGCTGCAAGCGGAGGCGCCGGAGACCGAGGTCGTGGACCTGCCGCTTCCCGAGGAAGAGACCGGCGTGATCGTGACGCGAGGGGACGGGAAGGTCCGGGTCACGCCGTTGGCCAGGCTGGACTACCGGTTGCTTGAAGCCCTGTCACGCGGAGTCGATGTGGCCGCGGTCGAGCGGATGGCGATCGAGTCCGAGCCCGAGTTCGATTTCTCCCCGTTGTTTTCGGCCGTTCTGGATCTGCACATCATCAGCGGTTTTGCTGTAGGGGAGACCCCATGACACACGACGTCGGCCCTCTGAAGCGCGCGGCGAATGTTGCGGTCTCCGCCTACGGTGGCCTGGTCCGCCTTCTGGAGGCGCTGATTCCGATCTTCGACCTCTCCGTCCGCCTGTACTTGGCTCAGATCTTCTGGAAAGGGGGCATGGTCAAAATCTCCAGTTGGATGTCGACCGTGATGCTCTTCACCATGGTCTACGAGGTGCCCTACCTGCCGCCGGAAATCGCCGCGTATCTGGCGACCGCCGTGGAGCTCGGGGGATCGTTCCTGCTGGCGATCGGTCTGGCCGGACGATGGGCGGCCCTCTCGCTCTTCGGGCTCAATATCGTCGCCTCAATCTCGTACGGTCAGTTGTCGGCGGCCGCCCTGCAGGAGGCGTTTTATTGGGGAATTCTCTTTTTGTACTTGGTCCTGCACGGACCGGGACTTCTCTCGGCCGACGCCCTGTTGCGTTATCTGTTTCGACGAAGGCAATCGGCAGGTGACAAGGATGTGTCCTAACAAGTCACCCAATCTCACCATGACGCCGGAAGACCAACGACTGGAAGAGTCAAGGACCCGGATCGCGCACTGGCGGCGATGGGGGCCGTACCTGAGCGAGCGGCAATGGGGGACGGTCCGGGAGGATTACAGCGCCTTCGGTGAGGCCTGGGAGTCTTTCCCGCACGAGCACGCCCGCTCCCGGGCGTACCGGTGGGGCGAAGACGGCATCGCCGGGATTTCCGATAACCACCAGCGGCTTTGTTTCGCCGTGGCGCTCTGGAACGGCGAGGACCCCATTCTCAAGGAACGGTTATTTGGTTTGACGGGCAACGAAGGCAATCATGGGGAAGACGTCAAAGAATATTACTTTTATTTGGACAGCACGCCGACCCATTCCTACATGAAGGCTCTCTACAAATATCCGCAGCGCGCCTATCCCTACGCCGAACTGGTGCATGTGAACAGGTCACGGGGCCGAGGCCGTCAGGAGTATGAGCTGCTGGACACGGGGGTGTTTGACGAAGACCGGTACTTTGACGTGTTGGTCGAGTATGCGAAAGATTCGCCGGATGATCTGCTCATTCAGATCAGCATCGTCAACCGCGGGCCCGAAGAGAAGACGCTTCATCTGCTCCCCACCCTCTGGTTTCGTAATACATGGTCCTGGAATCACGACAATCAAAAGCCAGCCCTTGGGGAAGTCGGAACGGATACCCGCGTGAGCGTAATCGAAGCGTCTCATTCGACCTTGGGGAAACGTTGGCTCTACTGCGAACGGCCGAAGGAGCTCCTCTTTACGGAGAACGAAACCAACAGCGAGAGGCTATTCGGAGTGAGCAATACTTCTCCCTATGTGAAGGATGGGATCAACGATCATGTTCTCCACGGCCGGAAGGACGCCGTGAACCCCGATCGGACGGGAACGAAGACCTCGGCCCATTATCCGCTGGCGTGCGCTCCCGGGAACATCTACACTGTCAGACTTCGTCTGACCGATACGCCAGGAATCAAAGAACCATTCGGCCGGCAATTTGAAGCGATCCGTCAGACTCGGCAGCAGGAGGCCGATGACTTCTATCGACGCGTCACCCCATTTCCCCTGTCAGATGAGCTGCGGACGATTCAGCGGCAGGCGTTCGCCGGCCTGTTGTGGAACAAACAGTACTACCACTACGTGGTTGAAGATTGGCTGAAGGGCGACGCTGGCGGTCCGCCGCCTCCGAAGGCCCGCCAACACGGTCGAAACCACGAATGGATTCATCTCCATAGCGATGACATTCTGTCCATGCCGGACAAGTGGGAATACCCCTGGTTCGCGGCCTGGGACCTGGCCTTTCACGTGATCCCGCTGGCGCTCATCGATCCCGAGTTCGCCAAGAATCAACTGGTGCTGCTCACGCGCGAATGGTACATGCATCCCAACGGCCAGCTCCCGGCCTACGAATGGGCGTTCGGGGACGCCAACCCCCCGGTGCATGCGTGGGCCGCGTGGCGCATCTACAAGATCGAGAAAAAGATGTACGGCCGAGCGGACCGGTTGTTTTTGGAGCGGGTCTTTCAGAAATTGTTGCTGAACTTCACCTGGTGGGTGAACCGCAAGGACGCCGAAGGCAGAAACATCTTTCAGGGCGGGTTTCTGGGATTGGACAACATCTCGGTGTTCGATCGAAGCGTGACGCTTCCCACCGGCGGGCACATCGAGCAGTCGGACGGGACCAGTTGGATGGCCTTTTACTGTCTCAACATGCTCGCGATCGCCTTGGAGCTGGCGCGGGTGGACCCCCCGTATGAGGATATTGCCAGCAAGTTCTTCGAGCATTTCCTCTACATCTCGAGCGCGATGAACCATGTCGGCGGGTCGGAAACCGGGCTGTGGGATGAGGCGGACGGCTTCTACTACGATGTCCTCCATCTTCCGGACGACCGTGTGGTGCCTCTGAAGGTGCGTTCCATGGTAGGGCTCATCCCGCTCTTGGCGATCGAAACGCTCGAGCCGGAAATGGTCGAATCCTTGCCGGGATTCAAGCGCCGACTGGAGTGGTTCATTCACCATCGCCGCGATCTCGCCCAGAACGTGGCGTGCATGGAAACGCCTGGCGTGGGAGCCCGGCGCCTGCTGTCGATCGTGAACCGTTCCAAGCTGCAATCGATTCTCCAAAGAATGCTTGACCAGTCGGAGTTCTTGGGGCCGTACGGCATTCGATCGATTTCACGCTATCATGCCGAGCATCCCTATACCGTTGAAGCGGACGGGCGCGCCTATCGGCTTGAGTACGAGCCGGCGGAATCCGGCAGCGGTCTCTTCGGGGGCAATTCCAACTGGCGCGGGCCGGTTTGGTACCCGGTGAATTTCCTCCTACTGGAGGCTTTGCAGAAATTTCACTATTACCTGGGCGACGACTTCACGGTGGAATGCCCCACCGGTTCGGGCCGCATGATGAATCTGTGGGAGGTCTCGACCGAACTATCGCATCGCTTGATGCGGACCTTTCAGCGCGACGAGACCGGGCGACGCCCCGTGTTCGGCGGGACGGAAACCTTTCAGACCGATCCCCACTGGCGCGGGTTTCTCCTCTTTTACGAATATTTCCACGGTGACAACGGGGCGGGAATCGGCGCCGGCCATCAGGCCGGTTGGACGGGCCTCGTGGCGAAGCTCATCCAGCAGTGCGGAGAATTTTGCGGCCAGCATAAACCGCCGACGCTGATCAAGGAGCCGCCCGCCGCCCGTTCCAAGATCCGACAGAGGACTGTTTCGACGTCCAAGAAGGAGGACGGAGCATGACAGACACGAAGAAGATGAACGAGGAGTTCGGCGTGATCGGCCTCGGCCGCATGGGAGGCAATCTTGCCCGGCAGGCGATCCGAAAGGGGATCCGCGTCGTGGGGCTGACCAAGGAGGGGGCGCCGGAAGATCTCATCACGTCGGGCCTGGTGGAAATCCGAGCGATGTCCAAGTTCGTCAAAACCCTTGGACCTCCGCGGGCGATTTTCATTTATATCCCGGCCGGTCCGGCGATCGACTCGGTCCTCGATGAGCTGGCTGTGCTCCTTGAGCCCGGCGACGTCGTCGTGGACGGCGGGAACTCCTATTGGGGCGATTCCATCCGGAGATATCAACGTCTCGTGAAAGGCGGGCTGCACCTGGTTGACGTGGGAACGAGCGGCGGAGTGGACGGTGCGCTCCATGGCGCCTGTTTCATGGCCGGAGGGGATGCCGAGGGGATCTGGCGAGTGGAAGGTATCCTAAAAACGCTCGCGATTGAGAATGGATATGTCCACGCCGGCCCACCGGGAGCGGGTCACTTCACCAAGCTGGTTCATAACGGCATCGAGTTTGGGATGCTCCAGGCGATAGGAGAAGGCATCGACCTCCTGGAACACTATCGGGAGCCGCTCGACATCGCAGAGATCCTGCGCTGCTGGCGCCATGGCTCGGTCATCCGATCCTGGCTGATCGATTTGATGGAGTCAGCCTATCGTCAAGGGGGCAGCCTCAAGAAGATTCCTTCCTATATCGAGGACACGGGTGAAGTGAACTGGCTGGTTTCGGATGCCTTGAGCATGGAGGTGCCGGTTCCGGTCATCGCCCAGTCGGTGATGCAGCTCTTTACCTCGCGGGACGATCAAAAGAACTGGTCCCGCGCGATCGCGATGATGCGGCACGCTTTCGGCGGGCATCCCTATGGTCCTTCGGACCCGATCCGGCGGGAACGGAGGGAAGGACGGGTCGGGGACTATTTTCAGGATCACGCATAGCCAACAGGAATCGAAATTTCATGAGCATTGGATTCGGCCGTGAGATTTGCGGCGACCTCAGGTCGGCGCAGGAACGGGAGTGGCTGGTAACCAACGGCCTCGGCGGGTATGCGTCAGGCACGGTCGCGGGCATGCTCACGCGCCGCTATCACGGCATGCTGGTGGCTGCGCTCAAGCCGCCACTGGAGCGGACCCTCCTGGTTGCCAAGCTTGATGAGACGGCCCGTTACAATGGCCACGACTACCCGCTGTATACCAATCGCTGGGCGGACGGGACGGTCACTCCCCATGGATATCGGCACATCGAGCGCTTCTCTCTTGAAGCCGCCATCCCCGTCTGGAGATTCGCCTGTGCGGATGCCCTGCTTGAGAAGCGCGTCTGGCTGCAACAGGGCGAGAATACCACCTATGTGCGCTACGATCTTCGTCGGGCTTCGGGACCGCTTCTCCTGGAGCTCAAGGCCTTGGTGAATTGCCGGGACTATCACGCGACCACACAGGGCGGAGAGTGGAGAATGACTCTTGATCCAATTAAAGAGGGCGTCTCAGTGACTCCGCTTCCTTCGGCCCAGCCGTTTTATCTCTTGGCGAAGGGGGCTGAGGCCCATCTTGTCCACGAATGGTATTTTGGATTTGATCTGCCCATTGAGCGTGATCGAGGACTCGATCATCGAGAGGATCACCTGCACGCGCTGACGTTTCGCGCGACGCTTGAGCCAGGAAGGTCGCTGACGATCGTGGCGAGCACAGAGAGAAAACCGACCTTGGATGGAGAAGTCGCGTTAACAGCCCGTCAGCAGCATGAACGGGAGGTGATAAAATGCTGGAAGGCGGCTCAGCCCAAAAAGAAGAATGCAGTCCCTGGTTGGGTGGATCATCTTGCGCTCGCCGCCGATCAGTTCATCGTCAAACGCCCATCCAAGAATGAATCTGATGGGAGAACGATCATCGCCGGTTACCACTGGTTCGGCGATTGGGGGCGAGATACCATGATCAGCCTGCCGGGATTGACGCTTTCAACGGGCCGTCCGGAAGTCGCCCGCTCCATTCTGCGGACCTTTGCCCGACACGTGGACCAGGGCATGTTGCCCAATCGCCTTCCTGATGCAGGCGAATCACCTGAATACAACACGGTCGATGCGGCCCTGTGGTACGTGGAAGCGGTCCGCGCCTATCATGCCACAACCGGGGATGATGAGCTTCTCCTCGAACTGTTTCCGGTATTGCGGGCCATCGTGGATTGGCACGTCAAGGGCACGCGGTATCGAATTCAGGTGGATCCCGAGGATGGGCTGTTGTCTGCCGGCGAACCTGGTGTGCAACTGACCTGGATGGACGCCAAAGTCGGCGACTGGGTCGTGACGCCCCGGATCGGCAAACCGGTGGAGGTCAATGCCCTCTGGTACAACGCCCTCCGGGCCATGGCAGGGTTTGCCAGACGCCTTGGCAAGCCGGACAGAGAGTATGAGGTGACGGCTGAGCGCGCCCTCAAAGGGTTCAACGGGTTTTGGAACGAGGCCGCCGGCTATTGCTACGATGTGCTGGATGGACCCGATGGAAACGATCCGTCGTTGCGACCGAATCAGATCTTCGCTGTCTCCTTGCCCGAAAGCCCGCTAACACCGGCTCGGCAACGGAGAGTTGTGGATGTGTGCGCAGCACAGCTTCTGGCCTCGTACGGCCTGCGCAGCTTGGCTCCCGATCATCCGCAGTATCAGGGCCATTATGGCGGGGGTCAACGAAGCCGTGATGGCGCGTACCATCAGGGAACCGTGTGGGGATGGCTACTGGGGCCGTTTGCCCTGGCTCACTTGCGGGCCTACAAAGATCCGCAGAAAGCCGCTGCTCTGCTTGAGCCAATGGCCGATCAGTTGCTGGCTCATGGTGTCGGAAACCTCGGCGAGATCTTTGATGGCGATGCCCCGATGACACCACGGGGATGCATCGCCCAGGCCTGGACCGTCGCCGAGGTGCTTCGCGCCTGGACAACGATTCAGAGCCAGTCTGCGATGCGGCATGCGGGAAGGAGGCCACGGCGCGCCGGACTGAAACTGGCGCGGTGACTGGTTCCCATCTGGATCAAGCGACGGCATCCCTGGGGCCTGTATGATCGTCTGACACCAGGGACTCGGATGGAGTAATGATCGCACCGTTCAGCTTCGTTGGGGTGTCGAAAATCTCGTGCTGATATTCACAACAGACACTGGGATCGTTGTTCCCGCTGTCACAGCCGATCAAATGCGCGAGATCGATCGGATCGCCATCGCGGAACGTGGCCCCAATCTGTTTCAGATGATGGAAAACGCCGGGCGGAGTCTGGCCACGCTGGCGCTGCAACAGTTGGGTGACGCCTGGAGACGGAGCGAGGTCGTTGTCGTGGCAGGCCCTGGCGGAAACGGCGGGGGTGGGATGTGCGCCGCCCGGCACCTGGCCAACCGGAGAGTACGGGTGACGCTTGGCCTCTCCAGCCCGGAGACGTTGGGCGAAGTACCTGCATTCCAGCGGAAAGCGTTTCACTCGACGCCGGGCCGGGAGGTGGAGCCCCAAGAACTGGAGCCCATCCGGCCGGCGCTGATTCTTGATGCGTTGATCGGCTACGGCTTACAAGGGGCTCCGCACGGTCCGGCGTTGGAGCTGATCCGATGGGCCAATGGAACGGGGAGTCCCATCCTGTCGCTCGATATCCCTTCGGGATTAGATGCGACCACCGGCGCCACGTCCGGGGAGGTCATCACGCCGACCTGGACCCTGACGCAGGCACTCCCGAAGACCGGGTTACTTCGGGAAAAGACCGGTGCGCTCTACCTGGCCGACATCGGGATCCCGGCGGCGGTCTATCACAAGGTGGGCATTCGGTATGAATCGCCGTTCGACGAACGATTTGTCATTCCCCTGACGATCGGGGACGGTACAGCATGACACGCGAGGAAGGGCGACGATGAAAGCCATTGCGGTCTATCCGGGGAAGCCCGATTCGGTTCATCTTGCCGAGATGCCAAAGCCGTCGGTCAATGATATCCCCGGAGGGCATGGTGTCCTGGTCAAGGTCTTGCGTGTCGGAGTAGACGGCACTGATAGAGAGATCAACGCCGCGGCGTACGGCGCGGCGCCCGAGGGAGAGAGCTTCCTCGTCATCGGTCACGAGAGCTTCGGCATCGTGGAAGCCGTCGGGCCGAGCGTGACGCACCTTCGGCCCGGAGACTACGTCGTCGCGATGGTGCGCCGGCCAGGAACCAGTCTCTATGATCGCATCGGCGCTCCCGACATGAGCACCGATGACATCTATTTCGAGCGAGGCATCAATCTGCTCCACGGATACCTCGTCGAATATTATGCGGATCACGCCGACTATCTCGTCAAACTTCCGCAGGGATTGAAGGAGGGTGGGCTGCTCCTTGAGCCAACCACGGTGGTCGAGAAGGGCGTTGCCCAAGCCATCGAGATTCAGCGCCGTCTCAAGGTCTGGCAGCCCCGACGGGCGGCCGTGATGGGGGCCGGCACGATCGGACTGCTGGCCACGCTGGTGTTGCGGCTCCGAGGGCTGGAGGTGACGACCTTCGCCCGTGGGCGCAAACCCTCGCTCAACGCGGACCTGGTCGAGGCGCTAGGAGGACGGTATCAAGCGACCACAGAGTTGCCCGTGCTCGAAGGCGCAAAGCAATACGGGCCGTTTGATCTCATGGTCGAAGCGACCGGCTTCTCGCCCATCGTGTTCGACAGCATGCAGGCCCTCGCCAAAAATGGCGTGCTCGTGCTGTCCAGCGTGACCGGCGGCGACCGGACGGTCGAGGTGCCTGGCGACAAGATCAACCTGGAGTTTGTGCTGGGTAATAAGGTGATGGTGGGAACGGTGAGTGCCGGCCGCAGCGATTATGATCTGGGTGTGAAGGATTTGGTCCTGGCCGAGGCGGAGTATCCGGGCTGGCTGCCGCGCTTGCTCACCCATCCCGTGAAGGGGCTGGAAAACTGCGCCGAGCTGTTCCAGAAACTCACCGCGGCGACAGATGCCATTAAGGTGTATTGTGAAATTGCCGACGCCTGAATCTGATCCATTGACCAAAGGCGAGTAGGGGAGAGGCGATGTCGATCGCGTTCGTGCTGTCCGGTGGAGCGAGCCTGGGCGCGGTGCAAGTGGGGATGCTGCGCGCCCTGGACGAACACGGCATCCGACCTGACCTGATCGTGGGGACATCGGTCGGCGCGCTGAACGGGGCTTTTATTGCGGGGCGGCGGGAAGCCGGCGCCGTCGACCACTTGGCGGCCGCCTGGCGCTCGTTGCGCCGCAAGGATGTTTTTCCGGTGGGCCCGATCCAGGGCGCGCTCGGGTACTATGGCTTCCGCAACTCGCTCGTGCGTCCGGACGCGCTGACCCGCCTCATCAAACAACACGTTGCGCTGTCGCGCCTCGAAGACGCCGTGGTTCCGCTCCACGTCGTGGCGACCGACGTCAGGACCGGGTCCGCGGTGCTGCTCTCCCAAGGAGAGACCGTGGAGGCGATTCTCGCCAGCACCGCGGTCCCCGGCGTATTCCCGCCGGTGCGCATCGACGGGCGCGACCTCATGGACGGGGGCGTCTCGGACAACACGCCTATCTCGCACGCGGTGAACCTCGGCGCGACCGCGGTGTACGTGCTGCCCGCCGGATACGCGTGCACGCTGCCGCACACGCCTCGGACCGCGATCGGCATGGCGCTGCAAGCCCTCACGCTCATGATCGGCTGGCGGCTCGCGCTGGACATCCAGCGCTACGAGCCGGAGTACCAGGTTCACGTCGTTCCACCGCTCTGTCCGCTCGACGTCTCACCCGCGGACTTCAGTCGTGCGGCCGAGCTGATCCACCGCTCGCATGAGTCGACCGTTCATTGGCTGACATCAGGCCGAGCCCTCCATCCATCCGACCAGGCCGAGCTGGTGCGTCCACACACCCACGTCTAGGAGGAGAGTGATGATGGACAGCGGAATGATGGGCTGGAACATGGGCCTCTGGATGGTGTTCAACCTTATTTTCTGGATTCTCATCATTGTGGGAATCGTCTTGCTGGCGGTCTGGGTGGCGCAGAAGGCTATGGGTGGGGGGAGCGGGACGGAAGAGTCCGCTCTTGAGATCCTCAAGAAACGGTATGCCCACGGCGAGATCTCAAGGGAGGAATACGAGGAGAAAAAGAGAGATCTGGTGTAGCAGGGAGCGGAGATCGTCATGGGAGCACATCGCATGCTCGTGGTGGCGCTGCTGTTCGTTGCCGTTGGGATGGCCGGTGTCTCGATCACGACCTGGTTCCGCGAGTCCCAGACCGATGGCGGACCGTTTCCCATCACGGCCATGATGCCGATGATGGGAGGGGGGATGATGCACGGTCCCGGAATGAGGGGCATGATGCTGGAGATGATGAACGGCCGCCTGCCCCCGGGCATCACCCCCGATCGCCTGCCCGATCCAAATAGTCCGGGAGCCGTGCTGCTGATCCGGTATTGCACCCAGTGTCACACCCTTCCCGCTCCGGCCATGCACACGGCTGAGGAATGGCCGCCTGTGGAGGCCCGAATGTTCAACCGCATGGCGATGATGTCAAGCATGGATGGCATGGGTGGGATGATGCGACGGCGGATGATGCCCATACGAGCTCCGACGGGCGAGGAACAGGAAACCATCCTCGCCTATCTGCAGGGGCACGCGCTCCGGCCGGCCAACGTCGAAGCGCTGGGGCCGCCGGACGCGCCGGGTTTGGCGCTCTTTCGACAGACCTGCTCCCAGTGCCACGCGCTGCCCGACCCGACGCTTCACACGGCCGATGAATGGCCGGTGGTCGTGGAGCGGATGCGGAGGAACATGGAGACGATGGGCAAGCGAGTGATCACGGATCGAGAGCGAGACGACATCGCCAGCTATCTCGCCGAGGTTGCTGGATCTTGAGGGATCCATTGCAGTGCCCGATCGACCCAGGGTTCATCGTGTGCTGAATCAACAAGGAGAGACCAATGAAAATTTATGCTGCTGCATTTCGGATTTAAAAAACCCACCCCGGAGATCATGAAGGCGTGGGAGGCTTGGTTCAAATCAATTGCCGACAGGCAAGTGGACCAGGGTGGGTTCAGTGGCGGTCGAGAGATCTCGAAGAATGGAACCAGGGATCTGCCATGGGATATGGAAGCCATTACTGGCTACAACATCATCGAGGCCGAGAGTCTTGACGCTGCCGAAAAGCTTGCCAAAAGCAATCCGTTTGTCGCGAGCATTCGAATCTACGAATTGAGGTCAATGTAGACTCGGCGTTGTTTCTCGAAGATGTCTTCTTGTCGAGACGGCAGGAACCGGTGCGTCAGGCGAGGAGGCCTCGTGCTGGCCAACAACGCGCGTGCCGCTCTTCCGGGCGGTAGCCCACCGGGAGTGGTCGGTTCCATCGGGCGAGGAGTAGCTGAAGATGGCGTACGATGAGTTGCTCGCTGATCGAGTCCGCCGGGCCGTGGAGCTGCAACCGGGGGTGACCGAGAAAAAGATGTTCGGCGGGTTGGCGTTCCTGATCAACGGGAAGATGTTCTGCGGGATCATCAAGCAAGATCTGATGGTGCGCGTCGGGCCCGACCAGTACGAATCGGCGCTTGGTGAAGCGCACGTGCGCCCGATGGACTTCACGGGGCGGCCGATGAACGGCTACGTCTTTGTAGGGCCGGCCGGTTGCCGGTCTGAGAAAGCGGTCAAGCGGTGGGTCGCGCGAGGCACCGCGTTCGTCTCTACGCTCGAACACCGTTCCCCCAGGAAGCCGGCGAAGCCTGGAGGAAGAGGCCGGTAGCTCACGCGGATCAAGACCTGCCAGCACTCTGGGGTGCGCCGGTCTCCGCCTGTCGAGTCCTGAGCCCGAAGTCGTCCCCAGAGCTCGGAGGGAGTGTTCCTCAAACCGATGGCGTCGAGCTTGCGGATAGACGGTTCGCATCCGCTCACCGCGGCCGCGGTGAGCGCCAGCATCGGGATCACGAGAAGGCGGCGCTCCATGGCGAAGACTCAGTGAGGGCTCAGGTCCGGCGGGCTATGCGGCAACAAGTCAACCCCTGGCACGTCCGCACACTCCCATAGCCATGAGTATGCGCAGTCAGTTCGTGTCATTCGCTGACAGGTACGTTCAGGGCTGCCTTCGAGACACCGAGTCCCGCCAAGAATTCGCGACACATGGCCCAGAGCTGCTTTTCGTCTCGGACAACCTTAGAAACCGTATTCAAGCCAACGAGAAACGCGACAACGGCTCGCGCGGTTGCGCGTTCGTCCGAGAGAGCCCCGATCTCCCCTTGACGAACCGCTTGGCGCAATAGGCGTTCGAGCACCGCCACCCGTCGTTTCACGGCGTTCTTCAGCAAAGGTCCAACGAAGTCCTCGACGCCGACCAGCTCGGCAATGCCGTTGCATACCATACATCCGCGTGCCTCTGTGTCCAGCGCTCGGACGTGGCAGAGATGGCGCATCACCGAGACCAGCACTGGAACGACCGGCTGGCCTGGTGCCACATGGTCCAGCGGTGCGTCAGGCGCCAGCGCTGAATAGCGATCCAGAGCTTCGCGGTACACGGCTTCTCGGCTTCCGAAACTGTTGTAGAAGCTGGACCGCTGAATGCCCATAGACTCGGCCAGGTCTTTGGCCGACACCGCCAAGAAGCCCTTCTTCCAGAACACGTTCATCGCCGCTTCAACCGCGTCGTCACGGGTAAAGCCCACCGGTCGCCCGGACTTGCGGAGAGATCGTGCGGTGGATTGGTCGGTCACCGTTGCGCCTCCGTAAAAAAAATACTGGACACTACTGTACAGAACTGTTATGATCGCGTCAAGTTTTGGTCACGCGTGACTAAAAGTGGTGTGTCTCGTGCGGCGCCTGATCGGGTGTCACGACGTGATCGAATGAAGTCTGGGGCTTAACGCCCCGATACCGCACCTGTCGGTTCCGCGGAAATAGGGTGTTGGTCTTCAGTGGCGACAACCACATCCCGCCGGATGCGTTGCGAGTTAGGACTCGTTGCTCACGGGCACCCGGTGTCTTCGGTCGCCACATCACAAGGAGGAGTGCAATGAGTACACATCGGTCGCTTCGGCACACGATCAGCGCTGCGGGCACTGTACTAATCATCAGCGTATTGACAGTCGCCGCGCTCGCACAGGGAATGACCAAAGGACAAGGGGCGTCGCACGATGACTCCGCTTCCACCACCGTTCAGTTCGTGGATCTGCTCTGGCTAAAGCCCGGTGTCAGCCCGCAGGAAGCGGGTACGTATTTCCACGACATGCTCGGACCGATTCTCCGCAAGCATGGTGGGAGGGTAATTTTCACCTATCAGGTGATCGGCGTGATGAAAGGTGAACTGAAGCCTGCGGTGACCGCGAGCATGGAATTCCCGTCGATGCAAGCGATGCAGAATCTCTTCAAGGATCCTGAGTATCAAAAGATCGTGCCTCAGCGGGATGCCACCTTTGATCTGTCCCAGCAGAGGCTGTTTCAGGTTGCCCCCCTGAGCGGGAGCTGACTGGCCTTGAGTCTCTTTCATTCAGCAGTACGTGAACAGCCTGTGAAGAGCGAACTTCAATCAAAAGGAGGAAAGCAGATGGCAATTGAGAGAGTCGAAGTGCGACGTGAAATGGCCGTGGACGCGAAGAAGGTCTGGGAGGTGATCAGCCGGATCAACGGTGTCGATCAGTGGTTCCCGACGGCAATCCAGTCCTGCCGAGTGGAAGGAAGCGGAGAGGGTTCCAAGCGCTACTGCACGATGGATGGCGGAGTCAGGCTGATCGAGCAGATCGAGAAGATCGACGCAGGCAAGATGGTCTTCGGCTTCCTGATCGAGGACAATTCCGCCCTGCCCGCCACGGCGATCCACGAGACCATGCGGCTCAGGGCGCTTGGAGACAACCGGACCGAGCTGGTGTGGTCGGCCGAGTACCAGCCTCGCGCGGACATGCCGGGGGCCATGAAGAAGATGCTGGAGGAGGTGTATCCGGCAGGCATCCAGTCGCTTGAAGCCTATTGCAAGAACGCATAGCTCCGAAGATAGAGAGTACGCGCTCTTGCCGAAAAGACGTGTTCAGCGACGCGAAGACACTGCCGCCCGATACCTCGCTCAACCGGACGCACGTATTCACGTGCGTCCGGTTGGCTTCGTTGGGACCAAGGTCCGCGCGAACGGGCGTTGGTGGTGAAAGCGCATCGTCAACGCTCCGACGCGCTGCCGGGATGGAAGTCGATCTCCCGAAGATCCCGCATTGCCTTGCGCCAGAGGGTCTCGAATCCGGCCGTCAGGCTCAGCGCCAGATCCTTGTCGCGCACCAGGAGCGAGGCGAAGCGTCCTTCGGGCACAAATGGGTGGTCGAGGGGCAGAATCACTAGGTCGTCATCCACCACGTGGAAGGGATGGCCCAGTTCCCCGGAGTAACGGATTCCCGTGAGGTGTCCGACATCGGTTTTGTGCTCGCGGAGAAAGGCCATCAGCCGGGGTGCGGTTCGGTGGGTGAACCCGAAGATCACTCGGTGGTCAACGTGGTGCTCGACGGCGTTGCGCGCGATGCGGCGCAGCACCGGGAACCCCGAGCCCGTGACCTGGTCGATGGCGGTCAGATCGCCCTGTTCGACGTACGACAGAATGCGCGACGTGGCCGCAGCGAGGCGGATCAGGTGTCGTTTGATATGACTTTCAGCGCCCAAGGCGAGGTCGACAAAGGTTTGGCGGCCGCGCAACCGGCCGGGGAGGCCCGACAGCACGGATCTGAGCTGTTCAGCCCGGCTCGCGAATTGCTCGGACTTCTCCCGGGCGAGGTCGACCAGGCGGTCCACCACCACGTCGGCGGGCAGCGCGGCGTAGAGTTTCGGACGCGTGGGTTGAATATTCACGAGCCCCAAGTGGCCGAGTTTCTCCATCGCGCGGTAGATTTTGGACGTCGGGATCTCGCCCTCGCGGCACAATGTCGCGGCATCCGCCACGCCGAACGTCATGAGCGTGACGAGCGCTTTCTTCTCGTAGACGGAAAAACCGACCTCGTCGAGCAGCTCGATGTCTTGCCACCGCATAGACAGCTTTCTACTCCAAAAAGTAGTTGAACGTCAATCAGCGTGGTTTTATGCTCCAAAGTGACGAGGGATCGGGTCCACACCTTTTCGCACGAAAGGAGAGCGCCATGAGTCGGGAGCATCCCGGAGCTGTTATGCCGATCATCTATGTCGAGTCGGTGGATGAACTTCGGAGTTTCTACGTGGATAAGCTCGGATTCAGCCACATGATGGGCATGGTGGGGAAAGACGGGAAATTTGATTTCTGCACCGTCACACTGGGCAACGCGAAGATCATGTTGTCCCGGCCACCGGAAAAAGTCGAGGGCTCAAAGGCCGTCTATCCCACCAAACGTCCGGTCGAGATCTATCTGGAGGTCGCGGACGTCAATAAATATCACGACGAGGTGAAGAAGCGAGGGGTGACGATTACCGCACCCTTGGGAACACAGTGGTGGGGCGACCGCACGTTCAAGGTTGTCGACCCCTACGGATACGAGTTGTGGTTCTACCAGACGGTCGGGGAGCCGAAGCCGCCCAAGGGCGCCAAAATCGTCTGATCAGAGGGCATGAAGGAAGGGGACACCATGACGAAAGGGATCACGCGCGGGACAGACGGTCATTTCGGTCCGGCGTTCTTTCGGTTTCTGGAAGAACTCAAGGCCAATAACGATCGCGAATGGTTTACGGCGAACAAGCACCGATACGAAGCCGACGTGAAGGAGCCCATGCTTCGTTTCATCGGCCGGTTCGGGACTCCTCTCCGCGGGATCAGCCCGCGGTTCACGGCCGATCCCAGGCCCGTGGGCGGTTCGATGTTCCGCATCCACCGCGACACCCGCTTCTCCAACGAGAAGAGTCCCTACAAGACCGCAGCGGCCGCGCATTTTCCGCACCAGGAAGCCAGGAAGGACGTGCACGCCCCGGGTTTCTACCTGCACCTGGAGCCCGGAAATTGCCTGGGCGGTGGCGGGCTGTGGCGGCCCGACGGGTCCGCGCTCCAAAAAGTCCGGGACCGGATCGTCACTCGCTCTGGAGAATGGAACGCGATCCGAGAAACCAAGATGGCGATCACCGGCGACGCGCTCAAGCGGCCACCGGCGGGGTATGATCCCAGTCACCCTTTTGTGGACGATCTCAAGCGCAAGGACTTCTACACCATGACGACATTTTCGGAGTCTGATGTCTGCGCGCCGGACTTCATGGATCGGTATACCGAAGCCTGTCGCGCAGCCGCGCCGCTGGTTAGGTTCTTGACCACGGCGGTCGGGCTGCCGTGGAAATGAAGCGTGCCTTTGCCACGCGTTGGCGCCCTCGCGCCGGCGATCGCGGGACTGCTCACCGAGACAAGGGATGCCCCCCGAAGGAGGACTCCAGATGACGGTGCTCGATAACTCCATCCGGATCAATGCGTCACCCGAGAAGGTCTGGTCCGTGCTCGCGTCCCTCGACGCCCTGGACCGCTACGACCCCGGCGTCACCAAATCGGAGATCGTCACGTCGTCGCGGGAAGGGCCGGGGTCGGCGCGTCGCTGCGACCTCGCACCCGGTGGGTGGTTCAAGGAGAGGGTCGTGGACTGGACACCGAGCCGGTCGCTCTCGTTCGAACTCTTCGAATGCACGCTCCCTGTTCGTCGTCTGAGGCACAGCTACACCCTCACCCCCGATGGCTCAGGGACTGTCGTGCGTCAGCGGATGGAGTACGAGCTCAAGTTCGGTCCGGCGGGCAAGCTGATGGACGCGCTGATGGTCCGGAAGAAATGGAACGCAGGCATCCAGGGCTTCTTCGCCGGGCTGAAGCACTACGTCGAGACCGGGCGGCGCCCGTCGGGCAAGGAGTAGCCAGGGATGGCGTACGACGAAGTGCTCGCTGATCGAATCCGCCGAACCGTGGGGCCGCAACCGGACGTGACCGAGAAGAAGATGTTCGGCGGCCTGGCGTTCCTGCTCAACGGGAAGATGTTCTGCGGGGTCATCAAGCACGACCTCATGGTGCGCGTCGGGCCCGACCGGTACGCAACGGCTCTTGGTGAAGCTCACGTGCGCCCGATGGATTTCACAGGTCGGCCGATGAACGGCTACGTCTTTGTGGGGCCGGGCGGTTGCCGAACCGAGGAGGCGGTCAAGAAGTGGGTCCAGCGAGGCACCGCGTTCGTCGCCATGCTCGAACACCGTTCCGCCAAGAAGCCAGCAAAGCCACGCGGGAGGGGCCGGTAGCTCACTCGGGACCGGCTGATTACCGCCGTTGCGCCCAATTTACACTGCTGGGCGTTTCGGTCACGCGCCAGTGGCGGTTCCCTCGGGCGCCCCACCTGTTTCAGCCGAAGAAATCTCTTTATAGCGACTGAGACCTTCCTGACGGCGGACGGGGGAGTACCGCCGTGTTAGGGTGAGTGGTGCGATGTCTGCGCGGGCAGGTACTGCAGGCTCCTCCTGAGCGATGCGAGTACCGGCGTCCGCGAGACATCTTCCTCGGCGCAGGCCCCCAGGAGCCGTTCGATGGCTGATCGCAGATCCGCGACAGCGTCGTCCGGCGTCCCAGCCGCCTGCGCCAGCATCCGGTAGGTCCGGCGGGCCTGCTTGAGGGCGTTTCGGTCTTCCGGACTTCCTCTTGTGCCCTGGGACCAGTCCCCAGCGGAAATACAGCCGCAGTCCGGAGTCCGTTCGAGACTATCCGGTCAGCTTTCGGGCAACGAGTTCCGGAAGGCGATGAGAAATTCTCCGGGCGTGACGATCTGAAAGCGGACCGCGTTCTTCACTTTCGGTTGATGGAAGTGTTTCGTATTCCACGTGACAAGATAGTCGGCCTCAGCTGCAATTGCGGCCGCCAGTATGGGGGCATCGTGGGAATGGATCACCCCGGCGAGACGGGAAACCTCGGTTGGGGTTGGATCGTCGGCGAGGGTGGGAGCGATCGACTGGATCAGGAGACGATAGTCAGCGACCAATCCGGGTAGTTTTTCAGACAGGTTGCGATCGGCTTCGGTCAGGACCTGCGTCGAGACGAGTGTTTCGACCACGCCGGCCTCGCACAGGCGCAATACCTCGCGCGCGGCACCCGTCTGTGAGATCAGGCCCGCGATCAGCGCGCTGGTATCGAGGAACACCCGCCATCGCTCAGGCTCCATACCGTTCTCGGTTGTACCGGCGGCGCTGTTTTTCCAAATCGCGTAGGAGGTCCTCCAACGTCAGTCCCGCTTTCTTCAGTTCCTGAGCGGCTTTCTTGGCCACGGCGTCGCCGATTAACTTCTTTGGCGTCAACACGAGCGCGTCGCCGGCCTTGACCACGCTGAGGGTCGTCTCTTCGTCCAAACGCAGTTCCTTCCGTAACGAAGCCGGAATCGTCAGTTGTCCCCGGCCCCAGACCTTGACCACCGCCATCGTAGATCCTCCAATTCAGAACTTCTGATCTATTCTGATAATCAGTATATAGCTGATCCAAAGCAGAATCAAGTGCGATCACGGAGCTGATCCGTCCAGGTCGGTTAGCGGATGCCGAGGACGCAAACGCAGGAATTGCCTGCTGACGAGGAGCTATCCGCGCAATTCTCTTTCGCGCGTGCCGCCCTCGACGTATCGTCCCTTGAGTCAATCAACCAGCTGATAATACTTGAGAAACGGCTTCGTCAGGAGATTAGTCCAGCCGTTTCCGTGCGGCGATCTATCGGGACCTCATGGGAGAAGTGGTAGCAGAATGGTAGAAGCAGACCGACGAGGTATTTCTGGGCTGGGCGCTGAGGGCGGCTAACTACAGGAGATTAAAGAGCAAAAGTGGTGGAGGGTACCGGGATCGAACCGGTGACCTGCTGATTGCGAACCAGCTGCTCTCCCAACTGAGCTAACCCCCCACAGGGGCCCGACGGGTCGGATCATAGCAAAAAAAATAGTGAGGCGCAACGAGCGCGGGAGCGCGGTTACTTGGTGCTGGGATGGCCTTCCGGCAGACCGTAGGTTTCGGGGACGCCGCCTTCCGGCGGGGCGTCCTTGTGCGGGGTCATTTCGGAGCACTGGGCGGCTTTTTTGCCCAGGGCTTCCAGGCGCTCTTTCATGGGGAGCGCGGCGTCGTGAGCGAGGCGGAAGTATTCAGTTTGGCAGGCGAGGTACGGTTGGTCCACGCCGCTCAGGGCCTGGCGGACGATCGTGAGGGCTTGTTCGAGCGGGATCGCGCGGTTGCGCTCCAGATGGTAGAAGCTGTCGATCTGGGACAGGAGGTCGCCGTAGGTCGCGTGCTCAAAACTCGCGGTGTCGGCGCGCAAGGCGTCCAACACCGGGGCGAACTGGGCGCGCGCGTCCTCGGGGAGCTGCGCGGTCGCGTCATCGGTGAGACGAGACCACTTGGTGGCCTGCTCCTCGCGGCCCGCGAGGTACCCGGCCACGTAGCCCAGCTTGAAGGATTCGGGCGCGCCCATCCACCACGCCCCATCGCGCGGCGCGGCCCACGCGGAACCTGCGATCAGGAGAACGAGAACGACGGTGAGCGCGGTGCGGGTCACGACTGCCTGCGCATTCGCAGCATTCCGAGGCACCGGTTGATGAAGTGTCGGCGCGGGAGGAACGGAATGGGTGGGCGGCCACGGATGCCCAGTCGCACGAGTTCATCGAACAAGCGTGGATCGTCGTCGATGTCCAGGCCCCGCTCGAACGCCGCGATCGCGGCCGTTTTCCGGTTGAGCAGGAGGTAGGCTTTCCCCAGGTTCCAGTACAAGTCTGTTCGGTGGCCGGCCGCATCGATCGCGCGGCGACAAAAGGTCAAGCCGCGGTCCTCATCCTTCTCCAACGCAATCAGGCAGAGGCCGTAATAGGAAAGAAGCTCCGAGGGCACGTCCTGTACGTTAAACTCGCCGTAGGCCAAGAGCGCCTGACGCAGAGGTTTGTAGGCGTCCAGGTACCGTCCCTCCTTGAGGTACAGCACGCCCAGTTCGATATAGTCGGTCGTTTTCATTTCATCGACCATACGCGTCCTTACCTAGTGAAGCGCGTGCGCGTTCGGGGTGATCAGCACGCGCCGCCCCTTGATGGTCAGCCGGCCCTCGGCATAGAGTTGGAGCGCTTGGGGCAGGAGTCGATGCTCTTCTTCCAGGATACGTTCCGATAGCGTGGCTTCGGTGTCGTCGCCCAGGATAGGCACGGTGGCCTGGAGGATGATCGCCCCGCCGTCGATTTCTTCGCTGACGAAGTGGACGGTGCACCCGGTCACCTTCACGCCGTACTCGATCGCCTGCCGTTGCGCGTGCAACCCTCGGAACGCGGGGAGGAGCGAGGGGTGAATATTGATGACCCGATCCGGGAACGCATGCAGGAGCGCGGTCGTCACGATCCGCATGTATCCCGCGAGCACGACGACCTCGACGCCCACGTCGCCCAATATCTTGGCGACCTGCGTGTCGTATTCCTCGCGGGTCGGAAATGCCCGGGGCGAAACGGTCACGGTGGGAATTCCGACGGCACGCGCCCGCTCGGTTGCCTGGGCGTCGCTGCGGTCGCTGATCACGATGGCGACCTTGGCGGCCAACCGCCCCTCGGCGATGGCGTCGAGCATGGATTGTAAGTTGCTGCCGCGCCCCGAGGCTAAGACCCCGAGGACGATCGTGCGGCTAGGCATAGCCGACCCCGGGCTCTCCGGACACGATCCGGCCTGCGACGACCGCGCCCTCGCCCAGCGCTTCGGCGGCGGTCCGGACGGCATCCGCCTGATCCGCCGCGACGACCAGTATCAGGCCGATCCCCATGTTGAACGTGCGATACATCTCGTCGTCGGGCAGAAGGCCGCGGGTCTGGATGAGGCGAAAAATCGGAGTGGGGGTCCACCGGTGGCGGTCGATGACCGCGGCGCATCCCGGTGGGAGAATGCGCGGCAGATTCTCGGTGATTCCGCCCCCTGTGATGTGGGCGATGCCCTTGAGCGTGAAATCCCGCATGAGCGCGAGGACGGTCTTGGCGTAAATCTTCGTCGGGGTAAGCAGCGCGGGCCCCAAGGGACCGTCGAGTTCGGGAAGGTGATCGTCCACGGCCAAGCCCTCGACGTCGAACAGGAGCTTGCGGACCAAGGAAAAGCCGTTGCTGTGGAGCCCGCTGGACGCGAGGCCGATGATGGCGTCGCCCGGGCTGATGGTCCGCCCGTCGATTAACCGCGCGCGCTCCACCACGCCGACCGCGAACCCGGCCAGATCGTACTCGCCGTCGGCGTACATCGACGGCATTTCGGCGGTCTCGCCGCCGATCAGCGCGCACCCCGCGTCGCGGCACCCGTCGGCGATACCCTTCACGACGTCTCGTGCCTGGAGCGGGTCGAGCTTGCCGGTGGCGAAGTAGTCGAGGAAAAAGAGCGGTTCCGCGCCGCAGACGATCACGTCGTTGACGCACATGGCCACGAGGTCGATGCCGATCGTGTCGTGGCGATGAAGCAGGTTCGCGATTTTAAGCTTGGTGCCGACGCCGTCGGTGCCCGACACCAAGACCGGCTCGCGGTACCGCGTCGTATCGAGGCGGAACAGGCCGGCGAACCCGCCGAGGTCGGCGAGGACCTCGGGTCGGAACGTGGACTTCACGAGCGGTTTGATCAATTCGACGACGCGGTCGCCCGCATCGATGTCTACGCCGGCACTGCGATAGGTTTCTTTACTCACGGAGTGGGGTCCACCTTCCCGAGCATCATACAAAAAGGCCTGAAAAAGATCAATTTTCTCCCGGCAGGTCCGCGCCCATGGCGCGGTGCAGGCTGCTGCGCCACCCGGGAGGATGGGAGTATTGACAATCCGCGCCCGCGGCACGGTGCGGGTTGCTGCGCCACTCGGAAGGAGGGCCTACGGCCACGCTCTTGATTCCGCGCCCTTGGCGCGGTGCGAGTTGACACGTTTTGCGCCATGCCAGTATGATCGGCGCCTATGCGCCTCAAAAATCGGGTGGTCTTCGTGACGGGAGGGGCGAAGCGGATCGGGAGCCACCTCGCCGTGGCGTTGGCCGGGCGCGGCGCCAATCTCATCATCAACTACCGGTATTCCAACACCGACGCCCAGGCGGTGATCCAGGCGATCGAGCGCTTGGGCGTCCAGGCCATCGCGGTGCAGGGCGATGTCTCGAACGCTGCGGATGTGTCGAGGATGACTCGTACCGCCTTGGATCGCTTCGGGCGTATCGATGTGCTGATCAACAATGCCGCCGTCTACTTCAAGACCCCCTTCGCCCAGATCAGCGAGACGGACTGGGATCTTACGCTGGACATCAACCTCAAAGGCAGCTTTCTGTGCGCGCAGGCCGTCGCTCTTGGCATGATCGCGCGGGGGGAGGGGAAGATCATCAATTTTGCCGATTGGGCTGGGACGCGACCGTACCGGGAGTACCTGCCGTATTGCGTCTCCAAGGCGGGGGTGATCGCGTTGACTCAGGCGCTCGCCCAGGAGCTGGCTCCGGCCGTTCAGGTCAACTGTATCGCGCCAGGGCCCATTCTGCTCCCCGAGGACATGGACGAGGACGAGCGAGAGAAGGTCGTCCGCGCGACGCCGCTGAAGCGGATCGGCGCTCCCGAAGATATCGTCCAGACCGTGCTCTACTTGATTGAGGCGACCGATTTCGTGACAGGGGGGATGTATCTCGTTGATGGCGGTCGCTCTATCGCCTAGCGCGAGCCCGTCCATGAAGAGCCATCTGCTGCGTTGTCGGTCGGCTTTGCGTGCTCACGTACGACCCAGTACGCTCCGCGCGCAAAGCCTCTCTCCGCCTTGCATCTGGCACTTCCTGAACGGGCTTGCCACGCGGGGTATCCTCTAGGAGGTTCTCAAGACCATGTATAAAGTCACCAAACGGATGACGTTTTGCTACGGCCATCGGCTGATGGATTATGAGGGCAAGTGCCGCGTGCCTCACGGGCACAACGGCGTCGTTGAGATCGAGTTGCAGGCGGACCGCTTGGACCACCGGGGGATGGTCTACGACTTTAGTGAGATCAAGGAGACGATCAAGGCATGGCTCGATCGCGAATTGGACCACCGGATGCTCCTGCGCTCGGATGATCCGTTGGTCCCCGTGCTCCGCACGATGGGCGAGCCGTTCGTGGTCATGGAGGAGAATCCGACCGCGGAGGCGATCGCGCGCCTGATCTATGAGTTCACCAAAAGTCAGGGTTTTCCGCTGACGCGGGTCAGGTTGTGGGAGACCGAGACCTCGTACGCCACGTACGACGGCGACCGGTGAAGCAAGGGCACGCCGGGGTCCTGGCGAGCGGGGGGGTGGAGAGCGCGGCGCTTCTTCGGTGGAGCCTGGACCGGTATCGGCGCGTGACGCCGTTGTACATCCGCACGGGCGCGCGCTGGGAGGTCGCGGAGCTCGCCCGTCTGCGTCGCCTTGTCACGGCCTTCCGTGCGCCGAACGTGTCGCGCCCCGTGGTGCTGGAGGTTCCGGTCCGGGATGTGTACGGCCGGCACTGGAGCGTGACCGGGCGTGACGTCCCCGACGCGGACAGTCCCGACCCCGCCGTCTATCTGCCGGGGCGAAACCTGCTTTTGTTGAGTAAAGCCGCCGTGTACGCAGCGCTGGTTGGCGTTGACACTCTTCTGTTGGGCACCCTCAAGGACAACCCATTTCCCGACGCCACGGCGGCGTTCGTCGAGGCGATGACCCGCGCCGTTCAACGGGGGTTGGGCGCCACGCTCCGGATCGAAACCCCCTTTCGGGATCTCCACAAGGCCGACGTGCTCCGAATGAGTCGAGGGGTGCCGTGGGCCGAGTCCTTTTCGTGCATCCGCCCGGTGGGAAGGCGGCACTGCGGAGCGTGCAACAAATGCGCGGAACGGCGGCGGGGGTTCGCCGAGGCGGGGCTCCGTGACCCCACACGTTATGCGCGTGGGGTCACGGAGGCTGACAGCTCATAGCTCACAGGGAAAGGCGTTAAGCCGGTCCTGCCTTTTTCGGTCTCTTGCTGTGAGCTATGAGCTATGAGCTGTTTTTAGCTTTTCCAGCGCCTGCTTTGCGGCGTGTTGTTCGGCTTCCTTCTTGCTCCGGCCGGTTCCTGTGCCGTAGGAATCGCCCCGGATGCTGAGCTGGACTTCAAATATCTTGCGATGATCGGGGCCGGTCTCTCCCGTCACCGTGTATACGGGGAGGGTATCGAATGCTCGCTGGCACCATTCCTGGATCTCGGTTTTGTGGTCGACCACGTCCGGCCGAGACAAATCGTCGAAGACCGCCCGGAACGTGTGTAAGATGACCGCGCGTGCCGGGTCCAACCCCCCGTCCAAGTAAACCGCGGCCAGGACGGCTTCCAGTGCGTCAGCCAGGAGTGACGGTTTCTCGCGCCCACCGGTCAGCTCTTCTCCCCGTCCCAGCGCGAGCGCCGCGCCGAGCTCCAATTCTCTGGCGACGAGCGACAACGCCGCTTCGTTGACGACCTTGGCCCTGAGCTTGGACAGTTCACCCTCCGGCGCCTGGGGAAACCGCTCCAGAAAGCATTCGCTCACGACCAGGTCCAACACCGCGTCCCCAAGAAATTCGAGGCGCTCGTTATCGCGCCGGGTCGGGTCGGGCGACTCGTTGAGGCGGGATTTATGGGTCAGCGCTTCGCGGAGCCTGGTTGGGTCACGGAAACGGTACCCCAATCGGTCGCAGAGCCGGTCGACGGGTGACTCACTCGGCATAGGGGACGGACGCTAGGAGTGTGTCCGAGTAATTGGGTGTTGGAGCCTGTTCAGGAATGCGTCAGATGCAAGGCGCACAGGGCCGACATGGTCGGCCCGTGGCAATATTCGACGGGCGCGCGTTGCGCCCACTGTGCAATCCCCCCGGAGCGTACTGGGTCGTACGTGAGGAGGGATTCCGAAGCGACAACGCAGCAGATGACCGTTCATGGACAGGCTCCTAGGCGTTGAAGCGGCGGAACAGCAGACACGCGTTCACCCCGCCGAACCCGAAGGAGTTCGACAGCGCCACGTCGACGCGGGTGCGGCGGGCCGTGTTGGGAATATAGTCGAGATCGCAGGCCGGATCGGGATGATCGAGATTGATCGTGGGTGGCAGGACTTCCCGATGGAGCGCGAGGATGGAGAACACGGCTTCGACGCCGCCCGCGGCCCCGAGCAGGTGGCCGGTCATGGACTTGGTCGAGCTGACCGCCGCTTTGGGGGAGGAACCGAAGACCGTTTTGATCGCGCGCGTCTCGATCGCGTCGGCCATCGTGGAGGTCGCATGGGCGTTGATGTAGCCGACCTCGTCGGGCGAGGTGCCGCCATCCGAGAGGGCGGATCGCATGCAACGGACCGCGCCTTCGCCGTCGTCGGGCGGGGCGGTGATGTGATAGGCGTCGGCGGAGGTTCCGTAGCCGATGATCTCGGCGTAAATTTTCGCTTCCCGACGGCGGGCCGACTCGAGCGCTTCGAGCACCACCACGCCGGCGCCTTCGCCGAGGACGAACCCGTCGCGATCGCGGTCGAACGGACGCGAGGCCTGTTGGGGAGCGTCGTTACGAGTGGACAAGGCGCGCGCCGCGGCAAACCCGGCCACACACAACGGCGTGATCGCCGCTTCGGTGCCGCCGGCGATCATGGCATCGGCGTCCCCGCGCTGCACGAGACGAAAGGCGTCGCCGATGCAGTGATTGCCCGTCGCGCAGGCGGTGACGGCGGCCGAGTTTGGGCCCTTGGCGCCCAGTTGAATCGCCAGCTGGCCCGACGCCATGTTGATGATGGTCATGGGAATGAAGAAGGGGGAGATGCGGGTCGGACCTTTGTCCTGCAAGACCTGGTGCCACTCCTCGATCGCTCGGAGGCCGCCGATTCCCGATCCGATGTAGACGCCCACCCGTTCGGCGTTCGAGGCGTCCACCCGGAGCCCCGCGTCGGCGATCGCCATGTGGCCGGCCGCGCAGGCATAGTGGATGAACGTATCCATCTTCTTGACGTCTTTCTTCTCCAGATAGTGTGTCGGGTCGAAGCCCTTGACCTCGCCCGCGATCGTGACGGGAAACCCCGAGGTGTCGAAGCGTGTGATCGGACCGATACCCGAGCGGCCCTCGCACAGAGCGGTCCACGTATCTTCGACGCCGAGGCCGAGGGGCGTCACCACCCCCAAGCCGGTGATCACGACGCGGCGGATCATCGGTCCTACAATTTTTCGTTGATGTAGTCGACGGCTTGTTGGACGGTCACGATCTTCTCGGCGTCCTCGTCCGGAATCTCGATCCCGAACTCCTCCTCGAACGCCATGACCAGCTCGACCGTATCGAGAGAGTCTGCGCCCAAGTCCTCCACGAAGTTGGCTTCGGGCGTGACATCCTCTTCATCGACGCCCAACTGTTCTGTGATAATCTTTTTAACGCGTTCGTCCGCTCCCATGCCCTCTCGCACCTCCTCTTATCGTGTCCTGCTTGCGTCGTTCCTTGGCCGCTCGCTTCAGCCGCGACCGTTCCCCATGTCCCGAGCCGGCGTTATCCCATCCACATGCCACCGTTGACATGGATGACCTGTCCGGTGATGTACGCGGCGGCGTCCGAGGCTAAGAACGCCACGGCTTGAGCGATGTCGTCCGGCGTCCCGAGCCGTCCCAGCGGAATCTGTTCCCGCAAGCGGGTCTGGACGTCTTCCGGCAACCGCTCAGTCATCGCCGTTTTGATGAAGCCGGGCGCGACCGCGTTGGCCGTCACGCCGCGGTTGGCGTATTCGCGCGCCACGCTCTTCGTGAACCCCAGGATGGCCGCCTTCGAAGCGGCGTAATTCGCCTGCCCGCTGTTGCCCATCACGCCGACGATCGAGGCGATACTGATGATGCACCCGCTACGCTGCTTGATCATCACGCCCAGCGCCGCTTTGCTACAGTGAAACGTACCTTTGAGGTTCACCTCGATCACGCGGTCCCAATCCTCTTCCTTCATGCGGATCAGCAACCCGTCGCGAGTGATCCCCGCGTTGTTGACGAGCACATCCAGCCGCCCGAACTCGGCCATCACGCGCTCGATGCCCGCCGTCACTTCGTCCCCGCGCGCGACGTTCATGGCCAAACCCAGCGCCGGGCCCTCCACCGTTTTCGCGGCCTCCTGGACGGTGGCCGCGTCCACGTCCGCCAAGACCACCGAGGCTCCGCAGCCGGCCAACGTCCGCGCGATGGCCAGCCCGATCCCTTGCGCGGCACCGGTCACCAGCGCGACCTTGCCGCGCAAGGCCTCCGCGGCGAGCGCGTTCACGGCACCACCTCTCTCGCGTGACGGACGGATGCTGCCTCCCGCGACGAGGCGGCGTCGAGGGTGGCCCACGCGGCCTCGACCGTCTCGGGATCCTCGACGTTCAGCACCCGAGTCGCCCGGTCGATCTTCTTGACGAGTCCCGAGAGCACCCGCCCCGGTCCGACCTCGATGAACGTGGACACGCCCCCCGCCACCATCGTCCGAATCGAGTCTTCCCAGAGCAAGGGTGACCAGAGTTGCCGCACCAGAGACGGCACGATCCCGGCCGTGGTGGTCAGGGGTTTCGCGTCGACGTTGGTGATCACCGGTACCGCGGGGGCGGACCACGCCGCGCGAACCAGGTCGGCTTCGAGGCGCTCAGCCGCGCTCCGCATGAGACGGCAGTGGGATGGCACGCTGACCGGCAGGGCGATGACGCGTTTGGCGCCTGCTGTGCGAGCGAGCTCGATCGCGTGTTCGACCGCCGCGCGTTCCCCGGCGATCACGATCTGACCAGGCGCGTTAAAGTTGGCCGCATCGACCACGCCCGCGGACGAGGCGTCGCGGCAAATGGCCAACACGGCGTCGCGATCCAGCCCCAACACGGCCGCCATCAAGCCGGCGCCGGCCGGCACGGCCTCCTGCATGTAACGTCCCCGCTGATGGACCAGTCGCACCGCCTGCGCGAACGGCACCGCGCCGGCGCACACCAGGGCCGTGTATTCGCCGAGGCTATGCCCCGCGACGTAGACCGGGGTGACGGGGCGACGGGTGAGCGCCCGCCACGCGGCGACGCTGGCCGTGAGTAACGCCGGCTGCGTCGTGGCGGTGAGGTTCAGCGCGTCCTCGGGACCGTCGAACGACGGCCGCGCGATGTCCCAGCCCAGCACCTCGGACGCTTCGTCGTAGGCCGCCCGAGCCTCGGGAAATCGGTCGCACAGGGCTCGGCCCATTCCGACGGCCTGAGAGCCTTGGCCGGGAAAGAGGAGCGCGATCTTGGGAGTGGATGCGGCGGTCATAGCGAGGTGAATGGTGGCCCGATATTGCTGAAAAACGAAATCGTTGTCAAGCGAATTTCCGTCGCGCGCGATGGAGCCACGAACCCTACCAGCGGACGAGGGCCGAGCCCCAGGTCAGCCCCGCACCGAACGCGGCGAACAGGAGCAAGTGCCCTGCGGTGACGCGACCATCGCGCACCGCCTCATCGAGCGCGATGGGGATCGAGGCGGCCGACGTGTTCCCCACGCGGGAGAGGTTCATCACCACGCGCTCGGCAGGAAGACCCAGGCGGTCGGCCACGGCTTCGAGGATCCTCCGGTTGGCCTGGTGGGGAACCAACCAGTCGACATCGGTGACGGCGAACCCGTTGGCTTTCAGCGCTTCCAGCGCGGTCTCTTCGAGCGCCCGGACGGCAACTTTGAAGGTCTCGCTCCCTTTCATGCGGATAAACTGCAGGCGCTGTTGGAGCATAGTATCGGACGGGGGGTGGCGGGACCCACCACCGGGGACATGGATGAAGTCCCAGAGCGCACCGTCCGCGTGGAGGTGAGTAGACAACACCCCCCGCTCGCCTGGCTCGCCGCGCACGACAACCGCGCCGGCGCCATCACCGAACAGAATGCACGTCCCGCGGTCGCTCCAGTCCACCACCCGGGAGAGGACTTCAGCGCCGATCACGAGCACCGTGCGGACCGCGCCCGATTTTACGTACTGATCGGCGACCGAGAGGCCGTACAGAAAGCCGGTGCACGCGGCCGAGACATCGAACGCGAACGCCTTCGACGCGCCGAGTTGGGTCTGAACGAGGCAGGCGGTCGCGGGGAACAACATGTCGGGCGTGGCCGTCGCGACCAGAATCAGGTCGAGATCGGTCGCCCTGATCCCCGCCGCGTCCAAGGCCCGTTGTCCGGCCGCGACCGCAAGATCCGACGTCGCCTCGGCGGGCGCGGCGATCCGACGTTCCCGAATACCGGTGCGTTCGACGATCCATTCATCGGAGGTCTCGACCATCCGCTCCAGCTCCTGGTTGGTCACAATCCGTGCCGGGAGGTACGAACCCGTACCGACGAGGCGGGACCGGAGCATGCGCGTCAGTTCCCGGTACCGAGGTGGAGGTCCACGTGCCGCTCGATGTCATCGCGGATGTGACGGTTGACGTCGTCTCGGACGAAGTCGCGCGCGACCCCGATCGCGTTCTTGATGGCTTTGGGCGAGGAACGGCCGTGACAGATGATCGACACCCCGTTGATGCCGAGGAGGGGGGCCCCACCGTACTCGGCGTAGTCGACTCGTCGCTTGAACCGCCGGAACGCAGGTCGCAACAGGAGAAAGCCGAGTCGCCCGAAGAGGGACCGGGTGATTTCGCGGCGCAGGACCTGCATAATGGCTTCCGCGAGTCCCTCGCTGATTTTCAACGCGACGTTGCCGATGAAACCGTCACAGACGATGACGTCCGCATCGCCGGTATAGACGTCGCGGCCTTCGATGTTGCCGATGAACTGGACCTGGGTCTGTTTGAGTAACTTGAACGTCTCTTTGGTCAGTTCGTTTCCTTTGGTGTCTTCCTCTCCGATGCTCAACAGGCCCACCCGTGGTGTGGGTATGCCGAGCATGCGCTGGGCGTACACGTGTCCCATGATCGCGAACTGCACGAGGTGATGGGGTTTGGAATCGACGTTGGCCCCGACGTCGAGGAGGACTGCGGCGCCCTTGAGCGTCGGAAGAATCGTGGCGATGGCTGGCCGCTCGACCCCTTGGAGAGTGCCTAGTAGAAAGAACGCGGTGGCCATCGAGGCGCCGGTATGCCCCGCACTGACGACCGCGGCAGCCTCGCCCGTCTTCACCAATTCGGTCGCGCGCCAGATCGAGGAGTCGCGGCGGCGACGAATCACGAAGGAGGGACTCTCTTCCATCGCGACCACGCTCGGGGCGTGAATGATGCGGATCCCCGGGGCCGAGTGGTGTTTGGCTAACTCGGATCGAAGACGAGGTTCGTCCCCGACCAGCAGAAGGTCAACATGGCCTTCTTGCGCGGCCAGTACCGCGCCAGCGACAACCGAGGCGGGCGCATCATCACCCCCCATGGCGTCCACGGCGATCGTGGTCGCCGTGGACGGGGAGGCCCCACCGGCAGAGCGCGTCGCCTCCTCACCAGAAGAGCGGGGTCCCACGCCGGGCAGGAGGAGTTAAACCTCTTTGACCGCGATGACGTCCCGTCCGCGATACACACCGCAGGAGGAGCAGACGCGGTGCGGGAGTTTGGGTTCCCGGCACTGGGGGCAGGTGGTCAGCGTCGGGGCGACCATTGCGTGGTGGGCTCGACGCTTATCGCGTCGGGCCCGCGAGATCTTGTGTTTTGGATTTGCCATACGGTGTCCCTATCTTGTGCGCCCGTTCCGGCGCTGTGGTTAAGGCGAACTCGGTTCGGCGCCGGCCACTCCACCTCACGCGTTCGAACGCCCGCGGAGCTTTCGCAACTCCTCCAGCCGTGGATCAACTTCCGTGAGGTCGTGACACCCGCACGGCCCCTCGTTTCGGTTCTTCCCGCACGAGGGACACAACCCAAGGCACCCTTCACGGCACAACGGCCGCATCGGCACGTTGAGAAGCAACTGCTCCCGAACCAAATCGTCAAGATTGAGGACCGGGCCGGAGTAGAATGTGATGTCCAGGTCGCCCCGTCCCAGCGAGCCGGGTTCGTCGGCCGACGCTTGCTTCGAAAGCGGAACCGCGTCGACCGAACAGGGCGCAGCGACGGTCATAACAACCGGCGCCAAACATCGCCCGCACTCCAGTTGGACGCGCCCCCGGACCTCGCCTTGGATGAGATATCGATCACCGTCCGGCGTGATGGTGAGGTGAACGTCCACCGGTTCCTGGACACGAACGCCGTCGCCCAATGGCTCCAAGAGCCCAGGATCGTGCCGGTAGTCGAGGACCAATCCCTCGGCCGGAATGTCAGAGAGCCGCACCGCCATGATCGTGTTCGTAAAACCGAGTGACTATAATGGGTGCCGTCGCGCTTTGTCAAGCGAACAGGTCTTCGATCGGTCCACCTCCGGGCTCACACCCCTTCGCGTCGGATTTCGGCCAGTTCGCGATCGACCGCGCGTCTGAGTTCGGGGTCGCCACGGGGGTCGGCACGAAACCGCTCATACTGGAGCACGGCGCGCGCGGGCTCGAGCCCGAGGCGAAAGTAGCGCCCCAGATGATAGGCCTCCTGGGCGTCGTCCCCCAGCGCGGCGAAGGACTGGGCGAGGCGAAGGTGGATCGTGTGATCGATGGGGTCACGCGCCGCCGCCTCCTGGAATCGTTCGATCGCTTCGTCGTGGCGGCCGGCGTCTTGGGCGAGGATTCCGAGCACGACCGAAGGCGTGGCTTGGGCGGGGTCGTCGGCGAGGCTGCGCAAAGCTTCGTCCTTGGCCTCGGCCCGCATTTGGTTTCTCAGCAACGCGAGGGATAGGTCCGCGCGGGCTCTGGCGTTGTGCGGTTCCTCAGCCAGGAGCAGGCGATACGCCTCGATCGCGGCGTCGACACGGTTCTCTTTCAACCAGTCCACGGCGTGGAGATACCGCTCGCGGCTGGTAGCGGGTGCCCCTTCGGGGACGGTTCCGAGGCTGGCGCGCACGCGTCCCCAATCGAACGCCGTGGCCCCGTGTTCCGGTGCCTGAGGCTCGCCCGCTCCGATCATCGTTTCGATGACGCGCAAGCGCTCGGCCACGCCCGGATGGGTGGTGAAATAGGCCGGAACGAGGGGCGGGTTGAAGCGCTCGTATACCAAGAGCGTCTGGAAAAAGCGCGCAAGCCCAGCGGGGTCGTATCCCGCCGTCCGGAGGTAGCCGACCGCGGCGGCATCGGCCTCGGCTTCGTGCTCCCGGCTGTACGCCAGCTGTAGGTTGTATTCGGCGCCGAGGGGGAACGCCAGCGCGGCCGGGTGTCCCTTGGAGAGTAAGAGCGCCGCGAGCGTCGCCAGGTTCAACGCCATGATCTGTTTGCTGTTCTGGAAGAAATGATTGTGCGCCACGTGTCCGAGTTCGTGCGCCAAAACGCCCGCGAGTTCCTCGTCGTTCCCCAGTTTGGTCAGCAGTCCGGTGAAGACGAAAATATAACCTCCGGGAATGGCGAACGCGTTGGGTTGCGGTTCGTCGACGACGAAGAAATGAATGGCGCTCGGATCGAGGCCGATCGCCTGGACGAGGCGGCGCCCGGTTTGCTGGACGGGGGCGGTGACGTCGGGGTCGAGGACAAACCGATACGTCCGGAGGGCCTCGATGACGAACGCCCGCCCGTACGTCTTAGAGGGGGAAGACGAAGAAGAGTCGTCGGGAGGCCGCGCCCCGCTCGGCCCCGCGCATCCTACAAGAAGAACAAAAATCGCGGGTCCTGCGAGGAGCGAAGCGACCCACGCAAAGGATCTGGTCACGCCACGCGGGCCGAGGGGACGACGCACATCGCCAGCGTACCAAAACCAGCGTCGCCCCGCTAGGCTGCCGTTACTTCCGCTTGTGCCGCAACTTCTTGCGCAGCTTGCTGTACTTGTGCTTGCGCATTTTTTTCCGCCGTTTCTTAATGACTCTCGACATACTACTCCCAACGTGAGGTGACGAAAGAGCGATATTGTACGGGGTCCACCGTCCGAAAGCAAGCCCACATCGGGTGCCGAGAAGGTGTTACCTTTCCTGAGCGCCACGCCTTCGGTCCAGTAAAGGGCCGCGTCGCTTGACCGCAGTGCCCCTTGTCCCTATAATGCGCCGCATGCCGCTCGCATCCCTCCCGCGTCTCTTGGTGCTGATGGTCTGTCTCGCGGCGTGTGCCGGTGCCCCGAAACTTTCGGACGACGCGAAATCGGTGCTCCGAGTGGAAGGATCGGTGGCGTCGCTTGCGCGGGCGTACCAAGAGAAGGCGGCTCAGGACCTCTTTGCGGCGATGGCTCCGGCTCTGCGCGACCGAGAGATATTTCGCAAGGCCGTCGAGGACGCATTCGCGCGGTACGACCACATCGAACTCACCCTGTCGGTCGACCGGGTCCATCTCGAGGGAAAGACCATCACGGTGTTCCTCCATTGGGACGGCCGGTGGCGGCAATCGGCCCATGAACCGATCATCCGCCAGGGAACGGCCCGATTCCTGGTCGAAGACGGTGAGCCTCCCCTCCTCATCGATGTCGTCGGGGAGAATCCGTTTGTGCCGACCGTTGATGCCGGGTCCCACGCATAGCCGCCCACTCTGTTGTCGTGTTTAAGGTTCCTCCGGATGTGTTAATCGTCGGCGGAGGCGTGGCCGGATTGCGGGCCGCGCTGGAAGCTGCGCGCTTCTCCCGCGTCGTCCTCATCAATAAGGAACGCGGGAACAAAAGCAATAGCGCGTATGCCCAGGGCGGGATCGCTGTGGCGCTCGGAAGACGGGAGGATCGAGAAGCGCACATGGCGGACACCATCCGGGCCGGGCGTGGGCTTTGTCGACGGGAGGCCGTTCGGATCCTGGTCGACGAAGGGCCGCGGCGCGTGCGCGAACTGATCCGCTGGGGCGCGGAATTCGATCGCTCGGGGCGAGGTTTCGCGCGCGCGCACGAAGGCGCCCACACTCGACGCCGGATTCTTCGGGCGCGGGGCGACGGCATCGGCGCGGAACTCACATCCACCCTCCTGCGCGCCGTGCGGACCCACCCCCGCATCACGGTCGTACACGGCCGGTTCACCGCGGATCTGGTGGTCGAGCGTGAGCGGTGTGTCGGGGTGTGGGTCTTGGGCCGAGGGGGCCGTCGGTGGGTGCTTCCAGCCGCGGCCGTAATCCTGGCCACCGGAGGCATCGGTCAGATCTATTTGAGAACCACCAACCCGGCGGTCGCCACCGGAGACGGGATCGCGATGGCCTATCGCGCCGGGGCGGTCTTGGAGGATCTGGAATTCGTGCAGTTTCATCCCACCGCCCTCGCCGTCGTCGGCGCGCCGACGTTTCTGTTATCGGAGGCGATGCGGGGAGAGGGCGCCGTCCTGCGGAACGTAAGGGGGGAGGCCTTCATGTCGCGGTACGACCGCAGGAAGGAACTGGCTCCACGCGACGTAGTGGCGCGGGCGATCTGGGAGGAGATGATCGCATCGGGGGCGGATCACGTTCAGCTCGACGTCACCGCGCGTCCGCGTGCCTGGTTGCGGGAGCGGTTCCCCTTGATCGCGAGGACGTGTGCCCGTTACGGGATCGACATCGCGGCCTCGCCGATCCCCGTGGCGCCCGCCGCGCATTTTATGATCGGCGGGATCAAAACCGACGAGTTCGGGGCAACGAGTCTTCCGGGTCTGTACGCGGTAGGTGAGACCGCGTGCACGGGAGTCCATGGAGCCAATCGCCTTGCGAGCAATTCGCTGCTCGAAGGGGTCGTGTTTGGCGCGCGCACCGGTCGTGCCGCCGCCCGATACGCGAGGAGCCGCGGACGCCTCGATCCGTCGTCCCGGCCACACGGCGGCCCGCCGAGCCGGAAGGATCCGCGGCAACTTGCCGAGATCCGAGAGAGCGTGCGCCGGCTGATGTGGGAAGGAGCGGGTATCATCCGCTCGGCGACATCGCTGGAACGGGTGCTCGACGGCTTTCGGCGGTACGACTCGTTGCACGAGGCAGTGTGCGCCGACCGAGAGGGGATGGAAGCGCAAAACCTTCATTTGGTGGCGACCCTGATCGCTCAAGCCGCCCTGAGGCGGCGCGGCAGTCTGGGGTGTCATTTTCGGAGTGATTTCCCCGCGAAGGGTCGCGACTGGCGGCGCCACATGAGCGTAGCGCGATCGGACTGAACGGCGCGTGGGCTAGCGGACGGAGGGCGGCGTGTTGGTGAAGAGGATCGCGTCTCCCGATTTGATCGTGTAAATCGCTTTTTCAGCCCTGGCCGTCGTGCCAAGGTAGCGTTTATGGAGCGTCATGACCCGCTTGACGTAATCCTTGGTCGCGGCTATCGGCGGGATCCCGCCGTGTCGGTCGACGTTTTGTTCCCCGGCGTGATACGCGGCCACAGCGAGCGGGACGCTGCCCTGAAAGCGATCGAGCAAATACCGTAGGTATTGCACGCCCCCTCTGATATTTTCTTCTGGATCAAACGGGTTTTTCACGTCGAGGTCTCTGGCCGTGCCGGGCATGAGTTGCATCAATCCCAGCGCCCCGGCCGGTGAAATGGCCGTCGGGTTGTAATCGGATTCGGCTTTCACGACCGCGCGGATCAGCGCGGGGTCGATCCGGTGTTCTTGTGCCGCGGCGTCGATCAGCCGGAAAACACGGTTCCGCTCGTATCTTGAAGGAGGCTGGAGCTTGGAAAACGGCAGGTCGGGGGAAATAGAGAAGAGACGGTACCGGGTATCGACCGGCACGTTGGAAAAAGACACCGTTCCATCGGGGGCGGTGAACTGAAAGATTTCCGCGTAGCCCTGGCTCCCCTGGCTCGAAAGGCTCGCCAGAAGGAAACCAAGGATCAGAATGGATTTCGCCAAACCGGTAGGCCGCATGGGCATGTCCTCGACGGTATCACCGGCTAAGACAGGTGTCAACGAGGAAGAATTTCATGGCGGATCAAACTTGACACTATTACAGTCATATAATATACTCCAAATCGAACTATATAATATGAACTAACCGATCACAAAGGAGGCTGGTGTGCGCTGGGAGCCCTTTAAGGATCTATTGTCCCTTCAGGATCGGATGAATCGGTTGTTTGAAGAAACCTTGGCTCGCGGAAATGTCCGTGAAGAGGCGACATCCGGGCAGTGGAGTCCCGCAGTCGATATCTTGGAAACCGACGGGGACATCATTCTCAAAGCGGAGTTGCCTGGGGTCGACCTTGACGCCGTAGATATCCAGATTAAGGACAATGTGTTGACCTTACGGGGGGAGCGCACGTTTGAAGACGAAGTCAAGAAAGAGCACTATTACCGCATCGAACGCTCCTACGGCAGCTTCATTCGATCATTCACGCTCCCCAGCACCGTTGATCAGGCGCGCGTGCAGGCGCAGCTTCGAGATGGGATTTTGGAGGTCAAACTGCCTAAGCGCGACTCGACCCCTCCCCGGTCGATCACCGTTGAGGTGACGTGATGACTGAGGCCGACGCGGCCGGAAAGCAACATTCGTCCGTCACGCTAGACCGTGCGATCTACCACATCAGCGCGGTGGCTGAGATGACGACTGTCCATCCCCAAACCCTTCGGATGTACGAGCGACAGGGATTGGTCAAGCCGTCCAGGAGTCGCGGGAACACCCGCCTGTACTCCGAGCGCGATGTGGAACGGGTCAGGCTGATCGTGCACTTTACGCGAGACGAGGGCGTTAATCTTGCGGGTGTCGCCAAGATCCTGGAACTCCAAGAGGGAATTCGCGGAGTCGAGACTACGATCCAAGGGTGGATGCAGCAATGGCACGAGCGTATCCAGCGAGAGTTGTCCTCGCGCCACGAAGCCTTACAACCGTCGCGCAACGAGCCCAGGAAAACGATCAAAGTCGATGTCCGGCGCGGTTAGCGTAGAACGAGGATGAAGGGATGAGAGGAGACGACGCGACATGAGAATCGATCGACTCACGGTGAAGGCCCAGGAGGCCCTCCAGGCCGCCCAGCGCGAAGCGGAGAAGCGCGGCCATCAGCAGCTCGATGCGGAACACTTGGCGTTGGCGTTGGTACGCCAGGACGACGGGGTCGTCCCGCCCCTGCTGAAAAAGGTCGGGGTGGACGTCGGCGCATTGGGCCGTGATCTTGAGCGAGTCCTCGATCGGCTGCCGAAAGTGAGCGGGGGAGCGGGTCAGGTCTATGCGGCACCTCGTCTTCAAGAAACGGTCACGAGAGCCGAGCAGGAAGCCGAACGGTTACAGGACGAATACATCAGCACCGAACACCTGCTGATTGGATTGATCGATGCCGGAGGAACCGTCGGGCCGCTGCTCAAACAGGCGGGTCTGACGCGGGATCGTTTGTTGGCCGCGATGACCGAGATTCGCGGCACCCAGCGTGTGACCGATCAGAATCCCGAGGACAAGTACCAGGCGCTCACCCGTTATAGCCGCGACCTGACCGACCTCGCCCGTAAGGGGAAGTTGGATCCGGTGATCGGCCGCGACGAAGAAATCCGTCGCGTCATCCAAGTCCTCTCGCGGCGGAGCAAGAACAACCCAGTGCTGATCGGCGAACCCGGGGTCGGCAAGACCGCCATTGCCGAGGGGCTGGCCCAGCGCATCGCGCACGGGGACGTGCCCGAGGGTTTAAAGAGCAAGAAGGTGATGAGCCTGGATATGGGGGCGTTGATCGCTGGGGCGAAGTTCCGCGGTGAGTTCGAGGATCGGCTGAAGGCCGTGCTCAAGGAAGTCACCGCCGCCGAAGGCGAGATCATCCTGTTCATCGACGAGTTGCACACGCTGGTGGGGGCCGGAGCGGCCGAGGGCGCGATGGACGCCTCGAACATGCTCAAACCAGCCCTGGCGCGGGGCGAGCTGCGCTGCATCGGCGCCACGACGCTGGACGAATACCGTAAGCATATCGAGAAGGACGCGGCGCTCGAGCGGCGCTTCCAGCCGGTGTTGGTCGCGGAGCCGACCGTCGACACCACGATCTCGATTCTGCGCGGGCTCAAAGCTCGTTATGAGCTCCACCACGGGGTTCGGATCCGTGACGCCGCCCTGGTGTCGGCCGCGATGCTCTCCCATCGCTACATCACCGATCGGTTTCTGCCTGACAAGGCGATCGATCTGATCGACGAGGCGGCGTCCCGTCTCCGGATCGAGATCGACAGCTTGCCGACTGAACTCGACGAGGTGGAGCGGAAGATCAGACAGCTCGAGATCGAGCGCGAAGCCGTCAAAAAAGAGCGGGACGACGCGTCTCGCGCGCGCCTCGAACGAATCGAGCGCGACGTGGCCGAGCTGAACGAAGAGAAGCGCCGCCTTACCGCGCAGTGGCAGAGCGAGAAGGCCGCCATCGGTACGCTCCGAAGCCTCAAGGCCGAGGTCGAGAAGGCGACCGAGGAGGCCGAGCGCGCGGAGCGGACCGGCGATTTGGGGCGCGCCGCCGAGCTTCGATACGGCCGCTTGATCGAACTGAACAAACGCATCGAAGCCGAGCAGCAGCGACTTAAGGACGTACACTCCACCACGCGGCTGCTCAAGGAGGAAGTGGACGAGGAGGACATCGCGGAGATCGTCGCGAAGTGGACGGGTATTCCGGTTACGCGGCTGCTCGAAGGCGAGATCCAGAAGCTCGTCCACATGGAAGACCGCCTGCGCGAGCGCGTCATCGGCCAGGATGAGGCGGTGGTCGCAGTGTCGAACGCCATCCGGAGAGCCCGATCCGGAATCGCCGATCCGAACCGGCCCATGGGGTCGTTCATCTTCCTCGGCCCGACCGGCGTCGGCAAAACAGAGCTGGCGAAGACCTTGGCGCAGTTTCTCTTCGATCAGGAGCAGGCGTTGATCCGCATCGACATGTCGGAGTACATGGAGAAGCACGCGGTTTCGCGGCTGGTCGGCGCGCCCCCGGGCTATGTGGGCTACGAAGAGGGCGGCCAGCTCACCGAGGCCGTCCGACGTCGACCCTATGCGGTACTGCTCTTCGACGAAATCGAGAAGGCCCACGCCGACGTCTTCAACATTCTGTTGCAGCTCTTGGACGACGGGCGGTTGACGGACGGACAGGGGCGGACGGTGGATTTCAAGAATACGGTTGTGATCATGACGTCCAACGCCGGCAGCCAGTACATCCAAGACCTGGCCCACGACGAGGTGCAGATGAAACAGCAGGTGTTGGCCGCGCTCCGCACCCAGTTCCGTCCGGAGTTTTTGAACCGCGTGGACGATATCATCATCTTCCACCCGCTGGCGTCCGAGCAGTTGGGGAAGATCGTCGACATCCAACTCGGCGCGGTGGCCAAACGTCTGGAGGACCGCCACCTCCGGATCGAGCTGTCTGACCGTGCGAAGTCGTACCTTGCGGCCGAGGGCTACGACCCGGTCTATGGTGCGCGGCCGCTCAAGCGGGTGATCCAGCGCGACGTCCTCAACCCGCTGTCCCTCAAGCTCCTGCAGGGCGAGTTCCGGGAGGGCGATCTGATCCGGGTGGATGTCCGAGAAGGGCTGTTGGTATTCGACAAAGCCGCGGTCGCACAGTCCGTGTCGTAATCGATGGACAGGTCGACCGCAGGTTTGTCTAGCTAAGAGAGGGGTGATCCGAGAGATCGGATCACCCCTCTCCGTTTGTATTCGTTCCCGCGTGAAGTGGCCAAGGCCCCTAAAGGGTTGTCCGGTCATCGGCGGCGTGATAAGATGCGGCGCTCATGCGAATCGTCGCCGACCTCCACATCCACTCCTATCTGTCTCGAGCGTGTAGCCCGGCGCTAAAGCCCGCATGTCTCTACGAGTGGTGCCAGCTCAAAGGCGTCACCGTGCTGGCGACCGGCGACTTCACCCACCCGCGCTGGTTCGCCGAGCTGCGCGACACGCTCGTCGAGGCCGAACCGGGTCTGTTCGCCGTGAAGCCCGACGTGGCCCGTGCGGCGGACGAGAAGGTCTTCCCGTCGTGCAGGGCTCCCGTGCGCTTCGTGCTGGGCGTCGAGATCAGTTGCATTTACAAAAAGGGGACCCGTGTTCGGAAGGTGCACCACCTGGTGTTTCTGCCGTCGTTTGCCGCGGCCGAGCGCTTCAATGCGCGCCTCGGAGCGATCGGCAACCTCCGTTCCGACGGCCGGCCGATCTTGGGGCTGGACTCACGGAACCTGCTCGAACTCGTGCTCGATGCCGATCCGCAGGCCGTTTTGATTCCGGCGCACGCGTGGACGCCGCACTTTGCCGTCTTCGGCTCGGAGTCGGGCTTTGATTCTTTGGAAGAATGTTTTGAGGGTCTCACGCCACACATCTTCGCGATCGAAACCGGCCTCTCCTCCGATCCGTTGATGAATTGGCGGTTGTCGGCGTTGGATGGGGTCACACTCATCTCCAACTCGGATGCGCATTCGCCGGAGAAGCTGGCCCGGGAAGCCAATCTCTTCGACACCGAGCTGTCCTACCAGGGGCTCTTTGACGCGATCAAGCGAAGGGACGGTCGCTTCCTCAAGACGCTGGAGTTCTTCCCCGAGGAAGGCAAGTACCACGTGGACGGCCACCGCAAGTGTCAGGCGCGTCTCGATCCGCGGGAGACGCAGCGTCGCGGCGGCCTGTGCCCGGTCTGCGGCAAGCCGGTGACGGTCGGCGTGCTGCATCGCGTCGAGCGCCTCGCGGACCGTCCCCGGGCGCAACCGCCGAATGGCGCAGCGGGATTCGAGCATCTCATCCCGTTGAAGGAAGTCCTGAGCCAGGTGCTCCGCGTCGGCCCGACCAGCGGCAAGGTGGACGCCGAATACCGCCGCCTGCTCGAGCGCTTCGGTAACGAGCTGTCGATCTTGCGAGAGCTGTCGCTGGATCGACTGGGACCGACGTTCCCGGTGCTGGCCGTGGCACTTGACCGCATGCGGCGCGGGCAGGTCTCGATCGAGCCTGGCTATGACGGCGAATACGGCCGGATTTCGCTCATGAGCCAGCAGGACGAGGCAGCCGGGCCGCAACTCGCGCTCTTTGATGCCGGATAGCCTCAACCCCGCCCAAATCGCGGCCGTTGAGGCCACGGATGGGCCGGTCATCATCGCCGCCGGTCCCGGCACCGGCAAAACCCGCGCCTTTGCCCACCGCGTCGCCCACCTGATTCACGACCGACGCGTTCCACCCGACCGCATCCTGGCCGTCACGTTCACCCGCAGCGCGGCCGGGGAGATGAAGGACCGATTGACGCGTCTGTCGGGCGAGGTGCCCGATGGTCTCTGGGTCGGGACGTACCACGCCACGGCCCTGCGCGTCTTGCGCGAGCACGGCTATCCTTTCGGTCCGGGCGTCGAATGTACGCTCGTCAGCGAAGAGGAAAAGGCCGCGCTGCTGGATGGCCTCGTGCCTCGCGGAGCCGTGCCCGCGTTCCTGGATGACTTGCGGCGGCAGAAACAACGGCTGGTTTGGCCGGACCACGGTCCGGCCAAGGAATATCAAAATAGGCTGTTCGCGCGGCGGCTCTTCGATTTTGACGATCTCTTTCTATACGCCGCGCGCCTGTTCGACGAACGTCCCGAGGTCGCCGCCACGTACCGCGAACGGTTCGTGGCCGTCGTGATCGATGAATTCCAAGACACGAGCTTTGCCCAGTATCGGTTCCTGCGATCACTGGCGTCTCAGAATCTGTGCGTGATCGGCGACCCCGACCAGGCGATCTACGGTTTTGCGGGGAGCTTCCGCGCGTTCCAGGCGTTCACGGCGGACTTTCCGAACCATCGGGTGTTCACCCTGTCGGAAAACTATCGTTCCCAGGCCATGATCGTGGATGCCGCCGCGCAGGTGATCGCCAAAAGTCCGGAGCAGCTACCACGGCGGCTCATCGCGCGACTCGCCAACGGCCTGCCGATCGCAATCGCCCGCTACGGGACCGACCGGCAAGAATCGGAGATGATCGCGCGCAAGATCGAAACCCTGCTCGGGGGCTCAAGCCACTTCACGATCGACAGCGGCTGGGCCCAAGCCGACGAGGAGATTCGAGTCCACGGCCTGGGCGATATCGCCATCCTCTACCGCCTGCACGCCCAGGGCCGCTTGATCGCGGAGGTGCTCGATCGTGCCGGTCTGCCGTATCGCTGTTTCGGCAAACCGACCACGGCCGAAGACCTGGAGGACGTCATGGGGCAAGAGTCGGAACCGCACGGGGACGCCATCAGCCTCATGACGCTGCACCGGGCCAAGGGCCTCGAATTTCCCGTGGTCTTCATCGCGGGCTGTGAAGACGGGCTTCTTCCCTATACGCGCAACGAAGACCCGGAGGAAGAGCGGCGGCTCTTCTTCGTGGGTATGACGCGCGCCAAACAGCGGCTGTTCCTTTCCTCGGCCGCCAGGCGGTTTCTCTTTGGCGAGACCCGACACGCGGTCCCGTCGCCCTACCTTGCCGATATTGAGGACACGCTGCGGCTGTTGGAAGAGGAACAAGCGCCGCGGCGGCGGCCGGATACCGGTAGACCGGCCATCCAGCCACACCTGTTCTGACCGTTCGTCGTGCCAGCGGCGCGGGCGGGTGTTTCATGTCCCTTAGCCCTACACCACACGCCACCGTTTGCGGGGATACTCAGCGGCCTTCTTCCAGATCCAGGAGGTCTGCCCAGGTGGTGATATCGGTGCGGTGGGGCGCGACGCGGTTCAGAATTTCAAGAAAATGGCGTCTGCTCTCCTCGTTCCGGGGTTTGCGGTCGAGAAAGGTCTTGTTCCACGTCTCGATGTCTTGCAGGCTTCGGACCTTGGCGTGCTGTGTGAGCCAGTCGAGGATTTCCTGGTCAGTCCGACTTTCCACCGCGCTGTAGAACGCATCGCCGCTGATCTCCAAGAATTCTAGAAGCGCCTGATCCAACGGGCAAGGATAGATGTACTCTCCGATGGTGCCGGAGGCCTTCGCCCGAGCCTTGTCGATCATCCGGCAGAGATGCGCGTATCCGCCGAACCGATGCTTCGGGCTTCGGGGATAGTGTTTGGTGAGATCTAACCCGTTCATCTTCATCGCAGTGACCTCGTAGATGGTGTGATAGTCGGCTCATCGTACCATCGGTCCCGTGAAGGCTTCAATTAACACGTCACCTTGCCTTGCCGTTGGGCCGAAGCCTCTTGTCGACGACCTCTTTGTCATGACCCAACACTTTTGTTCGACAAATCTGCCAACCAAGGATTTTCCAGGCCGCTCCTTGCGAGGTTTCCTGCGGCACGCGTCTTGCGTTGCTCACTCGAAAACCATGCGAACGCTTCTCGAATTCTTGGTGGCCGCGGGACTGGCCCTGCTGTTTCACTTCGGACTGCGATTGGAGCGCGAGGCCTACGTGCTATTCGGCGTCGGAGTCCTGCTGACCCTTGCCGTCCACCTAGTGCTTGACCGGATGAACGCCCTCCATCGGCAGACCGCCGAGGCGATCGGCCGGGTCACGCGTCTCGAAGCCACGTTGGAGGGGGTGAAGGATCCCGAGGCGGTCGTCAAAGGCCGCGCGGTCATGGAGACCGCCCAGCAGGTGCTCGGGCTCTTGAGCCAGGGAACGATCCCGCTCACCGAGGGGGAGTACTACTACGAGGCGAGCCGGTGTTTGGATCGCTGCGAACGCGAGATCAGGGCCGTCAACTCGGTCGATATCACCGACTGGATCGGCAAGGTCCAGAAGATCAATTACTACCGCAACCAGGTCCGCACGAGCCGACGCGGGGTGGCTATCGCGAGGATCTTCGTGATCCACCGCAACGAGCTGACCAACCCGGACGTCGTGCGAACCATCGTGAACCAGAGGGACGACGGCATCACCGTCCGGCTCGCGCTCTATGAGGACTTGATGTTTTCCGGGCGCGACGGGATCGAGATGCCGACCAATTTCGTCCTCTTCGACGGCCGGGAGTTGATCGCCCGGACGCCGCTGCTGGGCATGTACTACGGAAAGAAGTCGCACGACCCCGGCGAGATCGCCCGCTGCCGCCGCGTGTACGAAATTCTGGACCAGCATGCTCGACCCGTGGAGGCGTTGATGCCCCCAGCAGAGGGCGCGGCCGCCCTTCCGCTGGTGTCGTAAATGCGGCCGCTCATCCTAAATAAGGGGAATCGAATGAGACGAATGAGACGATTGGTGCGCGTGTTGTGCTGTGGGGTCATCGGATTCTTGCTCGGCTCGCTCGGCGATCCGCCCGTCGCCCGCGCGGCCCTGGACGCACAGGTGGTGACCATCGGGGGCGAGGTTCGCGAGCGGTACGAGTTTCGGGCCAATGCGGATTTTAACAAGAATGCGGCCGATACCTTGAGCTTCATCGGTTCTCGAATCCGGCTTCATCTGAACTACGAAGTCACGCCGGATGTCACCGCCTTTATCCAGATCCAGGACGCTCGGCTGTTCGGTGGCGAAGTCTCAACGGCGTCCAACGACAATCTCCTCGATCTGCACCAGGGGTACGTGATGGTGAAGAACGTGGGGCCCACCAGTCTGACCATCGGTCGGCAGGAATTGGTATTCGGGGATCAGCGTCTGGTTGGGCACTTCGGCTGGAGCAATATCGGGCGAAGCTTTGACGGACTCCGAGTGACCTATCTGGCGGCCCCGGTTCGCGTGGATTTTTGGGCCGTCTCTCCCAAAGTGTATGGGACCAACACCGGAGCGGCCCCGGCGTTTACTCCTTCGAATCGGGAGCACCAAGAATTCTACGGGATCTACACCAGCATCAAGACGGCCCCGGTCACGGTGGAACCCTACGTCGTGTATCTGTTGGACGGGGGAAATGCCACCGAATTAAATACCGCCGGAACCGCCTTGACCTCGCCGATCAAGGCTCCGGCGGCCCGCGGCCAAAACCGCGTGACCGTGGGGGTGCGGGCGGACGGCAAAGCCGCGAGCGAGGCGATCGACTTTACCGGCGAGGGCGCATACCAGCTGGGGAGCATGGATGCCCGTAGCACCACGCCCAAGACCGATATCTCGGCGTACGCTGTTGCGCTCAAGACGGGCTACACCGTCCCGGTGGCCGTCAAACCCCGGATTGGGATCGAGTACGACCGGGCGTCCGGAGACAAGGACCGCACCGACGATAAATTGGGGACCTTTGAAAATCTCTTTCCCACGAACCATCCCTTCTACGGTCTCATGGACTACGTGGGGTGGCGAAATATGCAGGACCTGCGGTTGTCATTCAGCGCGAAGCCGAGCGCGTCGACCGGAGTGAGTCTGGATTATCATCGGTTCTCGCTCGCTGAAAAGGACGACAACTGGTATGCGGCGTCGGGTGCCATCTTCCAGACGACCCCGGCGAACAACACCGAATCGGACCTGGGCCAGGAGGTCGACCTCCTGGCGTACATGATGGTCAAAGAAAAAGTTCGGCTCGAAGCCGGGTATGGGCGCTTCATGCCGGGTGACTATATGGACGTGAACTTTCCGGCCGCGACCGACGCGTCGGACTGGGTATATCTCCAAGTCGGGACGAGTTTCTAGAAAGGAACCGAGGAACGACCATGTCGAAGGCATCGAACTCGAAGATCAAGCACGAGATGAAAAACGGATTGACTCGGCGGGACGTAATCAAGGCCGGCGGCGTGACGGCGCTCGGTGTGCTGTTGTCCGGTCTTCCGTCGTTTCGAGGCGGGCTCTTCGCCGGCACGGCCGACGCGCCGGAAGTCACGAAGCTCAAGATCGGCTTTATCCCCCTGACCGATTGTGCCTCGGTGGTGATGGCGTTTGAGTTGGGGTTCTATAAGAAGTATGGCTTGGACGTGACCGTGTCCAAGGAGGCGTCCTGGGCCGCGGTGCGCGACAAGTTGACGATCGGAGACATTCAGGCGTCCCATATCCTGTATGGGATGCCCTACGCGTCCACGCTCGGGATCACCGGTGCCGAAGGTCAGCAGAAGGCCATGGTGATTCCCATGGCGTTGAGCCAAAACGGCCAAGCCATCACGCTGGGCAATCACCTCAAGAAGCTCGGTGTGAAGACGGCGCAAGACGTCAAGAAGCTGGTCGACGCGGAGAAGGGCAAGAAAACGTACACGTTCGCCATGACCTTCCCGCCGGGAACGCACGCCATGTGGATGCGGTATTGGCTGGCATCGGGAGGCGTCGATCCCGACAACGACATCAAGCTCATCACCATCCCTCCGCCTCAAATGGTCGCCAACATGCGTATCGGCAACATGGATGGCTACTGCGTGGGCGAGCCGTGGAACGCGCGGGCGATCTTCGACGGGATCGGGTTTACCGCGATCACCACGCAACAGATGTGGGTCAATCACCCCGAAAAGGTGCTGGGTATGACGCAGGAGTTTGCCGAGAAGAACCCCAAGACCGTCAAGGCCGTGCTGATGGCGGTTATCGAGGCCTCGCAATACATCGACAATATGGAAAACCGGCCCAAGGTGGCCGAAGTGATTGCCAGAAAAGAATACGTCAACGCACCGGTCGACGTCGTCTTGGGCCGGATGCAGGGGAAGTATGTCTATGGCGACGGGCGTACGGAGCAGGATCCTAACTACATGAAGTTCTACCGGAACGGCGAGGTGACTTTTCCCTGGAAATCTCACGGACTCTGGTTCCTCACCCAGCACCGGCGATGGGGATTCATGAAAGAGCCGATCGACTACGCGAAGGTGGTCGATGCCGTCAATAGGACGGATCTGTATCGTGAAGCGGCGAAGACAGTGGGCATTTCGGTGCCCGCTGAGGAATATAAGAAGGAAATACTCTTTGACGGGATCGAGTTCGACCCGGCCGATCCCGAGGGTTATGTGAAGAAGTTCGCCATCAAGCGAGTATAAGGATGGAACGAGTTGAGATGAGGAGTACGATCCGAATCGAAAAGACGCCGGCAACCTCCAAGGCTCGGAAGACCGGTGTGCCGGCTCATCCGTCCGTCCCCCCAAGGCGAAGGCCGGTACCGCTCGGGGAAATCGTTTTACCGCTCGTGGGCGTGGCGCTGCTCGTCGGTGTTTGGGCGGTGGTGAGCCAATTCGCCCCGTTCCTGCCCAATCCCATCCAGACCGTGACCAAGAGTTGGGACCTGATCCGTCACCCGTTTTTCGATCGCGGTCCGAACAACAAGGGACTCGGGTGGCAGGTGCTCTATAGTCTTGGCCGGGTCGGCCTCGGCTTTGGCCTCGCGATCGTGGTCGGTATTCCCGCCGGCCTGATCCTGGGGCGCTCCTCGGTGACGCGGAAAATGTGGGACCCCGTGGTCCAGGTGCTGAGGCCCGTCTCCCCGCTGGCGTGGCTGCCCTTGGGGCTGGCGACGTTTCAGGCCGCCACCCCCGCCGCGGTCTTTACCATTTTCATCACCGCGCTCTGGCCGATCCTGCTCAATACCTCGGTCGGGGTCCAGCAGGTTCCACAAGCCTACCTGCAAGTGGGCCGCATCCTGCAGCTCTCGCGTCGGAAGACGATGACGCGCATCTTGATACCCGCCGCGCTCCCGCATATTCTCTCGGGATTGCGGGTCAGCTTGGGGGTCGCCTGGCTCGTGATCGTGGCGTCCGAGATGCTGACCGGTGGAGTCGGGATCGGATTCTTCGTCTGGGACGAGTGGAACAATTTGTCGCTGGAGCACATCATTCTGGCCATCGCCGTCATCGGTCTCGTCGGGCTGGGCCTCGACCGTCTGATGCTCGCGGCGGCTCGCCGGATCACCTATCAACCCCTGGGGTGAGGACCACCATGAGCCAGTTTCTCCAGATCAGTGACGTGACGAAAACCTTCGAAACGCCGCGAGGTCCCTACCCCGCGATTCAACACTGCACCCTCTCCGTGGGCCAGGGAGAGTTCGTGTCCTTGATCGGCCACTCAGGATGCGGCAAGAGCACGGTGCTGTCCATCGTCGCCGGCCTCACGCATCCGACTACCGGCGGAGTGATTCTCGAGGGAAAGGAAGTGACGAATCCGGGACCCGACCGAGGCATGGTGTTTCAGCAGCACGCGCTGCTTCCCTGGCTCTCGGCGCACGGCAACGTCCTTTTGGCGGTGGAAGAGGTCTTTCCGTCCCTGAGCCGCAAGGAGCAGAAGGACCGGGTCATGCACTTTTTGGAGATGGTGGGACTGCTCGAGGCGGCCCAGAAATACCCCGCTGAACTCTCAGGCGGGATGTGCCAGCGCGTGGGGATCGCCCGGGCACTCGCCATGCGGCCGAAGGTGTTGCTGCTGGACGAGCCCTTCGGGGCGCTCGATGCCTTGACCCGCGGCCACCTTCAAGACGAGGTCCTGCGCATCTGGCAGAAGTTCGGGCAGACCGTCTTGATGGTGACGCACGACGTGGACGAGGCGATTCTCCTGTCGGACCGCATCGCGTTGATGACCAACGGCCCGGGCGCGACGATCGGGGAGGTCATTCGCGTCAATCTCCCTCGCCCTCGCAACCGACGAGTGATCGTGGGTATGCCGGCGTACCACGACCTCAAGGTGCGCATTCTGGAGTTTCTCTACGAACGGTGCGAGCTCGTTTCCTGATCGCCTGACCCCGTAACCCGATCGGTTCTCACGCGTCACCGCGAGCTGACCGCCGGTCATTCAAGAAACCGATCTGCCCCCGCTCCCTCTCAGTCCCGATTGAAACCCCGAGCCTTTCGCCGCACCCGCGGACTGTGACGTTCGGAATCTTCCCCGCACACGACTGACGATCAAGGACACTCTCCTTCTCTTAAGCCGCCATTCTGGGGCCCGGTGTTTGTTTGACATGGGACCAAGCCGGGACTATGTTTTTGGGTTGGAGCCGAAATCGGGCGGACCTCCGTGGCGGCTCCGCTGATCGACCAGTCGCCCACGATCCCGGTGTTGAAAATGGGAGGAGATACGATGAGACCGTTCCACCGAGCAGTCCACCTCACAATATGGCGGCCCGTTGTTCTTGCGCTCGTACTGATTGGATGCGCTCACACGGTTGTCGTTGAAATTCCGCCTCGAGTCGACCTGAGGTCCTTTCAGACGATCGGCATCGTGGAGTTTTCTTCCCATTCTTCCAATTCCACGGATAAACTCAACCAATTGGCGACGCAACAGTTGATGGCGGTGATCCAGAAGGCCCAACCCCACGTTCGTTTTCTTGAATTGGGATCACCAACCGACTTATTAAAGGCCGTCGATCGTGAGAGGCTCGATCCGGGAACGATGAAGGCCATCGGGAAAAAGTACGGTGTCACGAGCGTGTTTACGGGAACTTACGAAATCTCTGATGTGAAACCGAAGGTGAGTCTTGGTCAGGATCTCTCCTCGCTCAATGCCTCGGCGGTCGTGAATATGGCGCTGACCTCAAAACAGTGGGACACGGCGACCGGGGCGACGTTATGGACGAATTCACGATATGGAGAATGGCCGATCGCCAACGTCGAGAAGGAAACGGGAAGGCCCGTCTCGTTCAGCATGAGCCTTCCCGAAGATCGGTACGGACATTTCATCGCAAAACTCATCTATGGAGTGACCGACGATTTCAGACCCCATTATGAAAAACGAAAAGTGCCTAGATCCTAGACGATAGAAACGATGGAGCGACTGTTCACGCCACCTATCGTCTCACCAAACGCGATTTCCTCAGCTGACCACAACCGACCGCCACACTTTTGTGGGACCCACAAACACTTATGTCGATCGGATGATCACGGCGAGGATTCTTCCCCGTGTTCTTTCCCCCTAGGCCGTGGCATCGCTCTTGCTCTAGAGCGTGGGTGGAGGATCGAGTCCTCCTTCGAGCAGGTCACAATCAACCGCCTTGGAGGGCACGCCATGTATATCGTCAGGCTTGATGGCGAAGTCGTCACCGTCACGAACACGTTTGACTCGGCGACGCTCTATGCCGATGGCATTCGAGCCGTGGGCCGCCGGGTGTCCATCACGCTCGCGGTTCCCGACGATTTGCCTCCCGCGTTGCGTGCCCTGGAACGGCGAGCGGTCACGACGCAGACCAAGCTGACGGAGGTTCCACGGTCTCCGGCGTGGGCCGTGGCGTTTTGATCACGTCACCGCCCTTCTTCGCTGCCGCTCACGTGCGTGATGATCGACGCCGCCAAGGCCGCGTAAGGGATGTACGACTGCGAGACCATTGCGAAACTGATCCACCCCCACCTGGATCGGGAGTTAAGCGTGAAGGAATCCCTCCGCGTCCAGGTGCACCTCCAGGAATGTGTGTCTTGCCGAGCCGCGTTCCTGGCCGAGAAAGATTTTCTCGACCTCTTGCGGCCGATGATCACCACGAAGACGGTTCCCGCCTTCGCGCGCCGGCGTATCTCGGCTGCCCTCGCCCGCGAAGCGCATCGGCACGACCGCCGTCGGTCCCGCTGGGTGACCTCGTCCGGCCTGGTCGCGCTGTCCGGGACGGCGGTGGTCGCGGTCGCCCTTGCGTTCTTCGTGTTTTTCAACGCGTCGAGCGAGCCGGTACCCGACTTGGTCGGGTGGGCGGTGGCGGAGCACCGGCAGTCTCTCAAATATCCATCGCGGCTGGATGTCACGAATAGCGATCCCCAAGCCGTCTCCCGCTGGCTTTACGCCCAGGATTTGAATGTCGCCCTGCCCCCTCTGAAGTTGGACCACATCACGTTGATCGGGGCCCGGTCGAGCTCCCGCAAGACCGACCGCGCCGCGTATATTGCCTACCAGATCGACAACGAACGGGTCTCGCTGTTCGCGACGAGTCCTCGAGAGGGTCGGGTCGCCGGCCGAAACGCCGTCGCCTTTCGCAACATCCTCTTCCATCCCGCGACCGTGGACGGCTATTACACCCTGCAATGGACGGACAGCCGGCATACGTACGTGCTGGTGGCCAAGCAGCGGCACACCGTCCATCAGGCGTGCGCGGTCTGTCACGGCGAGACGCGCAGTCGCGAAATGGAGGAGGGGCTGACCCAGGGGATTTAAGAATCGGCGCCGGGCGTCATCGAAGCAATCCCCTCAGGGTGTCCACGGCCGACCCTGAACCCTTTTTCAACGTGTCGATCGTCCCGCCGAGGTCGCGCGACGCGATCGCCCGGGTCACGCTGAGTGTAAGGGCGCCGAGGACCTGCTGGGCCGCTTCTCCGGCGGTTACGCCATTCGATCGTTCGCCGATACCGTGGAGATGCAAGTCGGGGAGCGGGACCGCCATGTGCGAACCTTGCATGACCGTGGCGCTGACGTAGGTCGTGGCGTTCTTCATGTACAGATCCTCGATCACGAGTTTTCTCCCGCGGTTGCGGTCAGGGCGCTCGCTGGTGCCGCCGAGGTGTTGGGCGACGTAGCGGTCCACGTGGCGCTGGATCGCGTCGAGATTGCTGCCGCCGGTACCGATCTCATACGTGATTTCTGGCTTTATGAGGGTGATCTGCTTGATGATGATCACGTCCTTGGTCAGCGAGTCGAGGTCGATCGTCATGCTGATTTCGCCGAGCGACAGCGCGTGATCGGTCGTAAATCCCGCTGGGTTGCCGACCACGAGGCCGTGCAACGCCGCGCGGCCGTCCATCGGCGCGATCGTCACACGGTCCAAGTGGATAGAGACGCCGGCGATCTCGGGACCGAACGTGCGGATCGCGGAAGCCATCAGCGAGTCGAGCGAGTGAGAGAACCACCACACGCCGCCTCCAAGGGCGAGGATCAACGCGATCGCGGCGCCGACCAGAACTCTTTTGGTTTGCGTTGTCATGGCCGCATCGAGAGTTGCCGCGGTACGGTCCTCAGAATAAGTCGGGGCTCTTTTTCGTTGCATGGTGGTTTCATTCGAACGGAACAGTTAACGAACGAAGAATACCTCCGGTCGTTTCACATCGTGTGACGGCGTCCCAGCAGCAGTTGTACCTGTGCCGTCATCTCGTGAGCCGGGAGGTGGATGCGATCGCCGTGGCCGGGCAGTACCCATTCGAAGCGGTGGTCGAGCAGGGTCGCGACGGACTTCAGCCGGCGCCGCTCGTTCCACACCAGGTGTTCCGGGGCGCCGAGTCCCTTGAGGTCCCGGTCCCACCAGAGATGATCGCCTGAGGACAGGAATCGATCGTCATACAACAGGGCCATGCTGCCTTCGGTGTGCCCCGGGACGGGAATGATCCGAAACGGCTCCGAGACCATGACGGGTTCGTCTCCCTCTATGATCCATTCCGCGCCCGGCGCAGCCGCGGCGTCGGCCCGATGAATGATGCGGGTTGCGCCAAAGTGCTTCGCATAGAGGGATGAGTCGGCCACGTCGTCCTCGTGCGTCAAGAAGATGTAGCGGATGCCGCCCTGCTCCTCGAACGCGCGGACGAGCTGTTTGACGAAGCGCGGCGAATCGATCAGCCAGTTGCCGGCCGGATGGCGGATGAAGTAGCTGTTGCCGCCGAACGATTTCTCCGAGTTAAACCCGCAGTAATACACCTCGCGATCTAGGTGGAGGGGAAAACTCGTCATCGCCTCCTGCAGCCGCGACTTGTCACTTTGCGCAGTGCCGATCGAGCCGGTCGGGCAGGCCAACAGGGCCTGATAGGCCTGATGCAACTCGGCGTGTCCCTCCGGCTGACGGACCACCGCCGAAAACTCACCCGTCTCGCGAAAGCTCGTCGGGGCGAGTTGGCGACAGGTGTCGCAGTTGATGCAGGTGGCATCGACGAAGAAGTTCCCGGCTACGTTGGTCGCTAAGCGCTTTTTCAGATCGGCCATATCCGACTCGCTGGAAATCTTAAGCGGCCCCTCCCATGGGTGGCAAGTCTATTACGGGCTGTTGCTCAAATCGATTGATTCCTTGTCGGGATTATGGTATCGTGGGCCATCCACGGAGGGATGGCCATGATGGGACAGCAACCGCCCCGCCAGGAGAAGCTGTTCTACCC
>JACXTT010000189.1_pt1 | contig 98839 bp, 78 predicted proteins | sample 9270951 | NCBI WGS metagenome assembly JACXTT01 (sample SAMN15532306, study PRJNA645909) | rock metagenome | isolation source: weathered quartz diorite | place: Puerto Rico | collected 2017-06-21 | reverse complement strand
CACAGGTTGCACATGATGCATTCGTCGAATACCTGGCTCGCCGACAGATCCCCGACGGCGGCCAGGTTGACGCCTTTCTGCACGTCCAGGCCCTTGGGGCAGGCGCGGTCGCAACCGCCGCAGTGCCGGCAATGACTGGCTTCGGGAAAGGTTGCGGCAATGCGCTCCGAGATGCTCCAGGTGTCGTCCCAGTCGTGGAGGTTGTAGGTGTGGTGCCGGTTCATGGGCAGATGGTCGAGGAAGCTGATCTGCAAACCCTGCTCGACTCGGGTTTCGCAGGCGAGGGCGGTGCTGACCTCTCGTTCGCCGGCACGCCGGATCAGCACCCGGCACGAGCCACAGACGCCTTGGCCCATGCAGCCGATGTCGTCGATGAGCGGTTGTCCCGAGTCGATAACGGCTTCCAGGATCGAACGCAGGGCGCTGGTTTCGATCAGTTCGCCATTGATGGTGACCTGAACCGGGGATGTTGGCATAAAAGCTCCTGAACGCCCCGCAAACGGCAAGGGCTCAGGAGCAGCCTAGAGCATCACGGCCAGAGGGAAACTGATGCGGCTCAATAAAACCGAGCACGCCCCTGTCGAGTTTGTCGACGAAGACATTGGCCACGCACGCACTGAGCCGCTATTTGATCTAATCTCTGGGTGCGACCGCATGAGGACAGGTCTGCCACGTAGCGTCTTCCTGGCGTTGCGGTTCCTACCGAAGGTGGGCAGACCTGTCCAACAGGATCGGCGGCTTGACTGGCGGCATCTGTTTTTACTCCGAACGGTTCGGCGTGGACGGGTTATTGCAATGATGCAGGTTGACTATCAAGGAGATTTCAAATGCCTCAAGTAAAAGCAATCGGCAGTGACGCGGTGGCATTGGTAAAGGATGACGTTGTTTTTGATGAAGTCTCAATATTTTTTATTATTGCCCATGGCATAAAGGTTGACGGAAAATTTGTCAGCAATTTCAGTATTCACTTTCCATGGGGGTTTGATAATTTTGGATGGTATGACAAGGAAACGGGGTTTCCCTTGCAAGAGATCTATAGAAATTTTCGTCAGGGTCGCCGGCAGGGGTTAACTCAGAACGTGAGTTTAAAATCGGAGCTGGCACCGACTCAAAGTCCACTCGACATCTCGTTGTCAGGCTTCTTGCCGACAGAGACATCGGTTCGTGACTCCTTGAATGAACCCCTGCTGACAAGAACGACCTGTGAGGTGCCTAATATTAATTTGACTCCAAGGGATCTCACTCCGGAATTTTGCGAAAAAATGTTGTTGAAATATTATCTGGACGGTGGGTCGGAGGACGTAGGTATTGTCTGCCTTAAAAAAGATGCAAAATTGGATGACGTATTAAGGCTTCTCGGCGCAGCGCTGAAAATGGACAAGTACTCGGACGTGTTGGCGATTTGCCTGTGTTGTAGTGTGGTGTCTGGCGACGAAGGTAACGCCCACAACAGAGCAGCGGGCTATGTTCAGGTTCTTGGTTAATGGCTGAGAGTTCTGAAAGCGATTGAAAAAAGGACCTTCGGGTCCTTTTTTCGATGGGGGGCCTACAGATGCCATTCCAGGTTCAGAAACGGCGTATTGGCCTCGGTGCCAGGTGTGTAGGCAGAGTTGTTACCGAACTTGTTTTTCCAATATTCGTAACCCACCCCGGCAAACAAGGTATCTTTCTTGCCGAAAGTGAGCTTGCCCACGTCCACCAGTAAGCTGGCGTGTACAAGCGTTTCGCTCACGGTGTCGTTACCGAAGCCGTCCTTACCCTTGGGGGGGACGAAGTTGGCAAAGCCCTTGAACTTGAACGGTACCGAGCCGAGTTGGAATGGAATGCCCCAGGCGGTTTCCAGATAGTAAGTGTCGTTGAAGCGGACATCGTGCTCCTGGGCGGAGGACAAGCCATTGTGGTTCTTCTCGGAGCGGTACATCACACTCAAGTCCCAGAAACCCGGGACATCGAAATTGACAGTCGGACCGATGACGAGCATGCGTTTTGCCGGCGCGAAAGCAGTGTTCTTGGTGTTCCAGTCGAAGCCACCCGATAGTGACCAGTCCCTCACGGGCCCCCACTTGAAGTCCTTGCCGGAAATTTTGTTGAGTGAAAGTTGATGACGATATATCGCATAGACTTCGGTGGCGCCGTTGCTGCCACCGTCAGCCGGATCTTTTTTATCGGAAAAGAGCACCTGTACGTCAAGGAAGTTGCTGCCGTACTTGTAGCCGTCAACATGAGTGAACTCGACGATGTTCTTGGCGATTGGACCGTCGACACCCGGCTCCGCGAAGCGGGTGCCATACAAGTAACTGATAGCGTTGTCGCTCCAATCAGCCGCCTGTACTGAAGTGGCCGCACTCAACAACAGGGCACTGATGGTAAAGGTCTGGCGGACAAGCAACTTGCGGTTCTGCATCGTCTATTTCCTTGAATAGTCGTCCCTGTCGGCTGGCAGGACTGTTTTTATATTCGCCGAGGTCATCTCGCAGCAGTACAAATAGTCTGGGCAGGTTGGCCGTGTGACAGTATTCAGGCTGAACCCGTGCTATCGGTGGTACTCGTTGCTTTCGCATCGGTTGGGCGATGAACGTGATGCATCTCCATGGCTTCGCCCACCAGGGCAATCTCTTTCCCGCCGCAGTCGTGCAGTTTGCCGTCGGCGAAGTAGTCGCCTTCGCGCAGCGCCGCCAAGTCCTGGAAGCGCAAGGTCCGCTCGGTGCCGGCGGCAAATACCGACTGCTGGTCCGAGTTGCCGGCGGTGAAGTGGTTGAAGACCAGGTTGAGCACGATCGCCATGATGGCCGACGAGCTGATGCCGGAATGGAAGATGGTCGCGAACCAGTTGGGGAAGTGATCGTAGAAGTTGGGGGCGGCGATAGGGATCATGCCGAAGCCGATGGAAGTGGCGACGATGATCAGGTTCACGTTATTGCGGTAATCGACTTTGGACAACGCACGAATACCACTCGCCGCCACCGTGCCGAACAGCACGATACCGGCGCCGCCGAGGACCGGCGTCGGCACAGCGGCGATCACGCGTCCGATCACCGGCAACAGGCCGAGCACCACCAGCAGTATCCCGCCCGTGGCCACCACGTAACGACTTTTGATCCCGGTCACCGCCACCAGCCCGACGTTCTGGGCGAAGGCACTTTGCGTGAAGGAGCCGAAGATCGGCGCGATCATGCTCGACAGCATGTCGGCCCGCAGACCATTGCCCAGACGCTTGGAATCCACCTTGGTGCCGATGATTTCACCGACCGCCAGGATGTCCGCGGAGGTTTCCACCAGCGTCACCATGATCACGATGCACATCGACAGAATCGCGGCGAAGTGAAAGCTCGGCATGCCGAAGTGAAAGGGTGTCGGGAAGCCAAACATCGGCCCTTGAGTGACCGTTGAAAAATCTGCCATGCCGAGGAACACCGCGATCACGGTGCCGCTCACCATGGCCAGCAGGATCGACAAACGGGAGATCGTGGCGCTGCCGATCTTGCTCAGTATCAGCACCAGGGCCAGCGTCAATGCCGCCAGACCGATGTTCGCCATGCTGCCGAAGCTCTCGGCGTGACTGTTGCCACCCATGGCCCAGCGCGCGGCCACCGGCATCAGCGTCAGGCCGATGGTGGTGATCACGATGCCGGTGACCAAGGGGGGGAAGAACTTGGTAATTCGAGAGAACATCGGTGTGATCAACAAGCCGATCAAAGAGGCGGCGATCACCGCTCCCAGAATCGACTGGAAACCGCCCTCACCACCGCTGCTGACAATCGCCACCATGGTCGCGACACCCGAAAACGAAACACCTTGCACCAGCGGCAACTGACAACCGAAAAACGGCAGCCCGAGGGTTTGCAGTAATGTCGCCAAGCCCCCCGCAAACAGCGATGCCGCAATCAACAGGCCAATGTCTGCCGGAGAAAGCCCGGCCGCCTGGCCGATGATCAGTGGTACCGCAACGATACCGCCATACATGGTCAGAACGTGTTGCAGGCCGTAAGCCATATTCGCGCCGACCCCGAGGTTTTCATCCTCGGGCCGTTGGTGTGAGACAGAGGGCGTTTTCATCGTGGGAGATTCCCTGGGTTTTTGTTATGCGCACACTGTATGCATGGTCAAATACAAATGTCCACATAGTTGTATACAATTTTATGGTGGAACGATGGACAATCATCCACCTCACTTGCCTGAAGAACGTTTTTGATCGAGACTTCGCACTCGTCCCCCGCGGCGACCCTGGATCAGCAGACAGGGCAACACTGAGCTGGCGAACCTGAACCCAACTTTCAGAGGAGCCGGCACATGCCAGCGACCCGTATCTGGTTAAAAAATCCCCTCGCGATCTTCACGGCTAACGACCTCGATGCCCGTGGCGGCCTGGTGCTGCAAGACGGTTTGATCGTCGAAGTGCTCAAGCAAGGCCAACACCCCGTGACGCCCTATGGACAAGTCTTCGATGCCCGCGAGCATGTGATCTTGCCGGGGCTGATCAACACCCATCATCACTTCTATCAAACCCTGACCCGCGCCTGGGCACCCGTGGTCAATCAGCCGCTGTTCCCCTGGCTGAAAACCCTCTATCCGGTCTGGGCCCGACTGACACCGGAAAAACTCGCGCTGGCGACCAAAGTTGCCTTGGCTGAACTGCTGCTGTCGGGGTGCACCACTGCCGCCGACCACCATTACTTGTTTCCCGAGGGGCTGGAAAACGCCATCGACGTGCAGGTCGCCAGCGTCCGGGAACTCGGCATGCGCGCCATGTTGACCCGTGGCTCGATGAGCCTCGGCGAACAGGATGGAGGCCTGCCGCCACAGCAAACCGTGCAGCAAGGGGAAGTGATTCTCGCCGACAGCCAGCGCCTGATCGCCGAATACCACGAACGTGGCGAAGGCGCACAAATCCAGATCGCATTGGCACCTTGCTCGCCGTTCTCGGTCACGCCGCAAATCATGTCGGCCAGCGCCGAGCTGGCGAACGAGCTTGACGTGCGCCTGCACACCCACCTGGCCGAAACCCTCGACGAAGAAGATTTCTGCCTGCAACGCTTCGGCCTGCGCACCGTGGATTATCTGGATAGCGTCGGCTGGCTCGGCCCGCGCACCTGGCTGGCCCACGGCATTCACTTCAACCCCGACGAAATCGCCCGTCTCGGCGCGGCGGGCACCGGTATTTGCCATTGCCCGAGCTCAAACATGCGCCTGGCGTCGGGCGTCTGTCCTACCCTGGAGCTGACGGCTGCCGGCGCACCGCTGGGATTGGGCGTCGATGGTTCGGCATCCAACGATGCCTCGAACATGATCCTCGAAGCCCGTCAGGCGCTGTACTTGCAACGGTTGCGTTATGGCGCGGAGAAAATCACCTCGGAACGGGTGCTCGGATGGGCGACCCAAGGTTCGGCGAAGCTGCTCGGTCGCCGCGATATCGGCGAACTGGCGGTGGGCAAACAGGCGGACCTGGCATTGTTCAAACTCGATGAACTGCGCTTCTCCGGCAGCCATGACCCGATCTCGGCGCTGCTGCTGTGTGGCGCGGACCGCGCGGACCGGGTGATGGTCGGCGGCAAATGGCGAGTGATCGACGGGCAGGTCGAAGGACTGGATCTGAAAGGTCTGATTGCCGATCACAGTCAGGCGGCGCGGCAGTTGATCGCCGGCGTCTGAGCGGATGCCATCGTGGGCAAGAGCTAGCCCTTGCCCGCGTCGAGCGATCGCTTGTCGCCGATTCGCGCGTTCTCCGAGGTCATGATCTGCAGGGGCACATGGATGCGCTGTCGTAGAGGGTCGAAGTCCGGTCGGGTTTGCAGTTCCACCATCAGTTCGATCAGTGCTTGCCCCAGCAGTTGTGGCTGGGAGTCGATCACCAGGGTGATCAGGCCCTGATCCAGCGCTTGTCGTGAAAGCTCGGTGGCCTCCGGCAGGATGCTGCACAGCGTCGGTGGTCGGGGCAGTTGCGCCAGTGCACTGATGATCCCGTCGCCACCGCCGCCGACCACGCACAGGCCACGCAGATCCTCATGGCGTGCCAGCAGGTCCAGGGTGACCTCCTCGGTGAGCTCGTTGTTGTCCAGGTTGATCACCGCCTCCAGCATGTTCAGCCCCGGCGCGTGCTTTGCCAGATAGCTGCGCAATCCCTCGACGCGGGCCTGATGGCCGAGAAATCGATGCCCACCCAACAGCACGGCGACGCTCCCCTTGTGCGCGCTGCAGGTATGCGCCAGCAGCCAGCCCATGGTGCGTCCCACCTCGTGATTGTCCTGGCCGACATAAGGTTCCTGCGCGGCCTCGTCGATATCCGAGAGCAGCGCGACGACCGGTACTCCGGCTGCGCGAATCTGGGCGAGACAAGCGTTGATCAACGGATGCGCAAAGCTGACCACTGCCAGCCCGTCGCATTGCACCGCGAGTTGTTCGATCTGGCTCACGATGGCGCTGGGGCTGCGATTCACGATGTAGTCGAAATGGCAGCTCAGGTTGGCTTCGGGCAGCCGTTGCGCCGCCACATTGATAGCGGCTGCAAGGTTGCCATAGAACGCCTGGGCGGTACCGAGCAGGAGAATGCCGAAACGGTAGCTGGGGCGTCGTTCGCGGATGCGCTGGCCGATCAGCCGGGCGGCGAAATAGCCGACCGCCTCGGCCGCCTGGAACACCCGCTCGGCGGTTTGCGGATTGACCGGGGCACGGGCGTTGAGCACTCGATCGACGGTGGCGACACTGAGGCCGGCCTGCTCGGCGACGGTGCTGATGGTCGGGCGTGTGCGCTGGTTCATGACGGGCCCCCGGGTCGCCTTGATAGAAAACCATCAAGCTGCAATGGGCCTGGATGATAGCTTGATAGGGAATGTATTCAAGGGATTGAGGGGGATTTGTGCGCTCCCTATATTTTCTCCAGCGACGCCATCCCCGCGTCGAAGCAAGTGCCTAAAACCATCAAGCTTGCGGAGAACAATAAAATGCCTGAACAACCTGCAGCCTTTGAAAAAACCTCTAAACCCGCGCCCAGGGATTACCGATTGACCGGTCCCGAAGCCGCCAGGGCGCTACAAAAAGGCCTGGTATCGGCCAACTGGTATCAATGCCCGATTCCCCGTCAACGCCTCAAGGAACTGATGCAGCGCCGCGACGGTCCGGCCTTGCGGGATACCGCGATCTGGTTGCTGGCGATGGTCGTGACCGGGTTCGGCGGCTACTGGTTCTGGGGCTCCTGGGCCTGTATTCCGTTCTTCTTCGCTTATGGGCTGCTCTACGGCACGGCGTCCAATGCCCGCTGGCACGAAACGGCTCATGGTACGGCGTTCAAGACCCGCTGGATGAATGATTGGGTCTATCAGGTGTCGAGCTTCATGTTCATGTTCGAACCTCAAGTCTGGCGTTGGAGCCACGCACGGCACCACACCGACACGATCATCGTCGGCCGTGATCCGGAGATCGTCGAGCCGCGTCCGCCGAGCCCGATCATGATGCTGCTGAGCCTGTTCAGAATGCCTTATGCGTTGAAGACGATGGGGTCGGTCTGCCGGCATGCGGCAGGGCGGATGGGCGAGGAGGAGCGGACATTCATCCCCGAATCCGAATGGCCCAAAGTGGCCAGGGATGCGCGCATCTGGCTGGTCATCCATGGGCTCACCGTGGGCGCTGCGTTTTATCTGCAGAGCTGGTTGCCACTGATGTTTATCGGTCTGCCGACCCTCTATGGCGGTTGGCTGTCCTACCTGTTCGGCCTTTCGCAGCATGTCGGCCTGGCTGAGGACGTACTCGATCACCGCAGCAACTGCCGCACGATCTACATGAATCCGCTGCTGCGCTTTCTGTACCTCAACATGAACTATCACCTCGAGCATCACATGTATCCGATGGTGCCGTTTCATGCGCTGGCGCAACTTCACGAGGAGATCCGCCACGACTGCCCGCCGCCTTACGGCAGCCTGTCCGAGGCCTTCAGGGAAATCATCCCGACCGTCTGGAAGCAGCGCAAGGATCCGAGCCATTTCGTCTGTCGCCCGTTGCCACAACGTGCAGCGCCGACCGCCAGCGTCCAGGCAGAAGCTGAAGCAACGCCGACCTGACACCTCCCTGTCCGTACCCCTACCAGAGAAAACGCCATGACCGATCAATGGATCGATGTATGTGCCGTGGGCGATATCAATGAAGAAGACGTCATTCGTTTCGACCATGGCCCGCACACCTATGCCGTCTACCGTTCCGCCGACAGCGAGTTTTTCGCCACGGCGGGCCTGTGCACCCACGAGTCCATTCACCTGGCCGATGGCCTGGTGATGGAGCATGTCATCGAGTGCCCCAAGCACAACGGGCGTTTTGACTACCGCTCGGGCAAGGCCCTTGGCGCGCCGGTATGCGTCAACCTCAAGACCTATGAAGTTCGAGTCGAGGCGGGGCGTGTCCTGCTCGGCATCACGGCTTGACTGCCACGGAGTCTGTGCGATGAATCATGCCAATGCTCCACTGGTCATCGTTGGCGCCGGGCATGCCGGTGGCCGCGCGGCCCTGACCCTGCGCGGCGAAGGTTATAGCGGTCGCCTGATCCTGATCGGCGACGAGATTCACCCGCCCTATGAACGTCCGCCGCTGTCCAAGGGGCTGTTGCAGGGCACGGTCGATTTGCTGGGCTACAGTCTGTGCGACAGGGCCCGGCTCGCCGAACTGGACATCGAACACCTGGCCGGTAACCCGGTGCAATGCCTGGATCCGCAGCAGCATCGCCTGCAGTTGGCCGACGGCAGTTGGCTGCATTACGCCCGTTTGTTGCTGGCGACGGGGGGGCGCTCGCGCAGACTGGCGTCGGTGCCTGAGCCTCTGCTCAATGTGCTTTATCTGCGTACTCATGACGAGGCGCTGGCACTGCGGGCTTCGTTACGGACCGACACTCGCTTGGTGATCATCGGTGGCGGCTTCATCGGGCTCGAAGTGGCAGCCAGCGCCCGTGCCCTGGGGTGTACGGTGACCTTGCTCGAGGCCGGGCCGCGCCTGGCGGCTCGGGCGTTGCCGGAACGCTTGTCCAGCGTTCTGTTGGCATTGCATCGCAGCCGGGGCGTGGATGTCCGACTGAACGTGGGCATTGAAGCGGTGCATGGCGTTACTCAGGTTGAGTCTGTGCAACTGGTCGATGGCCAGCTGCTGTCCTGCGACCTGGTGGTGGTGGGCATCGGCATGCAACCGAACACCGAGTTGGCCATGGCCGCCGGGCTTGAGGTCGGCCAGGGCATTCGTGTCGACGCCCAACTGCGCACCAGTGCGCCGGACATCTTTGCTGCAGGCGATGTCTGTGAGTTTCGGCTGCACCCGCAAGGGACTTTCCAGCGTCAGGAAACCTGGCGCAACGCCGAGGCCCAGGGCCGTCATGCCGCGCTCAACCTGCTGGGTGCCGGGCAGCCCTTCGAGATGACTCCCGGCTTCTGGTCCGATCAGTACGACTGGGGGCTGCAGACCGTCGGGGTGATCGCCGGTAGCGAACCGAGTGCCAGCCGCGAGCTTTCGGGTGGCGCTTTCCTGTTGTTCCATCTGGATAGCGAGCGGCGTCTGCAAGGGGCTTGCGCCTGGGGACCGGGTAACAGCATCGCCAAGGACATCAAAGTGTGCGAGCGCCTGATCGCTGCGCGAATTCCCCTGGACGTGCCGCTCCTGGTCGATCCGGGTCTCTCTCTCAAATCCTTGCTGCGGAGTTGATATGCGTGAGTTTCTGGTGTTTCAGTCGCTGTGGGCGATGCTCGATCATCGTGGCCAGTGCGACTTGCCCCTGGAGGCGCAACTGGAGCAAATCGCTGCCGCCGGCTTTGACGGCGTCACCGACCATTTCTGGGTGGGGCAGCACGCGCGACGCTTGAGTGCCGCCGCCCAGGGGCTCGGGTTACAGATCGAGGGGCAGGTCTTTCCGCGGACGGTGGATGACCTGGCAGCGGCGCTCGATGTTGCCTGTCGCCATGGCTGCCATCACCTCACCTTGCAGGCGGATGTGCGCCCGCGGACCCTGGGCCAGGCTGTCCGGCTGGTCGAGGGTTGGCAGCGCCTGGCCGAGCAGGTGGACTTTCCGATTCTCCTGGAGACCCATCGTTATCGGTTGACCAGCGACCTGCCGTTCACCCTTGACCTGCTTGCCGAGATGCCCGACCTCAAGTTGTTGGCTGACCTGTCCCACTATGTCGTGGGCCGCGAGCTGCCAGAGACGGCCGTTACCGAAGACGACGAGCAGATCCATGAGATCCTGCGGCATAGCTGGGGTTTCCATGGTCGGGTGGCCAATGGCGAACAGGTCCAGGTGCCCTTGAGTTTCGCCCAGCATCGACCCTGGCTGGAGCGTTTCCTGGGCTGGTGGCGCTACGGGATCGAAGATTGGTTGGCTCGATCAGACACCCCTGAAAGCCTGTCCTTCACTTGCGAGCTGGGTCCGCCGCCTTACGCCATTACCGGAGCTGATGGTATGGACATCAGTAACCGTTGGGATGAGGCGCTGATGCTCAAGGAGCGTGTGCGTGAACTGTGGAATGACAGCCTTTCTAGCGTCGCGCGTACTGCAGCAGCACCTCCAGCGGATGACGCAGTTGCCGGTCAGCCAGACGCTTGACCTGGCTGCGGCAGGAGTAACCAGTGGCCAGTGCCTCGCCGTCCTTGTCCAGTTTGGTCGCCCAGGACTGCTCGAAGATGGTCCGCGAGCTGTCCTGATTGCGTGCTTCGTGGCCATAAGTGCCGGACATGCCACAGCAACCGGTTGCCTCGGTGACCAGCTTCAGGCCCAGGCGTGCGAACACCTGCTCCCATTGCCGAGTGCTTGCCGGCACGTTGGTCTTCTCGGTGCAGTGGGCCATCAGGCGGAAACTGCCGGCTTCGACCGCGGCCTGTTCAGGCAGCACGTCCATCAGCCATTCCTGTGGCAGCAGCACTTTCGGGCAATCCTCCAGCCCCGGCACCTTCTGGTACTCCTGGCGGTAGACCAGGGTCATGGCCGGATCCAGGCCCACCAGCGGCACGCCGCAATCGGCCAGGGCCTTGAGCTGGCTGGCATTGCGCAGCGCCGCCTTGGCAAAGGCACCGAGGAAACCTTGCACGTGCAGCGGCTTGCCGTTGGCGCTGTAGGGCGCGAGGAATACCCGATGGCCCAGGCGATGGGCCAAGTCGATGAAAGCCGACAGCAATGGCGTCTCGAAGTAGCGGGTGAAGGCATCCTGGACCAGGACGATACTGCGTTCACGCTGGGCTGGGGTCAGCTCGCGCAGGGCTGGCACGGAGGCCACGCCGACGCGGCAACGGGTCAGGGTGGACTGCAGGTTGAAGCGGCTGATCAGGGGACTGTCGACCATGCCGACCTGGTCCGCCAGCAGCTTGCTGACCCATCTTGAGCCCATGACCGCGTTGTACAGGCCAGGCGCGTACGCCATGTACGGAATGGTGAATTCCAGCGAGCCGATCAGGTAGTCGCGCAGTGGGCGCTGGTAGCGGCCGTGATAGAGCTCGAGAAAGCGCGAGCGGAACTCCGGCACATTGACCTTGATCGGGCACTGTCCCGCGCAGGATTTGCACGCCAGGCAGCCGGCCATGGCCTCATACACTTCGTGGGAAAAGTCCTCGTGCCCTTGCTGGCGCGCGCGATTGTTGCGCAGTCGCGCCGGCAGGCCCTTGAGCCAGGAGGCGGGCTTGCGGGCGGCGGCGAGTACGTCGACATTGGCCAGCCCTTGCAGGCGCAGCCACTCGCGGATCAGCGAAGCACGGCCCTTGGGGGAGTGCTGGCGCTCGCGGGTGGCTTTCCACGATGGGCACATGGCGTCGTTGGGGTCGTAGTTGTAGCAGGCGCCGTTGCCGTTACAGTGCACGGCGCTGCCGAAGCTCTGCCAGACCCGCTCGTCGATGGTCCGGTCGAAGTCGCCACGCAGGGGCGCCTCGTTGACCTTGATCAGCCCTTCGGCACTGTCTGGCGGGGTGCAGATCTTGCCCGGGTTGAGCTGATTGTGGGGGTCGAAAGCGCCCTTCAGGCGTTGCAGCGCCGGGTACAGTGCACCGAAGTACTCCGGCACGTATTCCGAGCGCAGGCCCTTGCCGTGCTCGCCCCAGAGCAGGCCGCCGTAGCGCCGGGTAAGCGCTGCCACGGCGTCGGAAATCGGCTTGACCAGCGCAGCCTGGGCCGGATCCTTCATGTCCAGTGCCGGGCGCACGTGCAGCACCCCGGCATCGACATGGCCGAACATGCCGTAGGCCAGGCCATGGCTGTCGAGCAGGGCGCGGAACTCGGCGATGTAGTCGGCCAGTTGCTCTGGCGGCACGGCGGTGTCTTCAACGAAGGGCTGTGGACGCACCTCGCCCTCGACATTGCCGAGCAGGCCCACCGAGCGCTTGCGCATGCTGTAGACCCGGGTCACCGCCTCGGAACCCTCGGCCAGCGTATGGCCCAGGCGTTCAACGCTGGCGTCGCTCTGCAGGTGCGCAACGAAAGCCTGCACCCGGGCGTTGACCTCCGCCGGTTCGTCCCCGCAGAACTCCACCAGGTTGATCCCCAAGGTCGGGCGCTCGGCCTCTGCCGGGAAATACTCGGCGACGCTGTGCCAGACGATATCCTTCATCGCCAGCATCAGCACCTTGGAGTCGACCGTCTCGATCGACAGCGGCTTGTGCGCCATCAGTGCATTGGCGTCACGCAGGGCGTCCATGAAGCTGGCGTAGCGGACGTTGACCAGTACGGCGTATTTGGGAATCGGCAGGACGTTGAGCTTGGCCTCGACCACGTAGCCCAGCGAACCCTCGGCACCGCACAACACGCTGTTGAGGTTGAAGCGGCCCGACGCGTCGCGCAGGTGCGCCAGGTCGTAGCCCGTCAGGCAGCGATTGAGCTTGGGAAAGGTGCTTTCGATCAGTTCGGCCTGGGTTTCCTGGATATGACGGGCCACGCGGTAGACCTCGCCAGCACGGCCGGGCAGGGCGCAGGCCTGCTCGAGGGCGTCGTCATCGATCGGCAGCGTGTGCAGGCGTTCGCCACCGAGCAACACGCTGTGCAGTTCGAGCACATGGTCGCGGGTCTTGCCGTAGGTGCAGCTGCCCTGGCCACTGGCGTCAGTGCTGATCATGCCGCCGACGGTGGCGCGGTTGGAGGTGGACAGCTCGGGGGCGAAGAACAGCCCGTGGGGCTTGAGGGCCGCATTGAGCTGGTCCTTGACCACCCCGGCCTGGACCCGTACCCAGCGCTCCTCGACGTTGATCTCGAGGATCTTGTTCATGTGCCGCGACAAGTCCACGACGATGCCATCAGTCAGCGACTGACCGTTGGTGCCCGTGCCGCCGCCACGCGGGGTCAGCTTGACTTGGCGGAAGCGTGGTTCGGCCATCAACCCGGCGATGCGCGCCACGTCGTCGGCATCCTGGGGGAAGATGGCGGCCTGGGGCAGGCGCTGGTAGATGGAGTTGTCCGTGGCCAGTACGGTACGGGTGCCATAGTCGGCATTGAGCTGGCCGCGGAAGCCACTGGCACGCAGGGCTTCGAGGAACTCGGGGTAGTGGGCGGCAGGCGGTCTGGTCGGCAGTTGGGCGATCATCGGAGGATGGCCTCTTTATCGGCTAATTCACGGAAAACGTGTCATCACGGCATGAGTGCTTCAGACACGGGATGACGAATGAGCCAATGTTCCTGTACCTTCCCGTCAGGGGCAAACGGATAATCTTGCCGCTATCGATGAGTTTTATGAATGAATTACCGTCACCTGACTCCGTCGATGTCGTTGCTGCTGGCTTTCGAGGCCGCTGCCCGGCATGAAAGCTACACCCGTGCCGCCGTCGAACTGTCGTTGACACAGAGCGCCGTCAGTCGCCAGGTCCAGGCGCTTGAGCAGCAACTGGGGCTCACGTTGTTCCGTCGCGAAGGACGTCAGGTGCAACTGACCGACGTCGGCCGCCTGTACCAGCGCGAGTTGAGCGAGGCACTCGGGCGCATCCGTAGCGCTACGCTGCAGGCCCTGGCCTACCAGTCCGGGGTTGGCACCTTGCGCCTGGCGACCTTGCCCACCTTCGGCTCGAAATGGCTGCTGCCACGCTTGCATGCGTTCTATGGCGCCCACCCCGGCATGCTGGTGCATATCCATTCGCGCATCGAAGCCATCAACTTCGACACCAGCGAGATCGATGCCGCCATCGGCGTGGCAAACCACGATCTGCCGGGGCTGATCTGCCACCGTTTGCATGCCGAGGAATTGGTCGTGATCCTCTCGCCGGGCGCCGCTCTGGAGAGCGCAGACTGGAGTCCTGCGCGGCTCGGCGAACAGGTATTGCTGAACGTCGCCAACAACCCTCACGCCTGGGGCGAATGGTTCTCTCACCACGACCTTCCACACCGGACGATGCGCCTGGGGCCCAGCTTCGAGCTGACGTCACACTTGATCCTGGCGGTGCGCGCCGGCATCGGCATCGGCCTGGTGCCACGCATCCTGGTGCAGGACGAATTGAACAGTGGCGAACTGTTCAGTCCCGGCCACCCCATCGCCAGCCAGCGCAGTTACTATCTGGTCTATCCGCCACGTAACGAGACGCTGCCCTCGTTGCGGGCGTTCCGCAACTGGTTGCTGGAGCAGATCTGAAACGAAGGCGTCCGGTCGCGTCTTGCCGCCTGCGGGTTCGAGGCCTAATGTTAAGAAACAGGCACCCGGCAGGAGAGGAGGACGTATGCGCTGTGAAAACTGCGGATTCGAGAACTCTTCCGGTGCCGGCTTCTGTGAAACGTGTGGTGCCAGGTTGTCTCACGGCTGTCCGCGCTGTGGCCACGAGGTGGGCGTTTGCGCCAAATTCTGCAGTGAATGCGGCGCGTCGCTGACCGATGCGTCTGTTGCGCCATCATTGCGCTCACCGCCTGTTCCAGGGCCTTCTTCAGAGCCCATTCATTACACGCCTCATCATCTTGCCGAGCGTATCCGCGCTGAACAGGCGGCCATGGAAGCCCGCGGCGAGACCTCCGGTGAACGCAAGACCGTCACGGCGCTGTTTGCCGACATGGCCGCTTCCACGGCGCTGATCCACAACCTCGATCCGGAAGAGGCCCGGAACCTGATCGAGCCCGTCGTCGCGTTGATGATGGAAGCTGTCCACTACTACGAAGGCTACGTGGCCAAGTCGCTGGGCGATGGCATCCTCGCGCTGTTCGGCGCACCCATCGCCCATGAGGACCATCCGCAGCGGGCGCTGTATGCGGGGCTGCGCATGCAGCAGGCGATGCGCCGACATAGCGACCGCATTCGTCTGGAGAAAGGCATTGCGCTGCAAATTCGCGTTGGCATCCACACCGGAGAGGTCGTCGTGCGTTCGATCCGCATGGACAGTTTGCACACCGATTACGATCCGGTCGGGCACACGATCCACATTGCGTCCCGGATGGAGGGAATCGCCGCGCCATCGTCGATCCTGGTGAGCGAGTCCACTCACAAGCTGGCGGAGGGCTATTTCGAGTTCAGGACGCTGGGGGCCACCCAGGTCAAGGGCATTCCCGATCCGCTCGTCGTTTACGAGGTGCAGGGGCTCGGTGTTCTGCGCACGCGTCTGCAACTGGCGGCACATCGCGGGCTGGCCAGGTTCATCGGCCGTCAGGTCGAGCTGGATCACCTGCATCAGGCGCTCGATCAGGCCAAGGCGGGCCACGGGCAGGTCGTCGCGGTAGTCGGCGAGGCCGGGGTCGGGAAGTCGCGGCTGTTCCACGAGTTCAAGGAGCGTTCGCGGCGTGACTGTCTGCTGTTGGAGACGTTTTCGGTGTCGCACGGCAAGGCCTTTGCCTATTTTCCGCTTATCGAGCTTCTGAAAAACTATTTTCAGATCACTGCGCTGGACGACGAACGGCGGTGCCGGGAAAAGGTCATGGGCAAGGCCTTGACGCTCGAGCGCAGCTTCGAGAGTCTCGTGCCCTATCTGCTCTATCTGCTGGGTATTGGCGAACTCAATTCGTCGCTTACGGAAATGGATCCTCAGATCCGACGCGATCGTATCTTCGACGCGATTACGCAACTTCTGGTGCGCGAGAGCCACAATCAGCCGATCGAACTGTTGTTCGAAGACCTGCAATGGCTGGACCGTGAGACCGAAGCATTCCTCGCGTACCTCACCGACCGTGTGACGAGCGCCCCGATCCTGCTCCTCGTAAATTATCGGCCCGAGTATCAACCGGTGTGGATGCGCGCGGGCCATTGCAGCCAACTGCGGCTCGAACCGCTGAGCCTGGCCGAAGCCCAGGGGATGCTCGCGACCCTGCTTGGCGACGATGCTAGCCTCGTCCCCCTCAAGCAGCTCATCCTGGAGAAGACCGAGGGCAACCCTTTCTTCATGGAGGAAGTGGTCCAGACGCTGGTCGAGGAGAAAGCGCTGCTCGGCGAGACCGGTCGTTACCGGATCGAGCAGACTCCGGCTGCGCTGCATATTCCCACCACCGTGCAGGGGGTGCTCGCCGCCCGTATCGATCGGCTCCCCGTTGCAGAGAAGGAATTGCTGCAGACGCTCGCGGTTATCGGCAAGGAGTTTCCGTTCAGTTTGATCCAGAGCATCTGTGCTGGACAGGGCGCTCGGATGGACGACGATCTGCACAATCTGCTGGCCCGACTGGAAGCTGCGGAGTTCATTTACCAGCGGCCCGCATTTCCGGAGGTGGAGTATTCGTTCAAGCATGCGCTGACCCAGGAGGTCGCGGGGCACTCGCTACTCACGGAGCGGCGTAGCGCTCTGCACGAACGTACGGCGCAGGCCATCGAGGCACTGTTCCCCACCCGTATCGAGGATTACTGCAGCGAACTGGCGCACCACTACCGGCTGAGCGGCAATGTCCCGAAGGCTGTGGAATATCTGCACCGCACCGGGCAACGGGCCCTTCAGCGTTGCGCCCATCTCGATGCGATGCGCCACCTCGGCGCGGCGCTGGAATTGCTTGAGCATTTGCCCGACACGCCTGCGCGTGCCCACCAGGAACTGACGTTGCTGCTCTGCCTGGGGCCGGCCTTGATGGCTGTGCGAGGCTATGGTGCGTCTGAGGTGGCGGCTACCTACACCCGTGCACTGGCGCTATGCGCGCAAGTAGGCGACGACTTGCTTTTCCCTACGCTGATGGGGCTGCGGATGTACTACCAGTTGCGTGCGCAATACTCAACTGCATGCGAACTGGGTGAACGATTGCTCAGTGTTGCGCAAACTGCGCAGGACCCGGACTTGCTCGTCGGAGCCCATGCGGCACTCGGGGCGACATTGCTTTTACAGGGGGATCTGCACAATGCCCTTGAACACCAGGAGCGGGTGCGTGTCCTCTACAACCCGGACCGTCATCGCACACATGCCATGACGTACGGCATAGACTCGGGCTACGCCCTGACACATTCGGCCTGGTGTCTTTGGTTCTTGGGTTTCCCCGATCAGGCAAGCGCGCGCGGCCGGGATGCCCTTGCTCTGGCCAATAAGATTTCCGACCCATTCAGCCTGGCCTTCACCCTGTCTGCTACGTCGATACTGGGACAGTTTCGGCACGACGTACAACTTGCCGAAGAGTGTGCTGATGCCGCCATCAAGCTTTCACTCGAACACGGGTTTCCGTTTTATCTGGCGTGGGGGACCATTCTCCAGGGCTGGACTCGTGCCGAGCAGGGAATCATTGACGAGGGAATCGCACAGATAACCGAGGGTATCGCCACTTACCAGGCCGCCGGAGCAGAGCTTGGATGCTCTTACTTTCTGGCACTGCTGGCCGCAGCTCATGGGCGCGCCGGGCAATCTCAAGCAGGATTGAATGCCGTGACCGACGCTCTGGCTATGGTTAACAGTACAGGCGAGCGCTTTTACGAAGCTGAACTGTACCGGCTCAAGGGAACGCTTATTCTCCAATGTTCGGGCGCAGCCAGACTGGATTCTTCCGTGCAGCAGGAAGCGCAAGCATGCTTTCACAAGGCGATCTCGGTCGCTCGACAACAAGGGGCAAAGTCACTCGAGCTACGAGCCACGGTGAGCCTTGCTCAGCTATGGGAAACACGAGACAAGGAAGCGGCCCGGCAAATGCTGGCCGACATCTATAGCTTCTTCAGCGAAGGCTTCGACAGCGTTGATTGGCTACAAGCCAAGACGCTGCTCGATGCATGGGCATTGAACGGGGGATGAACGATCGAGGATGCACGGTGTGCAATGGCGCATCGGCGTGTCGTCGGCGAGTGCGTGACGGGGTGAAGCGCCGCAACAAGTTCCGATTCGGCTCAGCGCCGACGAGGAGAGCAAGATTGACCACGAAGAACGGAACGCGTCGGGGCGCTGATGAGCGTAAGCCGATCACTCTGGCTTTGCAGGGCGGCGGGATGCACGGTGCGTTCACCTGGGGCGTGCTCGATCGGTTGCTCGAGGACGGCAGGCTTGCCATTGAAGGGGTGAGCGCCACCAGTGCCGGCGCGATGAATGCCGCCGTGCTGGCCTATGGCATGTTGCAGGGCGACGAGGCAGGCGCGCGGCAGGCGCTGCACGATTTCTGGTACGCCGTGGCGCAGTCCGCCGAGCGTCATAATCCGTTGCGCTGGATGCCATGGCTGAAAGGGACCCACAGCTTCGGACTGGATCATTCGCCCCTGTATGCGTTTGCGGACATGGCACTGCGTATCTTCTCGCCCTACCAGTTCAACCGCCACAACTTGAATCCGCTGCGGGAGGTGCTGGAGAGCCAGGTCGATTTCGCCGTCTTGCGAAAGCAGTGCCCGCTCCACCTCTATCTGTGCGCGACCAATGTCGAGACGGGCAAGATACGCATCTTTTCGGACGAGGACGTCTGCGCCGAAGCGGTGCTTGCTTCGGCCTGTGTGCCGACACTGTTCCAGGCGATCACGATCGACGGCCAGCACTACTGGGATGGTGGCTATATGGGTAACCCGGCCATTTTTCCGTTGATCTACCACTGCAATACGCGCGATGTGGTGATTGTCCACATCAACCCGCTTGTCCGCCCTGGCGTGCCCATTACCGCTGCCGACATCCTCAACCGCGTCAGTGAAATCAGCTTCAACTCGTCGCTGATGCGTGAGATGCGCACGATCGCCTTTGTCACCGACCTCATTCAGCAAGGCAAGGTCGATCGCGACAAGATGAAGGAGATGCTGGTCCACTCCATTCGGGCCGACGAGGCGATGTGTGCGCTCAGCGTGTCCAGCAAGTACAACGCGGACTGGGCCTTCCTTTGTGGACTCCACGACAACGGGCGACGCGAGGCCGAAGCGTGGCTCACGGAGAACTACCGGAATATTGGCGAACGGTCGAGTATCGATATCCGCAAGGAGTTTCTTTGAGCGCCAACCCTGAGCTGCGGGTCGGCGTGGTCGACAGCACTCACACAGGTGCCCCATCGCCACTGGCCCGACCCGAGCGTTCAGCGGTCAGTTGTCAGAAAGATCAATTTGACCGCGCCCTGATAAAAGTGCCGTGGAATGACAGCCTTGAACCCCATCACGGTGCACGTCGGCGCTGACGGGGTGCGGGGATGAAGATCGGTTACCAACAGGTGAAACAGATCTATTGTCGATCAGTAGCGATAGGTTAATTGCACCGACAATTCATTGGCACTGTTATCGTATTCGGCACTATAGCCCGGTTGAAGGCCTGAGTTATTCGACTGTCTCACCGAGGCAGTGGAGTCCCAGATATAAGCATAAGCAACGTCTATCGTTATATCGGCATTCGGCGAAAACCCCGCGCCCAGGGTCAAGGTGTTGCGGTTGCCAACCGGGATTCGCACGCTGCGGTCTGCATTTTGAACGGGGGAGGGGTCGTAGGAATAACCGGCACGCAACAACCACTGCGGATCAAGTTGATAGGATGTACCGACCGCGCCAGCCCAGGTGTCGTGCCAGTTCAGTCTCTCGCCGACACTGCCTAGGCCGAAACTCTGCCCTGCCGCGGAAACACCGCTATTGATCGCCTCGAATTTTTCGAGACGGCTCCAGCGTGTCCAGACGGTGCTCAGGTATCCGGTCCAGCGATCATTGAAATGATGGGTAATGGAGGTGTCCAGTGATTCAGGCGTATCAAGCGCTATCGTGGCGTTATATTTTCCATTCAGGGATAGAACGGCTGGGGCGTCGGAAACCTCGGTTTGTCCTTTGAGGTCATAGCTGACCTTCGAATGATAAGTCACTCCCCAGCGGGTTGCATCGTTCAAGTCAAATAGGACGCCAACGTTATAACCAATGGCAGTGTCATCTCCCTTGATGGTGACCAATGTCTCTTTGCCGTTGTTCAAGGCACCCGTGGCCAGATTGTTCTGCAGCTTCGCATCGAAGCGGTTCAGCGTCGGGCCGCCACCAATAGAGATGTAATCATTGACTCGGTAGGCGAGGGTAGGTTGCAGGGTGATCGCCTGGGTCTTGCTATAGGCGCCAAAATAGCGGCCTTGGAAGTTGCTCTCATAATTATTGACCAGGCCGAACGGAACATAGAGCCCCAGGCCAGCCGAAAAGCGGTCGTCAAGGGGCGTTGAAAAATAGGCGAAGGGGACGGCGGATAACGGTACGGAGTTGCCCTTGCTCGTTCCTGTGGCATTGCTCTGGGAGTCGCTGATGTTGTCCTTGATCGAGAGGACCGAGATTCCGCCGCTCAGTTCGCTGCGAGGCAACTTGGTCAGCCCCGCAGGGTTCCCGTATATCGTGCTGGCGTCCAGCGCGGATGACGAGCGTCCCGCATAGGCGGTTCCTGCACCGCTGGTGCTTTGTTCATTGAGCGTAATGCCATTGGCCAGTGCACTTGTCGAAATACCAATCATTGCAGCGGTGTAAACCAGTTTGATCCAGCCAATCGATGTTTGATGAATGGCCAGACAGGGTATGACGCGACGCTTCTGATTCATGATGTTCACCTCTTTATTGTTTTTTTGATTGCATCAGGCAGATGACGCAGGCAAGGCTTTGCCTTTCCATGCACTTCTGGGTAGAAGTCGGATTTGATCTATTACTGGATGACCCCTGGCAGTTCAGTGTCAGGGGGAATTATTCAGGTTCGTTGGGATGGATTTGTTTTCAGTCGATCCAGTCAACTTGAAAGCTGTAACACCCCAGGAGAGGCGCAAGAATTGTCCGGTGAACTCCTGCTTGGATGCGAACTAAAAGTCCTCGGTTATTATCTTGCACGACGTCGACTTCAATGCCGGAGAGTCCAAGGTGTTCGATCTCCTGCTGTACGGCGTTGGTGACCTCTCGTTGTTGCAGGGCTGGTTTGAATATCTTGCCTACCGCGGTCAGGGGTAGCGCCTCCAGTATTTCAATTCGCTTGGGGATGGCGGCGCGCTCGCTGATGCTGAGTTTGGCGAACGCCAGCAGTTCGTCGGTGCCGCAGAAGTGCCCGGGTTTCAATTGGACATAGGCGACGGGTACCTCCCCGGAATGGGCGTCAGGACTACCAATGGCGGCAGCCAGTGCAATCGCGGGATGTGCCTGCAATACCTCCTCGATTTGCTTGGGGTCGATATTGTGCCCGCCGCGAATGATCAATTCTTTTTTGCGTCCGGTTAGCCAGAAGTAGCCCTGCGTATCCTGGCGACCCAGGTCGCCTGTATTCAGCCAGCGTCGGCTGTCGATATCGATCCACAGTCCCTGATTGTGGTTCTCCTCCAGATAACCGTCGAACAGGTTGGGGCCGGTGATCGTTATCACACCGACTTCGTCGATGCCCGCATCGCGCAGATACTCCCCGGAATCATTCAATAGCACCACGCGCATGTCCTGGTAAGCCAGGCGTATCCCAACGGAGCCAATACGTCGCTCGCCATGGGGAGGATTTACGCAAGAAACGCAGGCGCCCTCCGTGAGTCCGTAACCTTCGAGGACTCTTACCCCGGTCTGGCGCTCGAACTCTCGAAACAGCTCTACCGGCATGGGGGCGGCGCCACACAGTGCATAGCGCAGGCTGGACAGATCATGAGCGTGCGGATCTTTTTTTAGCAGCGCCGCATAAACAGTGGGCACGCCGGAAAAGAAATTGATACCGAAGTGCTCGACCATTGCCCAGAAGTTCGGGATAACCCCTGGATCCCGATAGCCCTGTGCCGTGCCAAGGATCACATGATCCCCTTGGGTCCAGGGCATCAGTCCCGTCACCAGTTGTCCGTTGACGTGGAAGAGCGGCAGGCCGCAAAAGATGACCTGGCCGTTGCCGCGTGGCTGTAAATGTGTCGCCATGGACCAGGCGTTGAACACTTCCGAGCCATGAGTGCGTGCGGCAATCTTGGGTAGCCCGGTGGTTCCCCCGGTACAGAAGTAGGAAGAACGTTCTTCAGGGCGTATTTGCCTACCGCTCTTGAGGTGGGTCTCTGGCTGGGCCTCCATCAGCGCATGCAAATCGTGGATCACGGTATTGCTGTGAAGGGCTCGTTCCTTCTGTGCCAATGCTCTGAGGGTGTCGCGTTCAAGCTCGCTGACATAGGGCTCTGTGCTGACCCAGACGATGTGTCTGATTGCGGGCAGGTCGTTCAACTGGTCGGCCAACTTGGCCCACAGAGTGTTATCTGGGTTCGGCGCCAGCGTCACCAGCACGGAGGCTTTGGCCGAGCGCAGCAAGCTGGCGATCTGCTTCGCTTCCAGTAATGGATTGATTGCCATGACGATACCCGCCGCTTCGCCACCCCAGATGGTGAAATGAGTCTCTGGCAGATTGGGCAGGATGAATGCGAGTACTTCTCCCGGGACGACGCCCAGGTCATGGAAGGCATTCGCCGCGCGGGTTATTTGCGCGAAGAGCTGGGAATAGTTCCATTCGAAGGTGCGCGTGAAGTGAGTGGCGTCAGGGAAGAAGCTCAGCGCTGGCGCTTGAGGATTGCATTCTGCGGCACGGCGCAAGGCTTCATAGGTACTCGGTGCCAGACCACGCTGCGAAAGCGGGATTTGTTCGAGGTTGCTGATGTCTGCCAGGCTCTGCACGGTCATCAGAGTTCTCCCACTACCCGGTTGCGCTGGACACCCAGATCGATCAAGCCGTCGGTGCTACGAATATGTGCCTCGACCCTGTCGCCTGGCTTGAGATATTGAGAGCGTTTCTCCTGGACCTTGAGGAACATTTTCCACTTGCTGGCTTCCGGTAGCAGGGCCGCGATACGTTGCTTGCCAGGGGAGGGAACGCTCAGGGCGCAGCCAGCCGGCGTGCCGGTGGCAAGCAGGTCTCCTGGGGCAAGATCTTGAACGGATGAAAGCTCTGTCAGGGTTTCCGCCGGGCCGTAGACCAGGTTGGCGGTGCTGTCGCTTTGGCGTACCTGGCCGTTGACCGTCAGGCGCAATTGCAGGGTCTTCAGGTAATGCATGTCCTCGGCCCCCAGCAGGCAGAGGTACGGGCCGACCGGGCCAAAGGTGCGGAAGCTCTTGCCTTTGTAGAACTGCATCTGCGGAATCTGGATGTCACGGGCCGAGTAGTCGTTGACGATGACGACGCCGGCGATGAACTCATGCAGATTGTCGTCGGTGACGGAAACGGGGCCGGTGATCGCAGACTTCATGACCAGGCCCAGTTCGATCTCGTAGTCCAGGAAGCGCACATTGCGCGGCTTGATCAAGTCGCTATCCGCCGCCACCAGGCAGCTCGTCGCTTTGGTGAAGATCATGTTGAAGTTCTTCGCGTCAGGGTCCATGCCCGATTCGATCATGTGCTGACGGTAGTTGGCGCCCTGGCAAACGAACTGCTGATTGCGGGTTACCGGGGACAGCAGTTTGACGTCGTTCTCGGCCAGTTCTTCGCCCTTCAGTTGAAGCAGGTCGTCGATACTGTTCTGGCGGATGAACTCGCCGGTGGTGGCAAAGGAACCTGGAATCGGCGTGATCAGGTTCTGGCGTATGACGCCCCAGTGGACGGCATTTTGATATTCGAAGCGGACAATATGGACAGCGGGCATCGAAGGCACTCCTGAAGCATCGTTCGCCCGTTTTCGTCGGGCGCAATTGTTGTACTGGGCCAATGTGGGGAAGGCGTGCTGGCGCACGGGCAGCCAGCCCCGGCGCGCTGGCTCCACGCACGGCGCACCTACCGGGTTTGATTGAGCAGGCGGTCTTATCCGAACAGGCGGAAAAGCGTCATGAGCTTGCGAAGCGTCAAGTCCGGGCTGTGTCGCAGATTTCGAATCAGCGCGCGCAGGTTGACCAGCGTCAGCTTTGGTTGCGTGAAACTCTTGGGCATGCGTTGCCCCCATTGCGCCATGGCCTCGCGGCTGACCGCATGAATACCCGTAGGCTGCGTGGAGGTGAAAATGTCACCGTCACAGTAGTGTTCGTGTTTGTCGCCCCATGGGTCCTGCCAGTAGTCGAAGATCTGACTACCCAGGATGTGTCGGCCAATTCCCCAGGCGTGCTGCCAGCCTCGCTCCCGCAGGACGCGCTGGCCCATGCCCACTGCATCGGCATCGACGAGCTCATAGGCGCTGTGGCTGTAGGTCGCCGTGAATCCCTGGGCAATGGCGAGGGTGTGGTGGTCTGCCGGAATCTCGCCACGGTCCAGGCGCATGAACGTGACGATGGGGGAGCCATCCGGAAGCACCTGTATATCGCTGGGAATCAGTCCCAAAAGCTGCGTATACCAGGCGCAGGTGGCTTGATAGTCGGCAACCTCGATGACGACATGGCCGAGGCGCAGTACTTCCGGTGGCGCTATTGGGGGGCGCTGAGCCTTGTTGATTCGTGGCTGCTTATCCGCCAGGTTGAGCGCAAGAGCGGGCCTGTGTGGCAGCGGGCTGCTCTCGTACTGTCCATGGATGGCTTCCACAATGAATCCAGAGGGGTCGAGCAGCCGGACTTGCTTGCCGCCACCCGGATGCTTGATTGGCTCGACGGATGAAGCGCCCTCGGTCTCGGCCAGGCGATCCAGATCGGCCTCGTCGCAAACTTCCAGTCCGAAGCCGAGAAAGCGTGCCTGTTCAGCTCGATGAATACGGTAGCAGTAAGGTGTGGGGTCGGCTGCCCGCAGATACAGCGTATCGGCATCCTGGTGGCTGACGATCAGGCCGAAGTCGCTCAGAAAGCGTGCCGCCTCCTCAAGGTCTGGTCGCTCGAAGATGAGGTGGGCCAGACGTTGAGCCTTGACCCTCGGGTTCGGGTGCCGGGCGGGTTGCGGTGTCTTCAGTCGAGGTGCTGCGATAATGTTGTTCATTGTTGTTCTTCTCCGAACTTTTTTCGGGCAAAGCCGCGCCCCGCCCCGTAAACAGCAGGGGTGAAAATGACCTCGGTAGCGAAAGGGCTAGTCGAGCGCGAGGAGCGCGGGCAGTTCCTCGGTCGCCATTCTTCCAGCCTCCTGTGCCGGCACTCCCAGTGCCCGGAGCACGAATTCGGCGGTGTCGGTACCCGCATCGCGCCAGGTCCTGTGACCTTCCAGCACCAGGAACATTGCTCCCAGTACGCTGCTGGAGATCAGCGTAATGACCGAGAGCAGTTGGTCTTCCCGGAAGCGGTAGCACCCACTGGCAAGCCCCTCCAACAAGTCCTTCGTTGCCTGGCTGGCGAACATCTCGCGCAGCGAGGAGTTACTCATCGCGAATCGATGAATGAAGGTGCCCCACTGCGGTTCCTCATGCGTGCGCCGGATGAAGAAGCGGATGCCATTGGCAAGACGGTGGGCAGGGTGGGTCAGGGTCTCGAAGCTTTTATTGACCCGTTCGTGCATTTCCGCGCTGAGATGGGCCGCAACCGCTTCGAACAATTGCTCCATGCTTTTCACGTTGCTGTAGATCGTTCCGCGAGCAACGCCGGCCTCTACTGCAAGATCGCTGATACTCACATCGATGGCGCCGCGTTCGGCGAAAAGGCGAAGGGCGGCTTGATGGATGCGCCGCTGTACCGGATTCAGGGATTCCACGCTTTATCTCCACGCTCGTCTGATGATCTATTGAACACTTGTGTTCAATTTTGGTCAACGGGTTTTTGAGCTTGAAAATGGGTTGTGGTCGGATTATTTCCGTTATTTATAGATAAAAAGCGGGTTTTCCATTTTTATCCGGATTTTTTGTGGTCTGTCTTTATGTGTTTTTTGAACAGATGTGTTCAGTATTTGCGAGGCGGGGTGCTAACCGAGCGTTGTGCTGGCGGGGAGGGGCAGGCTGGCGATTTTCCTGGCTTTCGCAGGCGTAACGCCCAGGGCCTTGAGGATCATTTCGGCGACCTGTATATCGTGCTCCGCCATCATGCGGCCCTCGACAACGGAGCGCATTGCCCCGGTCGTGCATGACAGCACCAGGTCCAGGGCGATGCCTTCGTCCTCGAAAGCGAAAGTACCCTCACGGCGACCTTCGCGCAGGTCGTCAAGCACATGGGCGGCCAATCGCGAGCGCATGGCCTCGCCGAAATGGAGGATGCGCAGCAGCGCGCTGGCCCATGTGTGGTCATCGGCAGCCCGACCGATGAACATGCGCACACCGATGCAAAGCCGCTGTGCGCCGCTGTGCACCTCTGCGCTCAAGACGGAGATGGTATCGGAGAACTCGGTGGCCATGGCGATGCCGACCGCCTCGAGCACTTCGTCGCGAGTGCGGAAGTAGTTGTAGATGGTGCCGTTGGAGACTTGTGCCTCCGCGGCGACCTCAAGCAGGGCGATCTCCCCCACCTCCTTGCGCGCGACCAGGCGTTGCGCCGCGTCCACCAGGCCGCGACGGGTGCGCTCACGCTTTTTGTGGCCTCGCGTGAGTGCTTGGGGCGCGACGGATTCTGCTGCTGGGGTGGAGGAGGGCATTCTCAGGCTCGTAATCGAGGAGGCTCGCTGATGGTAACGGAAACGCTATCAACAGTGGAGTCATGGCTCGCCATCAGGTCAATGCAGGCTTGAACCAGTTGGCCCGCCTCAACGCTGGGCGCATGGTGCATGATGAGGCGGTCGGGGCGCACCACGACCAGGGTGCCCTTGGCCGCCAGCGGCAGGATGCCATGGTTCAGATCCTCGATGAAGGTGCAATCGCCTATCGGCCGCTGGCCGCAGGGTCCGATGTGCAAGAAGTTGCCGCCGGCTTTTTTCCAGGCGCCGAGCTGATCAGGGGAGAGCAGCGACAACGGGTCCACGCCGAATCCGATCAGGGTGAGGTGGTCTCCGAGTGCATCGTCACTCAGATGAATCTGTTGTTGGGCGTTGCGAACCCAGGCCTGGGGAAATAGCCCTCCGCGAACCAGTTTGTCGCCGCGGCGATGGGGGGTGAAAAGACCACTCTTGAAAATATTCTTCGGTTTGATGTCCAACTCCTCGAAGTATTTCCGGGTGGCCGGCGTCAACGCGAGCATGCGCATCAGTCCATGCGTGAAGAAGGCTGCCAGCTTGTTCCTGGGCATGACCAGGCGTCCCATGAGCTTGGCCATATCGATCATGGCCTTGGCATGCGGGCGGCGTTCTTCGTCATAGGAGTTCAGCACCGACGCCGAGGCCTGGCCGCGCAGGACCCAGGCGAGTTTCCAGGCCAGGTTGGCAACATCGCGAAGCCCGGCGACCAGGCCCTGGCCGACGAAAGGGGGGGTGATGTGAGCGGCATCGCCTGCAAGAAAGACGCGTCCCTTGTTAAAGCGGTTGCAGCAACGCGCGTGGAACCGATACACCGCCTTGCGCTCGATCTGCAGCTTTTGCGGATCGACCCATGGCGCGATCAGCTTGGCGATATTTTCCGGAGTTTCCATCTCTTCCCGCGTCTCACCCGGTTGCAGCATGAACTCCCAGCGCTCCCTTCCGCCAGGCGCGGGCATGTGCGGCGTGGGGCGTTTTGGATTGCAAAGGAATTCGATATGGTCGATCGCCGAGTGGTGCCGATTGCCAGCATCGACAATCAGCCAGTCCTCGGCATAGGTCTCTCCTTCGAAGTCCTGGCCAATCAAGGTTCTGACCCTGGAGCTGGCGCCATCCGCACCCACCAGGTAGCGGGCGCGAATGGAATGGACATGGCCTGCCTGGTCTCGTACGGAGGCGAGGACATAGCCCGGCTCCTCGATCAGGCGTTCGAGTTCGAAGCCACCCAGGTTGGTCACTGACTCGAATCGCGAGACCTGTTCTCGCATCGCCTGCTCAAGGTCGGGCTGATAGAACGTCACCAGTTTTGGGTGGCCGTCAATGCATCCGGTGGTATTGGCGCGACCGAAATCCCCGAGGATCGGGGAGCGCATCCGCACTTCGGGGATCACGATCTTCTCGAAAGCGTCCTCCGTCAATCCGGCGAGTTGCAGGATGCGTAGCGCCTCGTTGTCCAGGGCGATGGCGCGGGGCATCAGCAGGATCTCATGGTTCTTGTCCAGGACCAGTGTCGTTATGCCGTAGCGCCCCAGCAGCGCCGCGAGTGTTGCGCCTACCGGGCCGTAGCCCACTACCAGTACATCGACTGCGCTTGGCGGCAGTTCGCCGGCTTTCTTGTTATTCATACCGAGCCCTTGTTGTGGTTGTTTGTGGCCGTGAAACGCGGAGTTTCACCCTCAGGCAGCATGAGATTATGCAAAAATGACATTTGTTTCAATATTGAATGATGTGTCATTATATTCGGGTCGCTCTTTTGCCAGCATGGAATGCATAACTGTTTTCATCTGAGCCTGTAGGAGTCGCCTGTGGTGCGTGCGCAGTGTCATCCGAGCCCGCTTCGGATCCGCTTTGTCGATTTTGAACTCGATGAGGCCAATGCCCGTTTATCGCGTAATGGAGAGGTCGTGGCGCTGACGCCCACGCCTTTTACGCTGCTGTGCGTGCTTGCGCGCCAACCGGGGTCGCTTCTGAGCAAGGATGCATTGCTCGACGCGGTCTGGGGGCACCGGTACGTCAGCGAGTCGGCGCTGAAGACCGCTATCAGCGAGCTGCGCACGGCGTTGGGTGACACTCCCCGACAGCCGCGGTTTATCGAGACCGTATCGCGGCGTGGCTATCGCTTTATTGCCATACCGTCCCCGATGCCGTTGACGCCTATGTCCCTCTTGAGAGTGCCGGAGGCCGACGCGCAACCCGCGCCGTTCGTGGGTCGCGTCGTTTCACTTGCGCGCTTGCAACGGGCTTGGGACCAGGCGCAAGGCGGTCAGCGTGCAGTGCTCTGGCTCGCCGGCGAGCCGGGGATCGGTAAGACCACGCTGATCGAGCATTTCATTGCCCGCCTTGACGGCGTCACCTGCGCGCGCGGCCATTGCGTGGAGCATTTCGGCACTGGCGAGCCATATCTGCCAGTGTTGGAGGCTATTGCCGGTTTGTGCCGCGTCGACCCGTCGCTGCCGTCGCTTTTACGTGCGGTGGCGCCGACCTGGCTGTTTCAGCTGCCGTGGCTGAGTAGCGCACAGGAGCGCGATGCGTTGCGGCACGAGCTCGCCGGCGTCGGCCCGGAGCGGATGCTGCGGGAGATGGGCGAACTGCTGGAGCGTTACACGGAGCAGCGCCCCTTGTTGCTGGTCACCGAAGACCTGCATTGGAGCGACAGGGCGACCATCCAGCTCATCGACTATGTCGCCCGGCGACGCGGGCGTATTCGGTTGATGTGGTTGGCGAGCTTTCGCGTCGCCGAGGTGGTAGCACTCGATCACCCGCTCAGTTCGTTGCGTCACGAACTTCGCTTGCAGCGGTTATGCGAGGAAGTGGTGCTCGATCCGTTTTCGGAGACCGAGATCGCCGAATATGTCGCTGGGCGCTCAGTCTCACTCGCGCGCGACGAAGTGTTCGTGCGTGCTCTGCACGATCGCACCGACGGTGTGCCACTGTTCGTGTCGTCGCTTCTCAGCGATGTGATGGATCGGTCTGATGATGACGCTACCATCGAGGCTCGGCTGGCGAACCAGGCGGTTCCCGAAAATCTGGCGGCCATCATCGACCACTATATTGCCAAGCTCGGTCGGGAAGAGCGGGATCTGCTCTCGGCGGCGGCGATATGTCGAGGTGATTTCCGGGTGGAAACGCTTTCGCGGGTTCTCGAACGCGACCTCGCTTCGTTGGCCCACGCTTGCGAGGAACTGGTCCGTGGGCGGATGTGGCTGACGCGGTCGCGAACCGCCGACGGGGGCGACGCGTCGGCGCTACCTTATTCTTTCCGACATGCGCTCTTGCGCCAGGTACTGTACGACCGTACGCCACTTTCACTACGCGTTCACCTCCATCGTCAGGTCGGTGTTGCCCTCGAGCATGAGCGGTCGCTCGGTATGCCGGTCGCGGCGTCTGAGCTGGCGATGCACTTCGAACGGGCCCGGCAGCCAATGACCGCGCTGCGCTATTACGTCGAAGCCGCGGAGACTGCGCTGTCGCACTTCAGCCCGGCCTCGACTATCGGCCTCACCCAGCAGGCGTTGATCCTGCTGCGGCAAGTGCCGGGCGGGTCGGAACGCGACGCGCTCGAAATCACCTTGGCCACGCTGCAAGGCGTGGCGGCGTTTCAAACGCTCGGTGTCGGTAACGAAGCGGCTGACGCCTTCGGTCGTGCCTATACATTGCTGGCAGAGGTACCCGAACATCCCATGGGTGGACGCCTGTTGCATGGCTTCGGTTACTTGCTGAGCCTGCGTGGCGACTATGCGCAGGCACTGGCGGTGGCGGAGCGTGCCGAAGCGTTGTCGTCCGAATCGGACGATCCGTTATTGATGTTGGCTGCCTGTGTCGTCTACGGCGAAGTATTCCATCTTCAAGGCGACACGCAGGCCGCCCGCAGTTGGATCGAGCGCGCCCTGGCGATCGCCGGGCGATCGGACATTCGGGCGAGCGAGATCTTCGCGGCTGACGCCCAGGTCTCGCTGCTTGGCATGCTGGCCATTGAATTGCTGCGTTCCGGTTCGCTCGTGCAGGGGCGGTGCTGCTTGCAGCGGGCACGGACGCGTGCGCAGGCGCTGCGCCAACCGATGACCAGCCTGGTCATCGGTTGGCAGACGGTGCTGTTTGAGGTGCGGATGGGCAACTCTGTACGTGTGGCGGCATTGGCCGATGATATGCGGGCGCTGGTCGAGGAGCACTCGCTTGCGCTGGGCCATGCGCCCTGCCGTTGGTGGCGTGGCTGGGCCGATGCTCGCAACGGCTCGCCGAGCGATGGCTACCAGCGCATCCGCGCGGCCCTCGAAGAACATGCCGGGCTCGGCATGCGCTCCGGTACCAGCGAGGTGCTTGGCTACGCGGCTGAGGCGCTGTTGCTGGCCGGCGATTACGGCGCAGCGAAAGTCGAGCTGGAGGAGGCGCTTCGAGTGGCGGACGAACTGGGTGAGCGTGTGTATCTACCGCAGCTGTTTCTGCTGGATGCAGCAATAGCGCGGGCTCTGGGCTGTCCATATGCCGGCAGTGTCGCGGTGCGACGCTCGGTGCAGGAGGCTCGTGCTCAGGGGGCGCCATGGCTGGAGCTGCTCGCGCTCGTTGAGCTGTGCGAACAATGCGATGCCTCGGAAAAGGAGCGTCAGGCCCTGGCGACGCTGGTCGAGCAACTGCCGGAAGCCGAGGGAACCGAGCTGATGAAGCGTGCGCGCTTGCTGCTTCAGGTGGCCATTTCGGCTTGAGACCGCCTGTGGCAGTCGGACCCGGATGGTGTCGGTGTTTTGCACGAGAGCTGTTGCGACCGGACTCTGACCCTTTGCTTACAACTCGATCCGGGGACCGGTTTAGGCTGTCACCGAACCTTTTTGATCCGGTGCTCTGCAATGGTCCTGAATCCTGAATCCAAGTACCCGAACCGCCGCACGTATGTGCTGAAGCTGCGTAGCGACGCGACACCGGGGGGCCTTTCGGGGCGCCTCGAAAATCTGGTGACCGGCAGTCAGTGCGAGTTTTCGTGCGCTGAAGAACTGTTGGCGTCGATCACTGGCGACCTTGCGTTGATGGCCGGTGAGCGTGCAACGGACGCCGCCGGCGAGTGACGCCTCATCCCCGAAAGAACGCTCGACAGGGCGACCGAATCGCGACGCTTGGCTGACAACTTTGCGCGCTGTGGTCCCTATGCTGGCGTCATCTCGAATTTACCCGAGTCCAATCCGATGTCGCGACTTCACCCCTTTCTTTCGCTGACCCGCCATGTTGGGCAGGCGACCTGCCAATATGCCGATTGTCTGGCCGGCCCTGCCTTGGCGGCGGCACTTGCCATGTCGATCACCCTGGCCTTGACGGGTTGCTCCACCCCCGTCGCCAAGCCATCGATGGACCTGCCGGCCAAGTTCGCCGCAACCACGGCCTCCGAGATGGAGCCCGAAGCCGCCTGGTGGGAGGCCTTCAAGGATCCGGTTCTAACGGATCTGGTACGCCGCGCGATGCGCGAGAACCGCGACATTAAGCTCGCTTCCGAGCGTCTGTGCGCCGCGCGTGCCGGAGAGACCATCAGTCGTTCCTGGCTGTTTCCGAGCGTCAGCGCGTCCGCCTCCGGCGCCGACCACAGTACTGGATACGATGCGGCCACGAAGGCGACCATTCCCGACGTCAAGAGTAGTGGTGCGGGCCTGGACGTTTCGTGGGAGCTTGATCTGAGCGGTCGCTTGCGCTCTGGCGCGACCGCAGCACAAGCTCAGGCGTTGGCTGCGGAGTACGGCGTGCGCGGTGTGCGCCTGATGGTGATGAGCGATGTTGCCAGCCACTATTTCACCCTGGCCGGTGCCCTGCGCCAGGTCGATACCCTGCGGGCCATGTCGGCGATGCAGGATGAGACGTTGCGTCTGGTCACCGCGCGCCAGCGTGTGGGGCTGGCAACCGCCTTCGACGTAGAGCGTGCGCGGGCCGATGCCGAATCCGCGCGCGCGCAGATTCCACCTCTCGAAACATTGGCGGCTGTGTCGCGCCATCGCATTGCCGTGCTGATCGGTGACCAGGCCTTTAATGCCGCCGCCATCGTGCCCTCGCGCGGCGATATGCAGGTACCTCAGCCGCAGTCCGGGCAGCCGGCCACGCTGCTGCAGCGGCGTCCCGACGTACTGGAGTTGATGGCGCAACTGGACGCGGCCAACGCTCGCCGCCAGCAGGCCGCCGCTGAATGGTTCCCGCGCCTGTTCCTCGATGCCTCCTACGGCAGCCAGGGATTGGAGCTCAATGGTGTGGGGATGGGCGCGGCCCGCTACACCAATGTGGCGGCCCTGCTGACGATGCCGCTCTTCAACGCCGGGCGCACCCGCGCCCTCAACGAGGTCGCCGAGAGCGGCCAGCGCGAAGCGCTGCTGCGCACCGAGGATGGCATCGCACATGCGCTCGAGGACGTGGAGAACTCACTGGTCGGCCTGTCTCATGAACGCCAGCGCTCGGCATCGTTGCAGGCGGCTGTCGCGGCCGCGGATTCCGCGCTGGGTCGCGCTCAATCGCTCTACGACCGTGGACAGATCGACCTGCTGCCGCTGCTGGATGCGCACCGCGTGCGCCTGACGATGCGCTTGAACGCCAACGACAGCAACACCCGCCTGCTACTCGACAGCGTACAGCTTTACAAGGCGCTGGGAGGCGGCTGGCAGGTCTTCGAACCCGCGCCTTCCACCGTAGCCGCCGGCTCCGTCCAGCCACTTTCCTGAATCCCGCCGCCTACAACGAGGAATTGTCTTGAAGAACTCAATTACTGCCGTCGGCGTCATCGCCGTCGCCGCGCTACTCTGCGCGTGCAGTCCGGAGCAACCGCCCGTGCAGGCGCCGCGTCCCGTACGTACCGTCGAACTGCGCTACGAAGGCGCCCGTGACGCCAACCGCTACGCTGGCACCGTGCAGTCACGCCATGAGGTGAGCCAGGCCTTCCGGGTGGACGGCAAGGTCGTCCAGCGCAAGGTCGAAGTCGGCCAATTCGTGCATGAGGGCGATGTGCTTGCCACGCTCGACGACAGCGACTACCGACTGGCCGTGGAAGCGGCGCAGCAGTCGTGGACCGCCGCCGTTGCGCAGGCCCGTCAGGCCGACTCCGACCACCAGCGCCTGGGCGCACTGAAGGCCGATGGCTCGGTCAGCGCGGCTGACGACGAGCGTGCGCGGACCAGCGCCGAGACTTCCCGGGCGAACGCCGAGGCCGAGGCACGCAAGCTTGCGCTGGCGCGCAACCGACTCACCTACTCGGTGCTGCGCGCCTCGTGGAGCGGTGTGGTCACGGCCGTGCATTTCGAGGTCGGGCAGGTCGTGACGCCGGGGGCGGAGGTGGTCTCGATCGCCGACCCTGGTATGCCAGAGATCGTCGTCGATGTACCGGAGGATCAGTTGGCTGCATTCAAGCAGTCAACCTTCAAGGCCTCGCTGGCCAGCGCGCCGGACCAGACCTTCGAGGTCGGCTTGCGTGAACTGTCGCCGCAAGCCGCGCCGCAGACGCGTACCTATCGTGCGCGTATGAAGCTCCTGGGCGCTCAGCCATTGCCACTCGGCGCGACCGCCACCTTGCAGGTCGAGCGCAAGATGACGGGACTCTCGGTGGCGGCGGTGCCGGCCACGGCGCTGACCCAAAACGCCGGACAGCCGGCGCTATGGGTGGTCACGCCGACGGACAAGACGTCGCTCGGCAGCGTCGAACTGGTGCCTGTGGCGGTGTGGGGCTATCGCAATGATGAGGTGCTCGTCTCTGGCCCGCCGGCCGGTGCGCTTATCGTGACCGCCGGTGTACAGAAAATGGCGCCTGGCCTGAAAGTGGCGTTGCCAGGTGCTGTTTCCCATGAAGCGAAGGCAGTGGCTACGCGATGAACAACTTCAACCTCACCGATTGGGCGCTGCGTCATCGCGCTATCGTCCTGTTCCTGATTCTCATTGTCGCGGTCGCCGGACTGTTCAGCTTCACCAAGCTTGGCCAGCTCGAAGACCCGAGCTTTTCGGTGCCGTCGATGACCGCCGGTATCGTCTGGCCGGGGGCGACCGCCCAGCAGATACAGGACGAGGTCCTGAACCGCATGGAGAAGAAGTTCGAGCAGATCGACCACTTCGAAAAGGTCGTCACCTTTGCTCGACAGGGCTACGGCGGCATGACCCTGACCGTGCGCGGCGGCACCTCGAAGGCTGACCAGCGCGAAGCCTGGTACCAGGCACGCAAGAAACTCAATGACTTGCGCCTGGAACTGCCCGAGGGCGTGACCGGTCCGGTGGTCAACGACGAATATGGCGATGTGTACGGCCTGATGTACGCCGTCAAGGGCGATGGCATTGACCACGCCGACCTGTCGAATGCAGCCGAGGATATCAAGCGTGTTCTGCTGAAGGTGCCGATGGTCAAGAAGGTGGACCTGATCGGCGAGCAGGCCAAGCGCGTCTATGTGGAGTTCTCGCACGAGCGTCTTGCCGCGCTGGGCATCACGCCGCTGGCGATCGCCGAAAGCTTGCGGGCGCAGAACGCCATGCAGGCAGCGGGGCAGATCGACACGCAAGGGGATCGTGTTGTCGTGCGGGTGAGCGGCCAGTTTGCCAACGAAGACGATATCCGCAATGTGCCGGTCGCGGCTGGCGGCCGGATGCTCAAGCTGGGCGACTTTACGACCATCAAGCGCGGCTATGAGGATCCGCCGACCTACACCGTACGCCACAACGGCCAGCCGGTACTGATGCTCGGTATCTCGATGACCGACGACGGCAACATCGTCGAGCTGGGCAAGGCGATGGACCAGGCGGTTGCGAAGGTCCAGTCCGAGCTGCCGCAAGGCGTCGAGCTGGAGCGGGTTGCCGACCAGCCCACCACGGTGAAGGAGGCGGTCTGGGACTTCGCGCGTTCGTTGATCGAAGCGCTGGTCATTGTGATCGCGGTCAGTCTGGCAAGCCTGGGCTGGCGTACCGGCATCGTGGTCGCGACCTCGGTGCCGCTGGTGCTGGGCGGCGTTGCGATGTTGATGCTGGCGATGGGCTGGAACCTGGAGCGTATCTCGCTCGGCTCGCTGATTATCGCGCTGGGCCTGCTGGTCGATGATGCGATCATCGCGATCGAGATGATGCTGGTGAAGATGGAGGCGGGCTGGGACCGGGTGAAGGCGGCCTCCTTTTCCTACCAGTCCACCGCCATGCCACGCTTGACCGGTGCGCTGATCACCGTCGCCGGGTTCATGCCGATCGGTCTCTCGAAATCGACCACGGGCGAGTATGCCGGTGGCATCTTTTGGATCGTCGGCGCAGCCGTGTTGCTCTCGTGGATTTGCTCGGGCATTTTCACACCCTACCTCGCGGTCAAGATGCTGCCCAAGGATATGGGCAAGCACTCACATGCCGGTGACCCGTATGACACCCGATTCTTCCGCAAGCTGCGCGGCCTGATCGATCAGGCTATCCAGCGTCGCTGGGCGGTCATCGGCGTGACGCTGGGCGCTCTGGCGCTCGCGCTGGTGGGCTTGAAGCTTGTGCCTCAGCAGTTCTTCCCCAGCAGTTCGCGTCCTGAACTGGTCATCGACCTGCGCCTGAAGGAGGGCTCCTCTTTCGCTGCGACGGCCGAGCAGGTCAAGCGTATGGAAACGGTGCTGGCCAAGGATGAAGACGTCAAGTTCTACACCGCCTACACCGGGGCCGGCGCACCGCGCTTCTATCTGGCGCTCAATCCTGAGCTGCCCAATCCTGGCTTTGCCCAGTTCGTCGTCATGACGAAGGACCTGGAGGCCCGCGAACGGGTACGCTCGCGCTTGATGGCCTCGGTCGATCAGCAGTTCCCACAGGTCTGGGTGCGTGTTACCCGGCTGGAGCTGGGGCCGCCGGTAGGTTTCCCGGTGCAGTTTCGCGTCGTTGGCCCCGACACGCAGGTGGTGCGCAAGATCGCCGGTGAGGTGGAGCAGATCGTGGCCTCGAATGCGAAGGTGCGCGACGTCCAACTTGACTGGAACGATCCGGTGCGTGCGCTGAAAGTGGACCTGGACCAGGACAAGACCCGGGCGCTGGGTCTCACGCCAGCCGACGTGTCGCTGACCACCCAGACGGTGATGAACGGCGCGACCCTGTCGCAACTGCGCGAGCATGAAGACCTGATCGACATTGTCGCCCGTGCCGTGCCCGAGGAGCGCCTGAACCTCGACACGCTCAAGGACATCAACCTGCACACCCGCAATGGAACGGTGGTGCCGCTGTCGGAGGTCGCGCAGGTACGCTACGAGCTTGAAGAGCCGGTGCTGTGGCGTCGCAGCCGGGACATGGCGATCACCGTTCGGGCCGATGTGAAGGACGGTGAGCAGGGCGTGTCGGTGACGCAGGAAATCCAGCCGCTGCTCAAGGACATCGAGGCGACATTACCCTCGGGCTATCGCATTGACGTGGGTGGCGCGTTGGAGGAGAGCGACAAGGCCAACCAGGCGCTGTTGGCGGTGGCTCCGCTGATGGTGCTGACCATCTTGCTGTTGCTGATGCTGCAGTTGCAGGACTTCTCACGGATGTTGATGGTGGTGCTGACCGCGCCGCTGGGGCTGATCGGCGTGGTGCCGGCGCTGCTGGTGTTCCACGCGCCACTGGGGTTCGTCGCGATCCTGGGCATTATCGCCCTCGGCGGCATGATCATGCGCAACTCGGTGATTCTGATTGACCAGGTGCGGATCGAGATCGAAGAAGGGCGGGATCCGTGGAATGCGGTACTGGACGCCGCGATCCATCGAACCCGTCCGGTGATCCTGACGGCGCTGGCCACGGTGCTCGCGATGATCCCGCTGACGCGCAGCGTGTTCTGGGGGCCGATGGCGATCGCGATCATGGGCGGCCTCACTGTGGCGACGCTGCTGACCATCTTCTTCGTTCCGGCACTGTACGCGGCATGGTTCAGGGTTAGCCGGGATTCGGCGGAGTCTGTCGTGGTTTATTGAGGTGAGCCTTTTGTGAGGGACTAGCCCTGATTGGCATCAATACATTAGATGCTAAAGGCTTTCAGGACCCAATAGTTGCAGCGAAAGGCCTCAGGCCGTTTCCCGCTCCGATTATTGTTCTGCAGGCCTCTATTGAGGTCTGCAGAAACTAAAAAAGAGGCTTAGGTCTCTTTTTTTCGTTGGGAACCCTCTGAACTGATGCATTGGTTAAGTATTGTTCGGGCCCCCTAAAGCTCATCGCGCACATTGACAGCCATTAAAAAAAGCAGCCCTTTGGCACCGATAACATCGTTTCTCGGACGTACGGGTTTTGAATATATTGGCCGCCAGATCCGGTGAATAACTCAACATTCATCCCCTCAGTGCGAGAAGTCTCAATGAACAATAAACCTGATAGCGCAGGGCTTGATAACGCCGGAATGGGGACCCGTGCGGTCTGGGGAGGGGAGCAAGTCAAGCACCCTTACAACGCCACGCAAACACCGATCGTGGTCAGCGCCGCTTACGGTTACGACGACATCGACAACTGGTACGACGTTGCGTTGGGCAAGGTACCGGGCTTTATCTACAGCCGTATGAGCAACCCGACGGTTGAAATCCTCGAAGCCAAAATCTGCGAGTTGGAAAAGGCCGCATCCGCCGTGGCCTTCAGCAGCGGCATGGCGGCGATCAGCAGTGTACTTTACACCTTCCTCGCCCACGGCAATCGGGTGGTGTCCACCAAGGACAGCTACGGCGGCACCAACAAGATTTTCGAAGAGTTTCTGCCGCGCATGGGCGTGGAGGTGACGTTGTGCGAGACCTTCGATCATGAGGAGATCGAGCGTGAGGTTGCCAAGGGCTGCCAGTTGCTCTATCTGGAAACACCAACCAATCCGACGCTGAAAATACTCGATATCCAACGTCTGGTGAGTGCGGCCAAGCGCGTCGGCGCTTTGGTGGTGGCGGACAACACCTTCGCCACACCGATGAATCAGACCCCCCTGGCATTGGGTGTGGACGTGGTCGTGCACAGTGCGACCAAGTTCCTCAGCGGTCATGGCGATGTGCTTGGCGGACTGGTGTGCGGTGCTGAATGCTTGATGGACAAGGTGCGTCATTACCGGGAAATCAACGGCGCGGCGCTCGATCCCTTCTCGGCTTACTTGATTATCCGAGGCATGAAAACCCTGGTACTGCGCATGCGTCAGCAGCAACACAGCGCGAGGGCCCTGGCAGAGTTCTTGAGCAGCGAACCGCTGGTGGAGTCGGTGAACTATCCCGGCTTGCCTGGCCACCCGAGCCACGCGGTGGCGTGTGCGCAAATGCGCGGATTTGGCGCCATCGTCAGTTTCGTCCTGGTCGGTGGCATGGACACGGTCAAGGTCTTGTTACCACGCCTACGTCTTGCTCACTGTGCGGGGAATCTGGGTGCGGTGGAAACCCTCTACGGCCCGGCCAGGACCACCAGTCATGTGGAGAACACCCTGGAAGAGCGTTTGGCCCTGGGTATTGGCGAAGGGTTGGTGCGGGTGTCGGTCGGTATCGAAGACACCGACGATCTGCTCGAGGATCTGAAGCAGGCATTTGCCTTTGTCAGGCGTTCACGGGATGAACAGACACAAAAACGCACACAACCCTCGATCAAAGAATCTTGCACTGAGGTCGCAAGCTGAAGTTTTCACGTTAACACCTCACGACCAGACAGTCGGTGAGGACTTCATGAAGAGCAATAATAATAAAACGTAGCGGCAACCTGTTTTGACTCTGCCAAGTAACTCATCGCAGACGTTAATGCGTGCCCTCACCACTTTCATGAGAATAACCATGTCCATAAAAGAACAACAACTCGATACGCGTACCGGTTTTAAACAGGAAATGCAGACCCGCCATATTGTCATGCTGGCACTGGGGGGCGTTATTGGTACCGGGCTGTTTCTCACGTCCGGGTACACGGTCAACCAGGCCGGCCCCTTGGGTGCGGTCATTGCCTATATCATCGGCGCACTGATGGTTTACATGGTCATGATGTGCCTGGGGGAACTGGCGGTACAGATGCCGGAAACCGGCTCGTTCAGCACCTATGCCGCACGTTTTCTCGGCCCGGGGACCGGCTACACGGTGGCCTGGCTCTACTGGCTGACCTGGGCCGTGGCCATCGGCTCGGAATTCACTGCCGCCGGTATCCTTATGGTGCGATGGTTCCCGCACACTCCGGTGTGGATCTGGAGTGCGCTGTTCGCTGGCGTGGTGTTTCTGAGCAACGTGATCTCGGTGCGCTTGTTCGCCGAGACCGAGTTCTGGTTGTCCCTGGTCAAGGTGGTGACTGTGGTGCTGTTCCTGTTGATCGGTGGCGGGGCGATTCTTGGCCTGCTGCACATTGATCAGGCTCACAGCATCGGCCTGGGTAACTTTACCCGTGAGGGTTTGTTCCCCACCGGTTTTATGTCGATTGCGATGACCTTACTGGCAGTTTCCTTCGCCTTCTCCGGCACCGAGCTGATCGGTATCGCCGCTGGTGAGACCAAGGACCCGCAACGCAACGTGCCGCGGGCCATTCGCACTACGGTGCTGCGCCTGGCGATCTTCTTTGTCGGTACCATCTTCGTCCTGGCGACCTTGTTGCCCCGGGAGCAGGCCGGGTTGGTGGAGAGTCCGTTCGTCACGGTGTTCACCTACATCGGGATTCCGTACTCCGCCGACATCATGAACTTCGTGATCATCAGCGCCTTGTTGTCCGCCGCCAACTCCGGGTTGTACGCCGCTTCGCGGATGCTCTGGACCTTGAGCGACCAAGGTCACCTGCCCAAGCAGTTCTCGGCCCTGACCCGCATGGGGACGCCGTTGAATGCCATCCTGTTGAGCATGGTCGGTGGTGCGGCCTCGTTGCTTAGCAGCGTGTTTGCCGCCGACACCATCTACCTGGCGCTGGTGTCGATTTCCGGGTTGGCGGTGGTGGTGGTATGGATGAGCATTGCCGCGAGCCAGATCGCCTTCCGCCGCCACTATGTGGCCAACGGCGGCGATGTCCGCGACCTCAAGTTCCGTGTGCGGGGCTATCCGTGGGTACCACTGGGAGCGCTGGTCTGCTGCGGTCTGTCCTGTGTCGGGATTGCCTTCGACCCTGAGCAGCGGGTGGCCCTGTACTTCGGTGTGCCATTCATCGCCTGGTGCTACTTCGTGTATTACATTACCCGCAAAAGCCGCGAGCGCCGCTTGTCGCTTGCTCCTTTGGCACAACCGTCCGATGCGTTCTAGGCACCGTTGACGGGGTGGGCAGCGTGCTCGGTGCGGGGGGTGTCCATGAGGTCCAGGCCATGAAGCAAAAGACGTTACCTCCGTTGAACTGGCTACGAGCATTCGAGGTGTCTGCCCGTAATCTGAACTTCACCCACGCCGCTGAAGAGCTGTGTTTGACTCAAGGAGCGGTCAGCCAGCAGATCCGCCAGTTGGAAAGTCACCTGGGGGTGGCGCTGTTCAAGCGCTTGCCCCGAGGCTTGGGGCTTACGGAGGAAGGGCAGGCTTATCTGCCGGTGGTGCAGGATGCGATCACCCGGTTGGCGGTGGGCACCAACGAGATCTTTGGTCAGCACAAGCGCCGGCCGATCAAGGTGCGCGGCAGTTTGTCGTTTTTTGTGCACTGGTTGGCGCCCAAGCTGGTGGACTTTCGTCAGTCCCATCCGCATGTAGACATTCGCTACATCAGCAATATCTGGGTCAAGGAGCTCGATGGCGAGGACGACATGGAGATTCGCTGGGGCCACGGTCAATGGCCCGGCCTGGTGTCGCAGCGCCTGACCTGGGACACCTTGTTTCCGGTCTGTTCGCCCGCCCTGATGGCGAGTTCACCCCTGAAGGTACCCGCGGACGTGGCTCACCACCCGCTGCTGCACGTCCTGGGCTACGAAGAGGGCTGGGGTTACTGGCTGAACAGGGTCGGCGCGCATGCCGTTGATTTCTCGACCGGCCTGCAGTTCGACACGCTCATATCCACCTTGCGTATGGCCGAGTTGGGGCAGGGCATTGCCCTGGCCCGGTCCTCGATGGTTGACGAGATGCTTGAAGACGGGCGATTGGTCGAACCCTTCACCCAGCGCATCGAAGCCAGTGAGTCGTTTTACCTGGTCCGCGGTTCCGAGGCCGACCAGCATCCCGACGCGGTCATGTTTTCCACCTGGCTGGTCGAGCAGGCACATCGTTTCAAATGAGTGGCCGGAGCCAACCATGCGCTATGTGAGTACACGAAATTCGACTGTGCAGGTCAATTTTGAACAGGTCGTGCTATCTGGAACGGCCGAGGACGGCGGGTTGTTCGTACCCCTCGAGCTACCGCTGTTCGAACCGCAGGAGATTGCCAATTGGTCGACCTTGCCCTATGACGAACTGGCCTATCGGGTCATGAGTCCGTTTGTCGGTGAGGCGATTCCCGAGGCAGATTTCAAGCGCTTGCTCAAGGAAGCGGGCACCCACTTCAGCCATCGCTCCCTGGCGCCTTTGCATCAGGTCGACCGCAATGAATGGGTGCTGGAATTGTTCCATGGGCCAACCCGCTCTTCGAAGGACTTCGCAGCACAGTTGCAAGCACGTTTGGTGCAGCACTTCCTACGTAAACGCCAGTGTCGCGGGGTCGTCCTGGGGGCCACCAACGGCGATACCGGGCTGGCTGCCATTGAGGCGTTCAAGCACTGCGACGAAACGGTCGTGGTGGTGCTTTACCCGCAGGCGGGTGTGCCGCGGGATCAACTCCAGCATTTGCAAGCGGCGGCGCACCCCAGGGTTCATAAGGTGGCGGTCAATGGCAGCTTCGACGATTGCCAGACTCTCGTCTCCCGGCTGTTGCGGCAGTGGCCGTGCGCGCAGCGAGAGGTGATTAGTTTCAACTCCAGCAACTGGGTCAGCGTACTGGCGCAACTGGTTTTTTATTTCCACGCTGTTCTGCAGTTGGGAGGTGGTCAGCGCCCGATCGGATTCAGCGTGCCGGCGGCGAGTTTCGCCGAGGTCTATGCCGGTTACATCGCACAGAAGATGGGCCTGCCGATTACCCAGATGATCGTAGCGACCAATCAGAACGACGCGTTGCATCAGTTGTTTCTAAAGAACCACTACTCCAAATTACGAGCCAACAAGACCCTGTCGCCGGCCATGGATTTGTCGATCTTTTCCAACCTGGAGCGTTTTCTCTGGGAACTTTATGAGCATGACGCCCAGGCGGTGAGCGCCCTGATGGCAACGTTTGAATCCAGCGGTGAAATGACCCTCTCCAATGAGTGTTGGTTGCAGGCGCGGATGATCATCGACTCTTACGCGGTCAGCGATGAGCAGACACTTGAGGAAATCACCTCGCTGTATCGTGACACCGGTTACGTGATTGATCCGCATACTGCCACCGGCGTCCTTGCGGCCAGGCTGTACCGTCGTAGCCTGGTGGCGCCGATGGTCACCCTGGGCGAGATCTCGCCCGCCAAGTCGACAGTGCTGCTGGGCGAGCTGGGGATCACCGTGCCCACGCGGCACCGGCCACTCGTGGGGGCCGGGCCGGAACAGCTCTACCGGATTGAGCACGATGACCTCGACACCCTCCATCAACTGCTCGGTGCTTTATGAAGACGCCGTACCAGGAGGCCAAGTGAAGCGAATTCTGGACCCTCTCGATGAACGCATCATCGCTGAACTGCGGGTCAACGCCCGGGCTGCTCACGCCGAGCTGGCGGCCAAGGTCAATCTGTCGCGCAATGCCGTGCGTCAGCGCATCGAACGTCTGGAGCGTGACGGTGCGATACAGGGTTATACGGTGCGCACGGGGGAGGGACGGCAGGCTGCTTCGAACATCAATGCGGTGATTTTCGTCTACCGCTACGACCGCATGCGCGGCGCGGAAGTACTGCAGGCCCTGCAGGCAATTCCGGAAGTCATCCAGTGCGATGTCATGAGCGGTGAGTTCGATCTGATGCTGCGGGTTGGCGCGGCGAGTCCGGAGCGGGTGCATAAGGTCTGGCATGAAATTTCCGCACTGGCCGGGGTGGAAAACACCGTAACCTCATTCGTTTTATCTTCTGTGGTCTAGCCCCGGTTACCCCGCTAAAAAAGCCAACGTCCGTTGGCTTTTTTTATGCCTGACGCCTTGCCCACATGCTGGTCAAAACGCCCATGAAATAGAGCAAATAGGCATATTTTACTGCCTTGGTTACCCGACTAATCTGGTGCCCAACAACCCCTCACTCGGATCAAGGGCAATAAAAATGACTGAATACAAACTGGCGCTGGTCGGCTTCGGTGGTGTCAACCGAGCATTGGCTCAGCTGATTGCCGAGCGTAATGAAAGCTGGAAAAGCGAACTGGGTTTCACCTTGAAGATCGTCGGCGTCACCGACCTGTTCCTCGGTTCGGTGATTAGCAGCCATGGGCTGGATGCCGGGCTATTGGCCAGTCTGCCGGCGGTCAAAGGTGCCCTGGCGCAGGTGCCGGGAGGGGATAGCGAAGCCTTCAACGAATCCGTGATCAAACACTCCGGTGCTGACATCGTTGTTGAGGCGACGTTCACCAATCCGGTCGACGGCGAGCCGGCCACGTCGTTCTGCCGCTGGGCGCTGGAAGGTGGCAAGCATGTCGTCACCACCAACAAGGGACCGATTGCCCTCCATGGTGCCGAGCTGAAGGAACTGGCCCGACGCAATAACGTGGCCTTTGAATACGAAGGTTCGGTGATGAGTGGCACGCCGGTGATTCGCCTGGCCAAGCAGGCGCTGGCGGGCAGTTCGATGGTGGGTTTCGAGGGAATTCTCAACGGCACGTCCAACTTCGTTCTCACCAGCATGGAAGGTGGCCTGGGATTCGCCGAGGCGGTGAGCAAGGCTCAGGCGCTGGGCTACGCCGAAGCTGATCCGACGGCGGATGTCGAGGGCCATGACGTGCGCCTCAAGGTGGTGATCCTGGCCAACGAACTGCTGGACGCCAAGCTGACGGTCAGCGATGTCAGGTGCAGTGGCATTTCCTCACTCAACCTGGGCGACATCGAAAGTGCCCGCAGGGACGGGGCACGTTGGAAGCTGATCGGCGCCGCAACACAGCATGCCGATGGCTCGGTCAGTGCCAGTGTCGAACCGCGGCTGTTGAGCAACGATCATCCGCTGGCCGGTATTTCCGGTGCCACCAATGCCGTGTCGTTTACCACCCGTCTGCTCGGCGCGGTGACGGTTTCGGGGCCGGGGGCAGGGCGAACGGAAACGGCGTTCGCGTTGCTATCGGACATCATCAACCTGCATCAGTCTGTGGCGCATCACTAGGAGAATACCGGTGAACTCATCGCATCTGGCCCTGGCCATAGTGGAAAGTCAAATCGATGTCTTGAACGCCTTTAACGGCACCGTCATCGGGAGTGTTACGGATATTTGTGTGTCACAGGTTCCGGGGTTACTGGAGCAGGGGCGTAACGGCGTACGAGCCTGCGCTGGACTATCGCGTCATCGGCGGGCACGTATTCTCGAACAGGCGGCATTGAACGTTGAACGCGATGCCCTGGCGTTTGCCCGACTGATCGTCGAGGAGGCCGGCAAGACCTTCAAGCAGGCGGAAAAAGAAGTCAAACGATGCATCAACACCCTTAGGCTGTCTGCGCAAGAGGCCAAGCGCAATGCTGGCGAGGTGTTGCCGTTCGACGCCTATGAGGGCTCCGAGTCGCGCCAAGGCTGGTTCTCCCGCGAACCCCTGGGCCTGATCGTCGCGATAACCCCGTACAACGACCCGTTGAATCTGGTGGCGCACAAGCTCGGTCCGGCCATCGCCGGGGGCAACGCGGTGATTCTCAAACCGTCCGAGCTGGCGCCGTTGTCGGCCATCCGATTGGTGAGGTATCTGGTCGAGGCTGGACTGCCGGAGTCGGTGGTCACGGTTGCCACCGGCGGGGCTGAGTTGGGCAAGGCCCTGGTGGCGGCTCGCGAGGTGAGGATGATTTCTTTTACCGGTGGCTTCGTCACGGGTGAGCGGATTGCTCGCATGGCGGGCCTGAAGAAACTGGCCATGGACCTGGGCGGCAATGCTCCCGTGATCGTCATGGGCGACTGCGATCTTGAGGCTGCTGTCGAGAGTTGCCTGTCCGGCGCGTTCTGGGCTGCAGGGCAAAACTGCATCGGCACACAGCGCCTGCTGATCCAGGCGTCGATCTATGCGGAATTTCGCGAGCGTTTCGTCAGTCAGGCCCAGATACTAGTGACCGGCGACCCGATGCTTGCCAGTACCGATATCGGCCCGATGATTACCTCACAAGCGGCGCAGAATGCCGAACAAGTGGTGACCGAAGCATTGGCGCAAGGAGCCACATTGCTCTGCGGGCATCGTCGCCAAGGCTCGTGCTACGCCGCCACGGTGTTGGAAAACGTCGATCACGCCAGTCGGCTCTGGCGCGACGAGGTGTTTGCCCCGGTCGTGGTGCTACAGTCTTTCGAGACCTTCGATGAGGCGATCGCGTTGGCGAACGAACCAGAGTACAGCCTGCATGCGGGGATCTTCACCAATGATCTGGTAACGGCCATGAGCGCTGCGCGCAGGATCGAAGCCGGTGGTGTGATGATCAACGATTCGTCCGACTATCGCTTCGATGCAATGCCGTTTGGTGGCTTCAAGTACGGTAGCCTGGGGCGGGAAGGGGTGCGCTTCGCCTATGAGGAAATGACTCAGCCCAAAGTGGTGTGCATCAACACCCTGGGCCGGGTGACATAACGGGCGTCAGATCAAGTGATGTTGCAATAGGCTTGCGGCGCCAGGGCTACCTTGCCCTGATGCCGACGCACGTTGCACTGCTTGCAGGTCACGGTGTGAATCACCTTCACTCATCGGGCCAAGCACCTGAACCCTGAGCTGCGGGTCGGCGTGGTCGACAGCACTCACACAGGTGTCCCATCGCCACTGGCCCGACCCGAGCGTTCAGCGGTCAGTTGTCGGAATGGTCATACACCTTGCGCCCGCCTTTCCAGGTTTCGTGGACCTTGATTTCACGGATCTCGGTCGCCGGAACTGTCTCATCGAGCGGATTGTTCTCAAGAATGACGAAGTCGGCGAAGTAACCGTCTTGCAACGAGCCGGTCCACTGATCGGCGTGGCATTGCCAGGCGGCGTCATAGGTAATGGCTTTCAGCGCCTCTTGCCGTGTCAGGCACTGGCCTTCATTGAGCACCGGTTGCAGACGCACATCCTTCACGAACTTGCCGTCCTTGTCGCGTATGCCTTCCATCTTGCGGGTCACGGCCTGTTCCATTGAGCGCAGCGGGCCCAGCGGGGTGACCGTGCAATCGCTGTGCAAGGAGATGCGCATCCCTCTGTTCAAGGCGTCCTTGCACAGGTCGAGCATGTCGGTTGCCTTGTCCTCGAAAATAGCCTTTTCGAATACATAACCCCAGTAGCCCACGTGACCGATCAGGAAGCTGGGTGAAATGCCCTGGCTTTGCAGTTGATCGAGGGTTTCCTTTTTCAGCAGCGAGCAGTGTTCGATGCGATGGCGCTTCTCCAGGCCGCTCTGCTTGCCCAGTGCATTGGCATAGGCGTCGAGGGTGAACTGGATGGCCCGGTCGCCGTTGGCATGGATCATCAGCGGCCATCCCGTGGCTACCGCCTGTTTCAGCGTTTCCTTGTATGCAGCGGGGAGTGTGTCCGGGGTCTCCTGGCCGGCATCGCAGAAGTTGAAGTTGCCCAGTGGAGACGCTGCGTCGCAGCAGTATGGCGTGGCCTGATAACCCGTCAGGCCCTGATTCGAACCATCCGAGATCAATTTGACCGCGCCCTGATAAAAGTGCCGGGCGGCTTCCTTGGTCACCGGATGGTACGGCGCCAGATTGCCGAAGTCCTTGCCGTTGCACGCCGCCGCATAGCCGATCCGCAGATTGCGATGGTGCGTCAGGCCATAGGCTTCCAGTATCGCTTTGGAGGGCGAGTCCATCATGGCGTCGTACAACAGGGTGACGCCGCGTTTGGAGGCCAGATGGAAATAGTCCTTCATGTACTTGAAGATGTTCAGCAGATCCAAGGCCTGCGCGAGCGGAATTGACAGGATGGCGGGCATGACGCCGGCCTCTTCCTGCAGGTTGCCCTGGGTCTTCTCCATGAACTCCTGGAAGGTCGGATATTGCTTGCGTAACGCCTGGCTGGATTTATTGTCGTTGTTGTACACGGCCTTGCACGCCGCGGTGTTCAGGTAGACGGTGTGCATGGACGCGCTCATCATCAGCAACGGATTCTTGCTGGCGATGCTGTCGAGGTTGCCGATGTTGTCCTCGGTCGGGTTGAAGTCGATGTTGCAATAAAAGCTTGTCAGCTGGTTTTTCCCATCGGGGTTCAGGGTAAACGGCATCAGCGCCGGATCGACCATATGTCCCAGAATCCATGTCGAATCATCATGGAGCGGCTTTTTGCCGATGATCGTTTTCAGATGATTCCAGTCGTAGGTTTCCTGCAACCGCTGCGTTTCCTTGTCAATCGGCCCAAGATCCAGCCAACCCGACATGACGCAGGACTGCACGATGTGAATATGCGGTTCGATCAGGCCCGGCAACAGGGTCTTGTCCTTCAGCGGGTAGATCTTGTAGGCAATGCCCTTGGCTTGCATCCGGGCCTGGACGTCAGCGAGGCTGCCCGAAGCGACCACATCGCCGCCATGGATGCCGAGGGCTTCGACCTGCTCATCCATATTGCCGTTTTTGAGGGGGTAGATGGTGCCGCCGGTGAAAATCAGCGATTCGCTGCCGGGCTCCGGTAACTGGCCTGCCACCTGGTTCGCCAGGGCTTTCAGGTCGACGGTGTGCTTGAGCGCATTCCATACCGGGTTTTCGCAGCCACAATGGGTGCAGTTATGACCATTTCCATTTGATCCCATGGTGCATTCCTCAGGTTTTCGGTGGTTTGAGGGGGGGCGCACTCGACGTGCGAAGAGCAAGCGTAGCAGCCGCTTCAAGGATGGGTTGAGGACCGGGTCGGGCGCAGCAAGCAGGATTTGTTTCAGGCTGCGACAGTTGTCGCGAAACCGACAGCCTGTTCAGGATGACTCGGCGAACTACACTATCTGCTCTTTCGATATGGATTCAGTGAAGGCACAATGCGCATCCTTTTTTGACTGGCCTTGCCGGAGGCCTCGAAATGATCAAGACACCGTATTACCTCATCGACAAACAAAAGCTGCTGGCGAACATGCAGAAGATCGCTTATGTGCGCGAACAGTCCGGGGCGAAGGCCCTGCTGGCACTCAAGTGCTTCGCCACCTGGTCGGTGTTTGACCTGATGCAGCAGTACATGGACGGCACCACGTCGTCGTCGCTCTACGAGCTCAAGCTCGGTCGCCAGAAGTTCGCTGGCGAGACCCACGCCTACAGCGTGGCCTGGGCCGACGACGAAATCGAGGAGATGCTCGACAACTGCGACAAGATCATCTTCAACTCCATCAGCCAGCTGCAGCGCTACACCGAGGCGTCGGCAGGCAAGGTACGCGGCCTGCGGGTCAATCCGCAGGTGAGCAGCTCGGATTACCTGCTGGCCGACCCGGCGCGGCCGTTCAGCCGCCTGGGCGAGTGGGACCCGGCGAAGATCGAGCAGGTCATCGAGCAGATCTCTGGCTTCATGTTCCACAACAACTGCGAGAACGGCGACTTCGGCCTGTTCGACCAGATGCTCTGCGCCATCGAAGAGCGCTTTGGCCACCTGCTGCACAAAGTCGAGTGGGTCAGCCTCGGCGGCGGCATCCATTTCACCGGTGAAGGCTACGCGCTGGACGCATTCTGCGCCCGCCTCAAGGCCTTCTCGCAAAAGTACGGCGTGCAGGTCTACCTGGAACCGGGCGAAGCGGCCATCACCCAGAGCGCATCGCTGGAAGTCACCGTGCTCGACACCCTCTACAACGGCAAGCACCTGGCCGTCGTGGACAGCTCCATCGAGGCGCACATGCTCGATCTGCTGATCTATCGCCTGAATGCCAAGCTGGCACCGAGCGACGGCGAACACACCTACATGGTGTGCGGCAAGTCCTGCCTGGCCGGAGACATTTTCGGCGAGTATCAATTTGATCGGCCGCTGGCCATCGGTGATCGGCTGTCGTTCATCGACGCGGCGGGTTACACCATGGTCAAGAAGAACTGGTTCAACGGGCTGAAAATGCCGTCCATCGTAGTGAAACAACTCGACGGTAGTGTCGAGGTGGTTCGTGAGTTTGGTTACAACGATTACATGTCCAGCCTTTCGTAAGCTGGCAGATAAGGAGAAATAGAAAAATTGAAGAAGAACGTACTTATCATTGGTGCAGGAGGTGTCGCCAAGGTGGTGGCCCACAAGTGCGCGCAGCACAACGATGAACTCGGTCGTATTGCTATCGCGTCGCGCAACATCTCCAAATGCCAGGCCATCATCGACAGCGTCAAGGCCAAGGGCAGCCTCAAAGTGCCCGCCGATATCCAGGCCTTCTCGCTGAACGCCCTGGATGTCGAAGCGACCAAGGCGTTGATCCGCGAAACCGAATCGCAGATCGTCATCAACGTCGGTTCCGCCTTCCTCAACATGTCGGTGCTGCGTGCCTGCATCGATACCGGCGTGGCCTATCTGGACACCGCCATTCATGAAGAACCGGGCAAAATCTGCGAGACGCCGCCCTGGTATGGCAACTACGAGTGGAAGCACCTCGAGGAGTGCGAGCAGAAGAACATCACTGCCATCCTCGGTGTGGGCTTCGACCCGGGTGTGGTCAACGCCTATGCAGCGCTGGCGCAGCAACAGTATTTCGACCGCATTGATTCGATCGACATTCTCGATGTCAATGCCGGTTCCCATGGCAAGTATTTCGCCACCAATTTCGACCCGGAAATCAATTTCCGCGAGTTCACCGGACAGGTGTGGAGCTGGCAGGACAGTCAGTGGACCAGCAACACGATGTTCGAAGTCAAACGTACCGATGACCTGCCGGTGGTGGGGTCGCAGAACCTGTACCTGACCGGCCACGATGAGGTGCACTCGCTGTCGAAGAATCTCGACGTGCCCAATGTGCGTTTCTGGATGAGCTTTGGCGAGCACTACATCAATGTGTTCACGGTACTCAAGAACCTCGGCCTGCTCTCCGAGCAACCGGTCAAGACCGCCGAAGGCCTGGAAGTGGTGCCGTTGAAGGTGGTCAAGGCCGTGCTCCCTGATCCAAGCTCGCTGGCGCCCGGCTATACCGGCAAGACCTGCATTGGCGATCTGGTCAAGGGCAGCAAGGATGGCCAGCCGCGTGAAGTGTTCATCTACAACGTGGCGGACCACGAGGAAGCCTACGCCGAAACCGACAGCCAGGGTATTTCCTATACCGCCGGCGTGCCACCTGTGGCGGCCGCACTGCTGGTCGCTCGCGGCGAGTGGGACGTGCAGCGCATGGCCAACGTCGAGGAGCTGCCGGCTGAGCCGTTCCTCAAGGCACTGGATGTGATGGGCCTGCCGACCCGCATCAAGGACGAACGTGGAGACCGTCCCTGGAGCAGCATTGCCTGAGGCTCCCACCGTACGTGCGAGTCTGGGTTTGCGCTCGAAACATAGCGTTTACAGCGTTCTACTGAACGCTATAAACGCTTGAAAACAGGACCTTCGGGTCCTTTTTTCGTTTTAGAACCAGTAATGCAGGCCGAGCATCAATGACTGGGCGCTGTAGTTAGTGCGTACATCGCCTTGGGGCAGGCCTTGAATTTCACCGAAGTGCGCATCGCGAGTCTTGAGGTATCGATAGTCCAGGGACATGGACCATTGATCGCTCAGCTCGTAACCCACCCCGGCGCCGAGTTGATAGGCCGATACGGTGTCACGGTGCGTGCCGCCAAACTGGACGCCGCCGGCTTCCAGGCCACTGACCGACAGGGTGGTGTAGCCCAGGCCGCCGCCAATATAGGGGGTGAACCGACTGAACGGGGCCGGCAGGTTCAAGACGTCATACCAGAGGTTGGCCATCAGGCTGGTGGCTTTCTCTTCGCCCTTGCCGTCGATGCTCCCGCCGCCTTCGTAGACCCGGTGATTGAACTGCTTCAGGGTGTTCTTGCGGTAGCTGAGTTCCACTTCAGGCCGGAGCCCGACGGGAAACCGCCAGCCCAGTGCCAGTCCGGTGGCGTAGCCGGAGTGTAACGGTTGGTTGAACTCCATCTCGACAAAATCGAGGTGGTTCTGGTTGAGGTTCTGCGGAGCCACCCAGTTCAGGCCGCCCATGACACTGACGTAGGGGCCGAGCGTGTCGGCGGAGCTGGACGCTGGGGCGATAAAGCCCATGCCAATGACGCCCATCACGAGATACTGAGTGTTTTTTAGTAGGTTCATGCTCGGTCCGAAGTGTGCCGTTATCGATAAGTAAGCGCTGCGTGTCGGGAGCGAGCGTTCAACACGCCCCCGGGATATTTCATACTGCGTGCAAGTGCGTTCCAGGTTTTTCGAGCCCAGGGGGGGGGATGGCCTTCGCGCGTTGTTCAGCCAACGTGCACAGGTTGTCCAGTGCGCTGGTCATGGCCGCGGTCAGCATTTTGCGTAGCAACCCGCGGTATAGAAAACTCAGGCGTCCAGAGATCTTCGCGCTATGGATGACCTCGGTTTCATTCGCGGAAAGCCTGTGCATCCGGTGATCGAACTCGAGGTCGATCCAAAGCAGTCTTGCGCTGTTCCGATAGCTTTCATGCAGCGTCACCGCTTCCAGTTTCAGCGGCATGGTCAGGCCATTTTTGAGGATGCATTTGCCTCGCGTTCCAGCTTGGAACGGACCATCGAGTTCACAATGGCGGACGTCGGTATCCCATAACGGGGCTTCTGGAAAATTGCTCCAGATCTTCCATATTTCCGAAGGCGGCGATTTGACTCGGACTTGCACATTCACATCGTTCACGGCGACACCTTGATGGTTGGGGGCACGGTCATGCTGGAAACAGAGATCAATTTGATGCCTCAGACGGCGGGCGCGGATTGACTCAGCACTTGAGCGGTAATGCTGGCTTGGCCGATTTTCTCGCCCCGGTTGAACAGGTCGATGTAGATACGGTTGGTCTTGAATGACTGCTCCTGCGCGCCAAAGCCGGCTTGCGGCGCCAAGGACAGCGGGCTGTTCCTGGGGATTGGCCGATCCAGGGTGAAATTCAAGACCAGCAGGTTCATCGGGGTGTTGAGTGGAATCCGCAGATGACCGTGGGCAATCTGCATGTAGCACTGGCGGGCAACTTCGAGGAAATACACCATCGAATAGTGCTCGGGGTCGCCCTCCTGGAAGAAGTGCTCATCCGGCAACTTGAGCGTGTCCACGCTCAAGCCCTGGGCGACGCCGCTGATATCACTGACGATGACGTTTTCTTCCCTGGCCTTGTGCAGCAAGGCCTTGTCGCGGCAGCGGGTGGCCGTGAATTCGCCGGCGGGCGATGTCTCGAACGCCGAGCTGTAGGCCATCTCCAGGAGGCAGGTGCACATCAGCTTTCCGGCTTGCATGACCTTCGCATTGAAGACCTGGGGGGTGTTGCCTTGTTCCAGATGCAGGTCGATCACACCTTGTTTCTGTACGTATTGCTGGAACTTGATATTCAGGGTTTTGACATAGGCGACTCGCCCGCCCAGTGGAGGCATGGCGAGTTCAATCAGTTGCAACACGCCCTCAAGCAATAAAATGCCGGGGATGTGATCAAGAGGGTGATCGAAGAAATACGGGTGCGCTTCATCCACTACGAGTTGGGCGTGCAGTGACTGAGGGCTGCGCCGGACGTTGGTGATCACGATATTTTTCGGATCACGTTGCCAGTGCGTCGGGCGCTGGGTTTCAGCGCCACGCTGCAAGGCGAACAGGCCCTCCATGGCGCGAACCCTGACACGCAGCCCGGAGAGCAGGGTGCTGGTCAGCATGTCGCTGAGTTGCAGCACGTCGACGCCGTCGTGTTGCGGCTCGCGGACCAGGCTGACAGGACGGGCAGGTGCGATGACCTGCTGCAGTTCATGGGAGGCCGAGTGAGCAAAGCGCAACGTGAAGGGATGCTTGATGGCCGGGGCGGGTTCGACCGCTGCCGGGCTCCATTCCTGAAGCTTTTCAGTAAATAGCCACATCACCGCCTTGCCGGCTTCGCGCACCTCGATCACGGTGTGCGCCGATGCACTCAACATCACCGCCAACAGGGTTTCAATGCCACTGGCTTCAGCCAGGAAGCCGGTGATCTCTTGCAGAGATCCGCTGGCATGTGTCGCATCAGGTTGCAGCTCGCAGACTTCAATATTCTGGTATTGGCTCCGTGCTTTGCCCAGCAGTCGGCAAGCGTCTTCCAGCGAGTTCGCGGCATGCGCGAGGACCGCTGCGCGAATCACCAGCAACGGCTTGTCGCTGGCGTCTGGTCGATAAGGGCGCAGGGCAATCAGCCCCAATCCTTCACCTTGCGGGGTCGCTGAGTGTCGGGCGCGTTCGATCTCGATTTCACCACTGATAAAGCGCCCCGCACCGAGCAGGAGGGTGGTGATGCCTTCCTTGAACCATTGCTGCGATGCCAGCAGGGTTTGCCAGAACAAGCCCGGGGTGCCGACCAGTGTCTGGTGGAAACCCTTGAAGTCGAAAATCTGTGCCGGATAGCCGGACAGCATGTTCGGCAGCATGGTTGCCACGTCCGTCACTTCCACGCCCGGTGGCGTGCCTTGAGCCTGGGAGTAGAAGTTGTGAGCGCGGCTATACGCGTTGCTGAAGCGTTCGCCACCCATGTTGCAGCACATGACCATCGCCGTACCGGGGGAGCCGGCCACGCCCGGCAGGCGTCGCAGTAAATGGTTGACGCGATCGGTGATCAACAGCTTGAACGGATCGACGTGGGCCAGTGGTTTGGGGCCCATGCCGAAACCGTCGATATCAATGACGCGATCCTGCGCCAGGAATTTTCCCAGTAGAGGCTGCGCGGGAGTCGCGGGGTAATCCACGAAGCGCCCATAAGGGAAAATGACCGAGGGCGCTGCTGGCCGATCGAGCTGTTGCTTGAATGACTGCAATGAACCGTGGCTGCCGATCGCCGCTTCAGCCTCGACAATCGCAAGGTCCAGCATCAGCACGCCGGGGGCGACCCGGGGGACGGCAGGGCGGTTGTCTGGAATGTATTCGTCCACCACCAGGTGCGCATTGGCGCCGCCAAAACCGAAGCTGGAGATGCCTATCCGGAGCGCCGACTGACGATCGGCGAGGGACTGTACCTGCTCTGTAGCCAGTTGCAGGCAGGTCGCGTCGATTTTTGTGCTGGGCCGGTAGTCGGGCTGAGGTGGAATGCCTTTATGACGCAATATCATCAAGGCCTTGGCAAGCGAAGCGCCTCCGGCGGCGGCCAATGGGTGTCCAATGACGGACTTGATCGAGCCGATGGTTATTTTTTTAGCGCCCGTGCGATGGGGGGCGAAGAAGCTGTTCAACGAGTCCAACTCTGTCGCGTCACCCAGCGGTGTACCCGTGCCATGGGTCTCGATGTAGTCCACGTCGCTGGGATCAAGATCGCTATAGGCGCGCTGGTAGGCCGTGTACTGGGCCTGTTTGCCAGGCGCAAACACCGAGCCTTCGGCGCCATCGGCGGAAAGCCCCAATGCGCGCAAGACGCCCAGGGGGCGGCGCTGTGCAATCAGGGCCTGCGATACGGGTTCGACCAGGAAGGCGACCGCACATTCGCCCGGCACAATGCCGTCGGCGTCCTGGCCGAACGCTTGCATCCGGGCCCGGGAGGAAAACGCGGTCAACTGCGAGAACCCCAGGAACAGCGCCGGTGGCAGCACGGTGTTCAGTGCCATGACAATCGCGTTATCCGCCTGTCCACTGTTGATCAGGGCTTGTGCCATGTCGATGGCATAGGGGAACGAACTGCAGGCGGTGTCTACCGATAAGGCCGGGCCGCCCAAGGCAAAAGTCGTCGCCAGTGCAGCCACTTGTTCACCCGGTGTATAGCCCTGTGGCGCATCGGCTTTTCCGGAGATTCCGGTGACGAAGTAACTCTCATCACTCCAGGACGTCGCGACCACCAGGGCAGTCCGTTCCTTGATCAGCGCCGAGCCTTGTCCGGCCAACTGGGAGAGGAGCGCCTGGAGTACTTTCTTGCCAATGGCGACCTGCCGTCCTTCATGCCGTGAAGGGGTCGATTCGTCATCGGCCAGGCAAAAGCCATTGTCCAGGTAAATGCGGTCCTTTTCTCCTGCCTTGGCTGAATAGATCGAGGCTTTATCCAGCTCCCAGCGTGTCGACATCGACTCGATAGGCGCTATCTGCCCTTGCGAGAGCAAGTGCCAAAGCGCATCCGTTGACGGCGCCCCTGGAAACTCGCCAGCCATTGCGCTGAAGCAAAAGTCGCCGCCCGTTGTTACCGCGCCACTCATACCCTATCTCCCGATTGCCAAAATGCTCGGTGATCGGTTCGATCACCCGGATTCCATGCCATTTTCTACAGTGGCCCAGTGCTTCAGCTCAGTCTTGCCAGAAGCGCCAAGGCGTCCTGCGGCGTACGACGCGACATCAGCGCTTCACCGGCAAATTCGCTGGCCGGGCACTGTTGCGCCATGGATTGGCAGAGTGCTTCCCGAGCAAAACCATTGAGCCCCAGCTGGGCAAAGGGGGTCTCGATGTCGATCGACGCTGGCGCGTCCGGGATCAGGGGTGACAGGGCGTCGAAAAGCAGATGGCTGGTCTGCCCTTGAGCGTCCGTCGGGGCAGGTGACTGCACTTCGCAGGGGGTTGCCGAGGTCGGCTCGGGGTTGGCCAGGGTGGCGTTGATCAGGGCGATTGTTTCCCGTGGAAACTTGGCATTGGCCAGTTCGGTGCTGTTGGCCTTGAGCTGCGGCCACAGGGCGACGACCGACTCCAGGAAGTCCAGCTGCAGCAGGGAGTCCAGGCCCAGGCTTTCATAGCTTTGTTGCCGGTCGATCTGCTCAACCGCAAAACCGGTGATATTCGCCAGTTGTTCAAATACCCAGGCTTCGACATCCACGGCCGGCGCCTGCGGATTGGCTTCAAGCCGGGCCAGCAGGGCGGTTGGGGTAGGGGCATCAAAGAGTTGCGAGGTGAGGTCCTTCTTTTCAGGGAAGTGCTGGGCCAGGGACTCGAAAATATCGACCAACCCGAGGGAGTCGATACCCAGGCTCTCGAAACTTTGATCGAAGTCGATATGTTCCTTGTTGAATCCGGTAACCGAGCTTATTTCGGCGCGCAGCCATTGTCCGTAGCTGAGTGTCGGCGCTTGTTCGGCAACGGGTGCCGAGGCCAGCACGGCCGAGTTCGAGTGGACCGGTTCCAGCACCGGAAGACTTTTATTGACAGGGGCTTCAAGCCCATGGGCATAAACGCCCTCGAGCACTTGTTGATGAGCATTGAAGTAATGTGCGGTGACGGATTCGGCTTGCTCCAGCACACGCAGCAATATGGATTCTTTTGCGGTATTGGATTCGCAAAGTGAATCGATGATTTTTTCTGAGAGCGAAAAATAGCTATGGGCTATTTTTCCATTGGACACGATAAATTCCTGCACAACATCGTTGAGTTGCAAGCGCATGAGGTTCTCCTAACCAAAGTCGGTATATATTTCTATAAGCAAGAAATCAAAAAACATGACCCAGGGGCGGGCCTTGTGTGAATCAATGAACCAAACTGGCAGTAGTCATGGAGAGACTTAAAGTTGGAGTTCCACTGCGTTGATCGCAGAAGATGTTGTTTTTTTTGCGCCCTTGAGCAGCCCGGATCTTGCGTTCAGATAAGTCACCAGCGTCATTGCATCGGCGCCCTGGAAGGCGATGTAGCCATCAGGACGGATCAGCATCAACGTGCCCGCCTTGGCGTGGTAACGCTTGTGCAGCCGCCAATCGGGGTCCAGCAACGTCGAGTGCCAGGAAGGCAGCTCAGCGCTATTCAGGGCATCGATAACGCAATAAGCCTTGATGCCCGGGTAGTCTTTTTCCACCGACTCGGCCAGCGAGTAATAGCCCGGTAACAAAGGGGAGAATTGATCGGCCGCGCTGAAAATCAACAGCGTGAAAGTTCCGTGGAACAAATCGATCAAGCGTTTTGATGGCATCCCTTGCAGTTGCCATAACTCAACATCGGGAGCCAGTTGACCGGCGCGAGGCGCGGCTGTCTGGAATTCGGGTTTCTTCCCTTTCTTATCCCAATTCTTGCGCTGCTTTTTCGTCAGCGCTTCTTGAATGTAATCACTTTTGCCGTAGTGGTACTGATGACCGGAAATCATCGAGGGCAGCTTGCGCTGGACCTTGCGTCGGTTGCTCAGCAGGGGCAGCACATTGTCGCGCAGCCAAACCAGGGCGCGGTGCTTGACGGTAATCAGTCCGGTCAGTCGGTGTGCGGTGTTCTCGACTTCCAGGGCTACCGGGTAGCGCTCATCGTTGTAGCTCTCGAGCAATGATGGATCCGCCAGGCCCTGGTCGACATAGGCCATTTTCCACGCCAGGTTATAGGCCTCGGAAACCCCCAGGTTCATCCATTGCCCACCGATCGGGCTGCCGATATGTGCCGAGTCGCCCACCAGGAACACAGAGCCTTGCTGCAGCGACTGCACGCGGCGATGTTGAAAAGAGGCGATGGTGGTCGAGGAGATATTCGACAGCGTCATCTTTTGCCCGCGTCCTTCGCACAAGCGCTGGAAGTTCTCCAGGCTCAGGGACGGGCGCTCACCTTCTGGCGGCAGGTTGTAGGGCATCTCGATGAACAGTCGATAACGCGATTGCGCGCTGATCGGCGCGACCGCCACATAACCGTCCTGCGCACCGAGGAAGAAAGCCCCTTCGTCCTTGCTTCCGGACCACTCGATATCGGCATCGGCGAGCATGAAGAATCGGTCGTAGGACGATCCTTCGAAGGTCATATCAAGGCGTTTTCTGATGTTGCTGCGAGCACCGTCGCACGCGACCACCCAACGACTGGTAAAGGCTTCATCGCTGCCGTCTGCATGATGAAGCGTCATGCGCACGGATCCTGGCTGGTTTTCTATGTCGACCAGTTCGGTATTCCACTCAACCTCGACCCCCAACGCGTTCAGTCGTTCGAGCAGGATCTTCTCGGTCTGCGGTTGTGGCAGGCTGAGGAGCAGGGGATAGGTCGCATCCAGGTAGGAGAAGTTATAGTTCAGCACCCGCTTGGCGTTCGACTGCACCGAAAACTGGTTGATCGTGAACCCGTCGCCGATGGCCTGCTCGGCAACGCCCAGGTCTCGAAAGATTTCCAGGGTCCTGGAGTGGATGGCCATCGCCTTGGTCGCGGTCGAGGGGCCGGCATTCTTTTCAATAATGCGAAAGGAGACGCCCCACTTTTTCAGCATGATTGCCAGGGACAGGCCGATAGGGCCGGCGCCTACGATCATCACGGTCGGGGTGTTGTCGGGTTGCTCGAAGTGCTTGGGGGCCAAAGTGCTCAGCGTGTTCATCTGTCAGTACCAGTTTCTGTAGAAGGGAGAGTTGGCAATGCCGAGCAGGGCATCGTCACCTGATGAATCTCCGTAGGCATAAATGTAAAAGTCATCAAGGTTGCTCAAGCAGCCTTTCAACCGGGTGACTTTTTCTCTCTCGACACAGTTGGTACCGGATATCCCACCGGTCAGTTTGTTCCTGGCAGTCGCCAGGCGGGTGCCACACACATAATCGAAACCCGCGGCCTGGCCCCAGGGAATCAGATAGTTCTCCGGCGAGTTGCTGACCAGCGCCGTGACATGCCCCATGGATTGATGCCATTGCAACCGGCGCAGGGCCTCGGGCCTGAGCCAGAGCGGCAGCTGCTCGGTAATGAAATACTTGGCATGCTCGCGCTCCTGCTCGACGGACAGGCCGCCCAGGTAACAGGCGATGAACGCCAGCCGGGCTTGCATCAGCGGCGTGATTCCCAGGATCACACTGAGCATCTTGGGCAGCAGGGGAATGATCCGCAGCCAGAACGCCCGGGTTCCGACGATAAAGCGCATGTAGCGCCAGAAGGTATGCCTGTCGGTCAATGTGCCGTCAAAGTCGAAAACGGCCAGTACCGGTTGTGTGCTATCAGCTTGCATGAGTCTCTTCCTTGAGAGAGATGATCTCGATGGTCCTGGGCAGCTTGAAGCCCGAGAGGTCGCGTGCGAGCAGGGTCGAGACCGTGCTCTGGGTCAGCTCACCGTGCCCTTCGACGCACAGGTGCAATACGTTGACCTCTTTGTTGTCCGGGACGATGTAAGCCTTCGCGCGGACCACTCCGGGGTGCTTCAGGGCAATGGATTCGATTTCCGTCAGGTCGACCATTTGCGCCTTGATCTTCGAGATTCGCAGGCGTTGGCAATAGAAGAACACATGCCCATCGTCGTCCTGCCAGACCAGGTCACCCGTGTGCAGCCAGCCATCACGGAAGAACCGGGCATTGGCGTCCTCGGCATCGTTATAGCCGTCGATCACCATCGAGCCGCGTATCAGCAGTTCACCAATACGTCCGGCTGAGACATGCCGCCCCTCGGCATCGACGACCCGCAGTTCCACGCCGCTGATCGGTTGTCCCATGGCGCCGCGATGGACCTCGCCAATCGAGCTCTGGACAATCACCGGCATGCTCTCGGTCAATCCATAGCCTTGCAGCACCGGATTGCATCCCAGCAGCCTGCCCAGTTTCTCGGCTTCGTCCGCCGGCAGGTGGCTGCCACCCGAATAAATCATCAGTTGAGGGTGCATCGGCAAGAGCGCGCCCTTGCGTTTGGCCAGTCGCGTATTGAAGTAGCGAATGACGTCGGGCACCAGGCAGGCAAAGGTGACCTTGTGCTCGGACAAGACTTCGGCCAGGTCCCTGTTGAGCAAGGTGTTGGTCATCAGCAGGGTGGCGCCCACGCTCAATGGAAAAACCATCATCACGGACAGTCCGAAGATGGCATACAGCGGCAGCGTCACCAGATGAACGGAGCCGACGCCTTGAAGATGAAACTGCTCATGCAGCCCATCGCTCGATTGCGTCAGGTCAAGATAGCGGTGAGAAACCGCCAGGGGTCTACCGAGACCCCGATAGGTAAACTGTACCGAGACGATCGGATTGCCCTCGGGCAGCGACAAAGGCTCGCTCTGTCGGGGCAGCCGAGCGTCGACCGTTGCGTTGTCGGGCAGGGGCGATGACGGCTCTTTCCCGGAGCTCAACACCAGGGAGTGACGAACGCCGTAGGCAGGCTGGAATATCTCGCGATGTTGCTCGCATAGCGTTTCGGTCGTAACAACCAGCGTCGGCCTGGAGAGGCTGATGACGCTGGTCATTTCGAATGACGTCAGTTTGGGGTTGAGGATGACCGGAATCGCACCACGCCCGATGATCGCCAGATAGTAAGCGATGAACTCCACCCCATTGGGTAGAGCCAGCGCTACTTTGTCGCCCGGCACTACATCCAGTGCCTTGAGGGCGCCATTGCACTCTTCGGCCTTGATGCGCAACCCACGGTAAGTAACGGTCTGTTCTTCCGCGTCCAGATCCCTGATAGCAATGTGATCGGGGAAAGACTCTGAAAAACCGACGAAACGATGCAGAAAACCTTCTTTATAGGAAAGGCTTTTCATTTACCAACCTCTCTCAATCCTTGAATGTTGGGTTAGACAAAAAAAGTACTACAGAGGCAGGCTATAGTTGAATTGTTTCAATTAAGCATTTATGTAGTTATTTTTCCGATACCAGTCGAGGGTATCGGTCAGTGTTTCAGCGACGGGGCGGAACTTGCACTCCAGTTCCTTTAAGCTTTTTTGATGGCTGAAATGGGTGCGCCCTTGCTCTTGCTCCATGAGTTTGACCGTGGAGGTGCTGATCAGTACCGGTTTCTTTGTAATCCGGTAATAACCTTCATAGATCAAGGCAATGATCCGCAGCATGAACAGTGGCACTTTTCGCTCTGGCGCTTTTACGCCACTGACACTGGACAGCGCCTGGAAAATGCTTTTCATGTCCATATGATTGCCGGCGGCCAGGTAACGCTCTCCGGATCTGCCACGGGTGATGGCCGCGAGTTGATGTTCCGCCACATCCCTGGCGTCTACCACGGAAAAGCTTCCTGGCAGTACGCCAGGCAATTTTTGTCCGACAAAGTCGAGCAGGAACTGTCCTGACGAGGTAGGGCCGATATCACCGGGGCCAAACATCCAGCCTGGCAATACCATGGCGACGAACATGTCTGGGTGCTGCGCCAGGAACTCTTGAACTTTTTGCTCGGAGAGTATTTTGCTCAGGTAGTAATCGTCAGCCTCATGTTCACTGCGAGACATGGTTTCATCGATCACTTGATCTCGATTGCCCTTCAGCACGGCAATCGAGGAGGTATGCACGGCACGACGAATGCCAGCGGCATAAGCGGCCTGCAGCAAGCGCTCGGTCCCGGTCACGTTGGTGTCATGCAGCTCCTGCCAGTGCTTTCCGCCCTTGTAGCTGTCGCGGAAATAGGCAGCCGTATGAAACAAGGCATCACAGCCTTGCAGGGCATGGCTGAAGGCGTCGACATTGAGCATGTCGCCCTGGACAAATTCGACAGGCAGATTGCCGAACTGCTTCTTGGCTTTTTCTACGGAGCGAACCAGCGCTTTTACCTTGATGTTTCGTTTTAAAAGCGCATGAACCACATTGTTTCCGAGCAGGCCAGTAGCGCCTGTAACGAAGGCATATTCCATTAAAATCAAGCTCCTGTGTGCATTGGGGTTGATGTCACCGGACTTGAAGCTCTGGTCAGGCGTTGGGCACATCAACGGCGCAATTAAAAACCATGCGGTATCTGAAAATCAAGCGGTATTTCGCGGGCGGCGCAAGGTCGACACCTCTAAGTCGGGCTTGAGGCACGGAAATCCAGCGCTCCAGCGCTTCGTCGGTCACGCAGGGTCGCCAGGATTCAGCGGCTCAAGGTCGTTCCGAAAGCTTTTTACCACGGCTCATCTGCCCAGGAGCGTCACCCGGCAGCCTCATCGACTCGATCGGACAGCGGGAGTGCGCAAGGCGGATACCCAGGCACCTTGAAACCCGCCGGAGCCGAGGCGTTTTCATGAGTTGTAAATGCTTGCAATGCCGCCGAAAAATCGCGGGTGCAGGCCATCTTGCGTTCTCCTTTCGTTGCCCCAATACATGCGGCTTAGAGGGCTTTCCTTGAAAAATTAAATCTAAAATGATTGAAGTTGCTAGTGTAAGATATTATGGTTGAAATGTGTTTTGCGTAGTGAGCGCTAGTTTTTAACATCCAGTTACAAATAGGTATTTTTTTGTTTGGCCAAAGGAGCCGAGGGCGTGATTAAAAAGAGAATGGGGCGAGAAGAAAGCCAACAAGTAACCAGAGACAAGTTGTTCGACACTGCCACTGAACTTATGATTAGCAAGGGCTTTCACGCCGCCAGCGTCAACGCTATTTCCGAGGAGGCCGGTTTTTCCAAGGGGGCCTTTTTTTCAAACTTTTCAAGTAAATCGGATTTGCTTCTGCAGTTGACTCAGCGGTTCAAGCGAGTTGAGATTGATCGGTTGAGCATGACCCTGGCGGCGGGCTACTCAGCGGAAGAACTGGCCCACGGATTGAATGCTTATATCGACACGCTTAAAAATAATACCAACTGTGCGATTCTTGATGCCGAACTGCAACTGATCGCCTTGCGCGATGAGGAATTTTCAAAGCATTACTACGATCTGCATCTGGAGAATAGTGAAGCCTTGGGCAAGCTGATTACCATCATATTCAATCATGCAGGCAAGAAGCCTCCTCTGGGCTATGCCGCTCTTGCAAGGACTTTCACCGCTCTGTCGGAAGGTCTGATACTGCAAGGGCATAAGGACCCGGCTTCTGAAATAAAACTGGTGTTGAACTCGCTTATCCAGACAGCAGAACCGTTATAGGGCTCTGCCCGTGTTGTGATACATCGGCTATTCGCATGTCCGGGGCGCAGACCTCGGACAGGATGTATTATCGATCCTCCTGGTGCGCGAGCGGATCGAGAACCGTCAGCTATCGGCTATTTCAATGGTGATCATTTTGTGCGCCCGGAAAGGCGCCAGCAGCGATTCGTCCGCGACTGAATCGGTAATCAGCGTCCACGGTCCTTTGAGCGGCGACCAATATTGCTGGAGGGCGTGCCCCAGTTTTGTGGCGTCAGCCAGCACGAACGTCTGTGCCGCTCGCCTGATCATGTTTTCCTTGAGAAACGCCTGATCGGCACTGGCCTCGCAGAGCCCCAACTCCGCAACGACACCATCGGCGCTGAGAAAAATCTTGTCGGCACTCAGATGCTCCAATGTCGCCTGCGCGGCAGCGCCGAAGGTCGACATGCTGGAAGCACGCAGTTCCCCGCCCAACAGTGTGATTTTTGCATCCGCAAGCCGAGCCAAGGCCGGCAATGCGAGGATGTTGTTGGTGATGACATGCAAGCCGCGCCGCTCCACCAACAGCTGCGCCAGCGCGCAGGTGGTGGTCCCGCCATCGAGCAACAGCGTGTCGTTGTCGCGCACGTGCGCCAGCGCCGCACGGGCGATGGCGAGCTTTTCCTGGCTGTGTTGATAGCGCCGCTCCTCGACGGAGGCCTCCGGCTCACGCAACCCGACATGCGCGGCACCGCCGTAGGTGCGCAGGATCAGGCCTTCTTCGGCCAGCGCGGTCAGGTCTCGGCGCATCGTCGCCTCGGATACGCCGAAATGGAGGCACAATTCCTCGACGTTCGCGGTGCCTGACAGCACGAGGTTGAGAATGGCTTGGCGGCGTGTGGCAACTTTCATAGATTTCCTGGAGATCTGGCACGGATGTCTTTATACGGTTTTCAACGAGGCAGTAAAAGGTCGCCCGGAAAAGTTACCGGGTGAAACGCTCGGACACCGGGTCAGTGTCCGAGCGTTTTGTCGGTCAACGGTTCAAGGCCGGTTGAATGAGCGGATCTTCCGATTGCTCCTTGATCGGTTCGACTTCGCCCAGCAGGAACAGATAGTTGAGAATGGCGACGACAATCAATCCGGCGGAAAACAGCAGGGCTGGAATGAATGAACCCGTGGCGGCGACGATAAACCCGGTGATGATCGGGCCGACCACGCCACCCATGTTCGAAACGGTATTTTGCAGGCCGGCGAGCATCGAGGTCATGCCCCGTGGCGCGACATCGCCGGGCATGGCCCAGACTTGAGTGGCCGCTACCGTGGTTCCGGACTTGGCAATGCACAGCAGGACGATGGCGAGCCAGGACGACTCGGCGAATGCCGCGAAACCGATGCAGGAAGCCATCAACAAGCCGACGACCAGGAAGGTCTTGCGAATACGCGTCAATGACCAGCGACCCTGGCGGTAGATGCGGTCGGACAACCAGCCGGCGAAGACTTCCACCAGCATGGCCAGCAGCAACGGCAGCGCCGCGACGAAGCCCATGGAGATCAGGTCCATGCCGCGCTCTTTCACCAGGTAGGTGGGCAACCAGGTGATGAAGAAGTACGAGTTGTAGTTGATGAAGAAGAAGCCCAGGCACATGGCCCATACATTGCGGTAGCGCAGCAGGTGGTACCAGCGCATGGTTGGCTTGTCGCTGGTGCCTTCCTTGCGTCGCTGGCCTTCGCGGATGTGCCGCAGTTCGGCTTCGTTGACGCCGCTGTGCTGTTCAGGATCGTTTTTGTAGAACACGAACCAGACCAGTGCCCAGACGATACCGATGGAGCCGCTCAGGACGAACGTCATCTTCCAGCCCACCAGGGCGATCAGCCAGACAATCAGGGGCATGGCGATTGCGCCGCCGAATTTCGAGCCGCTGTCGAAGATGCCGGCGACAGTGGCGCGCTCCTTGTCCGGGAACCAGCGCGAGGCGATCCCGGCGTTGCTGGGATAGGCCGCCGCTTCACCCACTCCCAGGCCAATACGCAGCGCGAACAAGGAATTGAAGCCATTGGCCAGGCCGGTCATCGCGGTGGCCACCGACCACCACAGGACAGCGCCACCGAGGGTGATTTTCTGGCCGAAGCGGTCGGCCAGCCAACCGGCCGGCAACTGCAGCAGGGCGTAGGACCAAAAGAACGCCGACATGATCAGCCCCATTTCCGCGGTATTCAGCGCGAATTCCTTGCTGATGATCGGGGCCGCGGCTGAAAGCACTACACGGTCGATGTAATTGATCGCAATGGCGGTCCACATCAATCCGGCAATGAGCCAGCGTACCGAGGAAGCCTTATTATTCTTGTACATGGTTCCAACTCCGGGTTCGGATGTTTCGCAAGACCTGGCGACAGCGTGATTGCACCTCTGGGACGGCCCGGACGGCCTGCCCATTTCGCTGCCGCTGGCCAGCAGTCGCTTCAGGTTGGGGGCGCGGGGGGACTAGAGGCCGTTCACCACGAATTGAGGACGTGCATCGGCCTTCAGCACCGCGACGATGTTGCGCACGCAAGTCAGGCTCAGGATGTCCAGCGCGCCCGGTGTGTAGCCGGCGATATGTGGCGAGGCGATCACGTTCGGCAAGGCATAGAGCGGATGGCGGGTGACGGGCTCTTCTTCGAAGACGTCCAGTGCGGCGCCCCCGAGGTGCCCACTTTGCAGCGCGGCAAACAAGGCGTTTTCATCGATGATGCCGCCCCGCGCGGCATTGATCAGGTGGGCTTGCGGCTTCATCAAGGCCAGGCGCTCGGCGCCGATGAGATGGTGGGTGGCGTCGTTCAGGCCGATATGCAGCGTGACGTAATCGGCCTCGCCCAGCAGCGTATTCAATGGCACCAGGCGGATACCGTGGGCATCGGCAAAGGCCTGGTCCGGGAAGGGATCATGGGCAATGACCCGCATCGAGAAGCCTGCCGCGCGCCGCGCGACCTCTTTACCGATATTGCCCAGGCCGATGATGCCGAGGGTTTTACCGTGCACATCGGCGCCGAACAAGCGCGGCCATTCCCCTGCCTTGGTTTGCTGATCGGCCAGCGCGATCTTGCGGGCGGAGGCCAGCAGCAGGGCGAAGGTGTAGTCCGCCACGGCATGCTTGTTGGAGTCCGGTACGTTGCAGACCCACACCTTGCGTTCACGTGCGGCAGGCAGGTCGATGTTGTCCACGCCCACACCATGCTTGCAGACGATACGCAGCTCCGGCAGTGCATCGAGAACGCGGGCGTTGATGCTACTGAACGCGACGATCGCTGCCTGTGCGCCCTTGGCCCGGGCGATGAACTCGTCTTCGCTGATGTCGGCCGGCAGGTTGATGCACTCGATCGCCTGTTCGCCCAGCAGTGTCAGGGGTTCTGACGAATACTTGGCAAAAGACGGGGAGGTGGAGACGATTTTCATAGCGATGTCCTCGATATTATTTTTATGCTTGAAGGTTCTGCCGGCCCAGGCGTTCGCGGGCAATCAGGCGGCCGTACGGGCGCGCTTGTGGGTGGCCAGCTCCACGGCCTGGCGCATCGCCTCGGTCAGGCTGCGTTCGTCGGCGATGCCTTTGCCGGCAATGTCGAAGGCGGTGCCGTGGTCGACGGACGTGCGGATCACCGGCAGGCCGACCGTGACATTCACCCCGGCTTCGAGGCCCATGACTTTTACCGGGCCGTGGCCCTGATCGTGGTACATCGCGACCACCGCATCGAAATCACCGCGCCCGGCGCGGAAGAACAGGGTGTCGGCCGGCAGCGGTCCTTCCACGCGCCAGCCGCGGGCACGCAATTCGTCGATGGCGGGTTGGATCTTGGTGGCCTCTTCGCCGTAACCGAACAAGCCGTTCTCCCCGGCGTGGGGGTTGATGCCGCAGACCGCGATGAGCGGGTTGTCGATGCCGGCGCGGACGAGGGTTTCGCGGGCGCGTTCAATCGTGCGTTTCACCAGGCCCGGTTCGATCCTGGCGATGGCGTCGATAATGCCGATATGGGTGGTGACGTGAATCACCCGCAGCGTCGGCGTCATCAGCATCATCGAGACCTCCTCGATGCCGGTCAGGTGTGCCAGCAGCTCGGTGTGGCCGGGAAAAACATGGCCACCCGCGTGCAACGCTTCCTTGTTCAGCGGCGCGGTGCAAATGGCGTCCAGCTCACCGGCCTCGGTCAGTTGCACCGTGCGTTCGATGTAGCGGAAGGCGGCATCGCCGGCGATCGCGGAAAGCTTGCCGTAGGGCAGGTCGACAGGAATCAGGCCCAGGTCGATGCAATCGACGACGCCGTGTTGAAAGCGCGCCTGGTCGGGGCGTTCAATGCTGTTCACTTGCAGGCTGCCACCGACAATACGGTTGGCATCGGCCAGTCGAGCGGCATCGCCGATCACCAGCGGTCGGCAGGTTTCGTACAGCGCGGCGTGAGCCAGGCATTTCATGATGATTTCCGGACCGACGCCGGTGGCATCGCCCATGGTGATACCGATGACGGGACGCTCAGACATAGTGGTCTTCCTTCGTTAGGGTTGCTGCGTGGCGGTCAGTTGCCGCCAGGCATCGAAAAGGCAGCTCGGCTGGCCGAAGCCTCCGGCTTTGGTGACGACGGGCAGATCACGCCCATGCCATCTGGCGCGGGAGAAAACCACGCCGGGGGCCAGGTCACCCTGGAGGTCCAGGCGCGCAATGCCGGCGGCCGCGAGGATGGCGCGAGCGGTTTCGCCACCGGTGGCGATCAACGCGCCCGAGCGGAGCAGGGCGGGCTGGAGCAGTTGGGCCAGTGCCGTGCTCAACTGCACGGCTTGGCCGGGATCGCGGCGCTCCTGTTGCAGGCTGACCAGCACATGCCGACCCTGTTGCACGGCCGTCTCGATCGCGGTGGCGATGGACTGCCATTCGGCAGTCGCCGGTCCTGCGCACAAGGTCGCGGGGGCAAGGCGCAAGTGCAGTTGATCGCTGTGTTCGGCCAGGTAGTTGGCCTGCTCCTGGGAGTGTCGGGACATACTGCCCACCACGCTCAACACCGGTCCGTTGATCGGTGCATTCACCTGAGCCGACACCGCCGCAAATCCCAGCGCCTGCGGCAGGTGCCGGGCCAGCCCGGCGGAGCCGACCCAGAACAGCTGCTCATGCAAGGCCGCCGACGCCTGGGCGATATTTGCAAGATCGGCATCGGTTTGCGCATCACAGACCAGTGCCTGGACACCGTCGGCCAAATGCATGAGCAGGTCTGCCTGTAATCGCTCCCTGTCGCGTACTGCATTGAGCGACAGCGACGCGCAGCGCAGACCTTGGGCCATCAACAGCTCCAGCAGATTGGCGGTGCCTGTGAGGTGCTCATTGCGCCAGACGTCCGTTTGATCGACGGGGACGCCCTCGAGGTGTTGAACCCCACCCACTGTCGTCCTGCCCATCAGCGGAAACGCCGGCGCAACCAAAGCCATGCCGCGAAGGGTTTGCAACGCGGCCACTTCGCTCGCGACATTGCCGCGCAGGGTGGAGTCGATTTTCTTGTACAGCGGCACGCTGCTCGCCCGCGCCATCCCCAGCACATTGCGATGCGCCGCCGCGGCCGCTTGCTCATCAAGGCGCCGAGAGTCGAGATCGAGGGCGATCACCTCGGCACCCAGCAACGCGCCGACATCCTGTCCGACGTGGCCGAGCACCACCTGAGTGACCATGCGCCCGGCGAAATCGGCGGCGCAGTCAGCTGCTCCGGAGAGGTCGTCGGCGATGATCAGCAGGCGCGGCATGGGCATGGTGCTCATGGCAGCAGGCGACGATAGAGCTGCTGGATATCGTCGAGGCTGAGGGCCTTGGGGTTGTTGGCCATCAAGCGCGTCACCTTGGACGCGGCCACCGCCATTTCCGCCAGATGCTCTTCCGCTACGTCGAATTCGCGCAGGTTTTGCGGGATGTTCAGGATTGCCGTCCAGGCGTGGATCTGCTCGATCAGTTTGCCGGCGGCCACTTCGTCGCTATCGCTGTCCAGGGCCACGCCACAGACACACGCCGCGCGCTTGAGACGGTCGGCGCAGCTGTCCATATTGAAGGCCATCACATGCGGCAACAGCATCGCATTGGCGACGCCATGGGTGACATGGAACTTGCCGCCCAGCGGATAGGCCAGGGCATGCACGGCGGCGGTGCCGGCAGCGGTCAGTGCCAGGCCGCCATACATCGAACCCAGCAGCATATCGCCACGGGCACGTACGGAGTCGGGCTGCTGATAGGCCTCGACGATGCTGCCGGCGATCAACCGCATGGATTCCAGGGCAAAGGTGTCGCTGAGCGGATTGGCCTTGGTGGAAATGAACGATTCCAGCGAATGGGTAAAGGCATCCATGCCGGTCGCGGCCGTGATCGCCTTGGGCAGGCTCAGGGTCAGCAAGGGGTCGAGGATGACCAGGGTCGGCAACAGGTGACGACTGACGACACCGATCTTCAACTCTTCGTCGGGCAGGGTGACGATGGCGTTGGGCGTGACTTCGGAGCCGGTGCCCGAGGTGGTCGGAATCAGTACCATCGGCTTGCCCGGGTTGCCGACCTTGTCGATCCCGAGCATCTCCTTGAGCGGGGTGTCGTTGGTGAGCATCACCGCGAACAGCTTGGCCGCATCGAGAACGCTGCCGCCGCCTACGGCGATCAACGCGTCCGGTGCAAACGGGGCGACCTCCTCGCGAAAGACCCGTTCGATGTTTTCCAGGGTCGGCTCGATTTCGACGTTATCGATCATATGCACGGCGATGCCGCGGCTGGCGAACTGCGCCTTGATCTGCTCGGTGACACCGAGGCGGTGCATGGCATTCTGGGTGACCAGGACGACCTGCTTGAGCGGGGTATCCAGTAGATACAGCTTGTCGCCCAACTGTTCCAGGCTGCCAGGGCCATGGATGATGTTCTTGACGGTCTGGAAGTGATAGATCGCGGACATGTCGGCTTCCTCAGGCGGTGTGGCGGTAAACAGCCAGCAACTCTGTGAGTTTCTGCACGGCCGCCGGATCAAGAGGCTCGACCGGGGCACGGCAGGGGCCAACCGGCACGTTCAACAGATCGGTGGCTTTCTTCAGCACCGAGGGCATGGTGCCCATCGCGAAGGCATCGCGAAGCGGACGCAGCAGTTCCTGGGCGGCTTTGGCGGCTTCATGGTTGCCGGCCTGGAAGTTGTTCCAGATGGACATGACCACTTGCGGTACGGCGTTGGCGGTGGCGGCCACGGCACCGTCGCCGCCGGCGAGCAGGTTCCAGTAGATCAGGGAGTCGGTGCCAGCGAAGACCGCGAAGTCGTCACTGCGGTATTTGATCATCTGCACCAGGTTGTCGAAGTTGCCGGCGCTGTCCTTGATGCCCTTGATCCGTGGGTGCTTGGACAAGGTGGCGACGGCGCCCAGGCCGATCGACATGCCGGTCTTGGCCGGAATGTTGTACATCATCACCGGCAGCGAGGTGGCGTCGCCGATAGCTTCGTAGTGCTTGATCAGTTCCGATTGGCTGACGGCATTGAAGTACGGGGTGATGACGGACAACGCGTCGGCTCCCATGCCTTCGACGCGTTTGTTCATTTCAATCACTTCGCGGGTGCTGAACGCCCCGGTACCGACCATGACGGGCAGGCGGCCCGCCGAGGCGTCGATAGTGATGCGGGTGATTTCGAGTTTTTCTTCGTCGGACAGGGCGAAAAACTCGCCATTGGTGCCCAGCACGAACAGGCCATGAACACCGGCTTCGATCAGGCTTTCGACCAGGCCGCGCAAGGCCTTTTCGTCCAGGCGCTGGTCTGCGGTAAACGGGGTGACTAAAGCGGGAACGATGCCGTGGAATTTCATGAGGGGGGGGCTCTCTTGTTTTGTTGTAATTGCAGAGAGAGTGATCGGTTCGCGCGAGATTGGCAATACTAATGACTAAAAAAATCACAAAAATAGTTTTTTTGATCGTGTTTATGATTGTTGTGATCGAAATGATCATTTTTGTGAGAGTTTTCTGTCTTGCAGGCCTGCTCTTTGGAGATATCAGCGCAGACGTGGACCTGATCCCAGTCCAGAGTCGTTGCTCTCAGCAAACGCATTGCACGTGTCGAATAGCAACTCCCTGACCCAACGCTGGGCCGGGTGATAATGCGTTCGTTCATGCCAGGCAGCGACCTTGGTAAAGCCGGGAATCTCCAGCGGCGGCTCCAGTTTTTGTAAGTCCTGCGACGACGCAACCAGGCGCTTTGGTACCACTGCGATCAGGTCGCTGCTTCGCAGAATTTCCAGCAGTACCAGGAAACTGGTGACCGACAAGCTCACGTGTCGCTCCAGCCCGAGTTGCGCGAGTGCGTCGTCCGTGACGCCATGAAAGCCGCCCCCCGAATACGACACGATGGCGTGGTCAAGCGTACAGAAACGCTCCAGTGTCAGATCCTGCGCGGCCGGGTGTGCCTGGCGCATCACGCAGATGTATTGCTCGTCGTACAGACGCCGCGCGTGCAGTCCCTCATGGGTCACATCCGGCGTGAGGATTGCCAGGTCCAGATCGCCAGATTCCAGTTGGCTCAACACCCGTCCATCATCCACCGGCCGTGCGGCAATGCGAATACCTGGCGCCTGCTGCCTCAGTGTGGCGAGAAAGGGCACGAGAATGGTTCGTTGCGCGTAGTCGGTGGCGGCGATGGACAGCGTCAGGCTGGCCGCGGACGGGTCGAAGTGGGTGGGTTGCAGCAGGGCGTCGATCTCAGCCAGGACACGCTTGACTGGCAGCGCCAGCGCCAGCGCCCGTGGGGTCGGTACCAGCCCGCGCTGGGCGCGAACGAAGAGCGGGTCGTCGAAGCTGTCGCGCAGGCGCGTCAACATACCGCTCACCGCTGGCTGGGTGAGTGCCAGGCGCGCCGCGGCGCGAGTCACGCTGCACTCGTCGAGCAGCGCGTCCAGGGTCCTCAGCAAATTGAGATCGAGGTTTCTGATATCACGCATGCTTATGGGGTTCCTGATGGAATGTGATTGGTCTTATATATTCTGGACATCCATCATTCCTCCCGTCAAAACGCAGAGCGTTCTGTTCGACCTACTCCAAAGAGGAATGCACCATGAGCGACATCATCTGGCCCGACGATTACCTGCCGGGAATGACTGAAAACTTCGCGTCCAATGAGATCATCGTGGCCGGTCTGAGCGCCGCCGATATCTGGCTACAACTCAACGACACCCGAGCCTGGCCCACCTACTACAGCAACGCTTCCGATATCCGTTTTCACGACGGTAGCGGTCCCGAGTTGAGCCAGGGGGCTCGTTTTCGTTTCACCACCTTCGGCTTTCCGGTCGAGGCCGAAGTCACCGAGCATGAGCCGCCGGCAGCCGGAAAGCCGGCACGTGTGGCCTGGCACGGCTGGGTCGAGGGTGACAGCGAGACCCGTCTGGACGTTCATCATGCCTGGCTGTTTGAAGACCTGCCCGGTGGTCGGGTGCGTGTCCTGACCCAGGAAACCCAGAAGGGAAAACCGGCCGAGGAACTGGCCAGGACCAAGCCCAACCCAATGATAAACGGCCATCAGGAATGGATTGAGGGGTTGGTTGTTGCGGCGCGTCGCGCGCGTTTCTGAATATCAGGGGCGCAGTTGCAGCGCTTGGCCGGAGCCCGGAGCGTTCGCTGAGGGTCACGGGTTGGTTGTTGGCAATGCTGCTCCAACGCTCGCCCTGATCTTCGCGCGGTGGCCGGTGAAGTGCCCTTCGACCTACACTGGATTATGGGCAACGATATCCAGCTCAGCGGTTCGGCCAGGTTCACCACCGGCCAATGCCTGGGCAGGCGAGGGCACTATGCAGATTCGTAGAGTGGTCACCGGTCACGACGGGCGGGGCAAGTCGGTGTTTATCAGCGATGCCAGCGCTCCCCGGGCCAAGGAATTCAGTGATATTCCGGGCTATGGTTTCAGCCAGGTCTGGTGCAGTGAGGCTGCGGTCGACGGCGATCAGAGCACCCAGGGTGGCTCGTTGTTGCCCGGTGTCGGCGGTTCGTCCTTGCTGATGGTCAGCTTCCCGCCGGATTCGGTGATGGCCGCGCCCTTGGACCCGCAACGGGCATTTGGCGAGATGGTCGAAGCGTTGCCCGGGCTGATCGAGTGTTTTGAACCCGAGGCGCCGGGCATGCACCGCACCCCGACGATCGACTATGTAGTGATTCTCGAAGGCGAATTGTGGCTGGAGCTGGATGATGGCGAGGAGCGCCTGCTGCGCCGCGGCGAGGTGGTGATCCAGAACGGTACCCGCCATGCTTGGCGCAACAAATCCGACAGGGTGGCCAAGGCCGTGTTCTTTATGCAGGGACTAGCCCGCTGAGCTTCGGCTGGGGGCCGGGCACAAGCGATTCGGCGCGCGCGAGGCATGGCAACGATAAGGTCACGCTCCCCATCCATCCCGCACCGCTTTTCGAATCCCCTCCAACAGCATCGCAAACGCCGGGTTGTCATTATTCTCGCGCCAGATCAGATGCAGTTCGCTCTGTACGCCTTCCCCCAAATCGATTGTGCGGAACACCACGTTCTTGAAGACGACGCTGGTGGCGCAGCGAGGCACCAGGGCCAAGCCCATTCCGGCGTTGACCAGGGCCAGGATGGTCAGTGAGGAACCGAGCCATTGCACGTATTGCGGGGCGACGCGGGCAGAGCGGAGCATGCCGGTCAGCAGCTCATTGAACGGTGGATAGGCCGAGTGGGAGTACATGAGGAAGGGTTGCCCATCGAGGTTCTGGACGGACACGGTTTCAGCACTGGCCAATGGGTGATTGCTCGGGACGGCCAATACGAACGGCTCGCGCACCAGGCATTCGGTGGCGTAGCCCGGTTCCAGTAAAGGCGCGCGGACGATGCCAAGGTCAATGCGACGAGCGCGCAGGGCTTCGTGCTGTTGGTAGGTGTTCATCTCCGACAGCTCGATTTTCACATGGGGCTGTTTGAGCCGCGCTTCAGCGATGACCTTGGGCAGGAACTCGTATACCGCACTGCCGACGAAACTGATGTTGACCGAGCCGATGTCCCCTTCGGCGAAGCGCCGGGCGCTCGCGGCGGCTTGCTGGGCGCGCTCCAGCAGGTTCTGGGCTTCGATGAAGAAGGCGCGGCCGGCAGCGGTCAGGGCGACGCTGCGCGTCGTGCGGGTGAGCAACTCGACGCCCAAGTGGTGCTCCAGCAGTTGAATCTGTCGACTGAGGGGCGGTTGCGTCATGTTCAGCCGTTCGGCGGCACGCCGGAAGTTGAGTTCGGTCGCCACGGTGGTGAAACAACGCAGTTGTGTCAGCTCGAACATTGATCTAATCCAGGTATCAATCGAATGCCAAGTTAGATTAGACGGGATCAATCGGAGCGTCCATGATCGGTTTGTCCCTAAAAAAACAATGATCGGGAGTCACCCTTGAATACCCTCCAGAGTCCGCCGGATCCGAATGTGCTGGCCCGGGCCGCCGCCAAGGTGAAGCGCCATGTGCTGCCGCTGTTCGTGGTGATGTTCATCGTCAACTACATCGACCGGGTCAACATCGGCTTCGTCCGCAGCCACATGGAAACCGACCTGGGCATTGGTGCCGCGGCCTATGGCCTGGGTGCCGGGCTATTCTTCATCGGTTACGCGATATTCGAAGTCCCCTCCAATATGTTGCTGCAACGCTTCGGTGCTCGCGCCTGGCTGACGCGGATCATGTTCACCTGGGGCGCGGCCGCCATGAGCATGGCCTTTGTCCGCGGTGAAACCAGCTTCTATGTGCTGCGTTTCATTCTGGGTGCTGCTGAAGCGGGCTTTTTCCCAGGCATCATTTACTACTTCACCCAATGGCTACCGTCGACTGAGCGGGGCAAGGCCATGGCGATCTTCCTCAGCGGCTCGGCCATTGCCTCGGTGATTTCCGGCCCGGTGTCCGGTGCGCTGCTGAACGTCAGCGGTTTCAGCCTGCGGGGTTGGCAGTGGATGTTCCTGATCGAAGGCTTTGCCTCCATCGTGCTCTGCGGTTTTGTCTGGTTCTGGTTGCAGTCCCAGCCGCGCGAAGCGAAATGGCTAAGCGCGGAGGAAAAGGCCGCGTTGACTGGCGCTATCGCGCTGGAGCAGCGGGCTCGCGAAGCTGCGCTGACGGTCAGGCCGTCGATGTTCAAACTGCTGGCGGACAGGCAGATCGCGTTGTTCTGCTTCATCTACTTTTCCATTGCCTTGACCATTTACGGCGCCACGTTCTGGCTGCCGAGCATGATCAAGAAAATGGGCAATATCGGCGACTTCCACGTCGGGCTCTTCAACTCGATTCCGTGGATCATTTCGATCATCGCGATGTATGGCTTCGCCGCCATGGCCAGTCGATGGAAACACCAGCAGGCCTGGGTTGCCTTGACGTTGGTGATTGCCGCGTTCGGCATGTTCATGTCCACCACCGGCGGGCCGATCTTCGCGTTCGTCGCCATCTGTTTTGCCGCGATTGGCTTCAAGGCCGCCTCGGCGTTGTTCTGGCCGATCCCGCAAGGCTATCTGGACGCACGCATCGCCGCCGCCGTGATCGCCTTGATCAACTCCATCGGCAACCTCGGCGGTTTCGTGGCGCCGACCGCATTCGGTTTCCTGGAGCAGACCACCGGCTCCATCGAAGGCGGGCTGTATGGCCTGGCCGCCACCTCACTGGTGGCGGCCGTGGCGATCTTCTTCGCTCGCACTACTCCGCGTGGCGACAGCTTTCGCGCGCTGAGCGGCAAACCCGCCGAGGACGTGGCGCGCAACATATCCATTAATCATCAAGCCTTGAGCTTGGGCCCCAAGGGAGCAGCCTCTTGAAAATCAAACGCGTCAGCGTCACCCCCATCGCCTTTCGCGACCCGCCACTGCTCAACGCCAGCGGTATTCACGAGCCCTTTGCGCTGCGTTCGATCATAGAAATCGAGAGCGACACTGGCTACGTTGGCCTGGGCGAAAGCTACGGTGATGCTCCGGCGCTGGCGATCCAGCAGCAACTGCAGGATCAGTTGATCGGCCTCGACCCGTTCAATCTCAATCAGCTACGCGCAATCGTGCAGGCCACCGTGGCGGCGAACAAACCCGCCAGCATCGCCGGTGCGGAACTGGCGCCCGGCTCGCATGCCAGCAAAGCGGTGAGCAACGCCTATTCGGCGTTCGAAGTGGCCTTCCTTGATTTACAGGCGCACTCATTGAATGTGCCGCTGGTGGATTTGCTGGGTGGTGCGATCCGCGACGAGATCCCGTTCAGCGCCTATCTGTTTTTCAAGTATGCCCGGCATGTCGACTCGCCCTACCAGCCAGACAGTTGGGGCGAAGCGCTGAACGAAGAACAGATCGTCGCCCAGGCACGGCGGATGATCGAGACCTATGGTTTCAAGAGCATCAAGCTCAAGGCCGGCACGCTGGACCCGGAACATGAGGTCGCGTGTATCAAGGCGCTGAAAAAGGCGTTCCCGGGCTACCCTCTACGGATCGATCCGAACGGCAACTGGTCCCTGGAAACATCGATTCGCATGGCCGAACTGCTGGGTGACGACCTGCAATATTACGAAGATCCGACACCGGGCCTGGAGGGGATGTCCGAGCTGCACAAACGCACGGGCCTGCCGCTGGCGACCAACATGGTGGTCACTGACTTCGATGAATTTCGCCGCAGCGTTGCCTTGAACAGCGTGCAGATCGTGCTCGCCGACCACCATTACTGGGGCGGCCTGCGCGATACGCAGGCGCTGGCCAGAATGTGCCAGACGTTTGGCCTGGGAGTGTCCATGCATTCCAACTCGCACTTGGGGATCAGCCTGATGGCCATGGCGCATGTCGCGGCCTCGGTACCCAACCTCGATTACGCCTGCGACACGCATTACCCTTGGCAGGAGCCGGATGAGGAGGTGATCAAGGGCGGCAAGCTACCCATTGTCGACGGCTGCGTGAAAATTACCCGGGCACCCGGGTTGGGGCTGGAGCTGGATCACGATCAATTGGGCAAGTTGCATGACCAGTACTTGAGCTGCGGTATTCGACAGCGCGATGACGTGAAACAGATGCAGCGGTACAAGCCTGACTGGAAAACGCTCAAGCCGCGTTTCTGATTTCGCCCAAGGGCGCTTCGGACCGCGGCGAGCGGGAATCAGAGCTCCATGACCATCTCATGCCAAGCCATTCCACCGTGGTCGGAAGGCGAGGGCTGGACGTATCGATAGCCCATTCGTTGATACAGCGCCACGTGGTGTTCCTTGCACATCAGGTGGATGGTTTGTTTGTCCAGCGCCTTCATGCGCTGGATGAACTCGCGCATCATCAGCGTGGAGTAGCCTTTACCCTGCTGCGCGGGATCCACCACCACCGACATGATCACGACATTCGGCGCATCGGCTGAATGTCCCACCAGTTCCTTGAAGGCTTCATCGGACATCACCACCTCGTGGGCGCAGCCACTGTTGATGAAACCGATGACCTCGCCGGCATTCTCCAGGATCAGAAAGCCCTGCGGGTACTGGGCGATGCGAGTCGAAATCTTTTCCTGGGTAGCGGCTTCGTCGCCTTCGTAGGCGCAAGATTCGATTTGATAGCAGCGCGCAGCGTCTGACAACGTGGCATTACGAAAGCTGAGCGTGGACATTGCAGTTCCTGGTCGTTGGGGGGCTCGATGGAGGCGGGAGAGATTATAAAGCGCTATTTTTTTCCATGGAAACCTGCTCCTGGCTCATCACTTCGTTGGTGTTCTGTATTTCGCGCAGCCGGCCAGTCGGCAGAACGAAAAAGCCCGACGCTGGGTCGGGCTTGAGCTGAGTAGAGCTGTCAGTTATTTGAAGGGGCGGTCGGCACTCGTACACATGACCCGCGGCAGGGCCGTCTGATTCAGCAGGATCAGCCGGGTGTATCGCCAAAACGGAAGGACGCTCCGTAAGCGGACTCTGGCAAATGGCTGGCGCCGTCCGCTCGCAACCGTGAGCGGAAGGTTCCACTCTGCGGCTGGGTTCTGTACAGGCCGCGCTTTTGCAATTCGGGAATGATCAACTCCACGAAATCCTCCAGTGAGCCGGGACTGATCAACGGATTGAGCATGTAGCCGCTGGTGCCGGAGATACGCGCATGTTCTTCGATCCGGTCAACGACCTGTTGCGGGGTGCCGACCAGGATCAGGTCGCTGCCGCGAGTGACCTTGGCAAAGCGTTGCTTCACATCGCCAGCGGTCAAGGGCTTGCCACTGCCATCGGGGTGCATGACATAGGAGGTCAGTCCCTCGGTATGGGTCGACAGTGCCTCGCTGTCGGCATAGCGGCTGATATCGATGCCGGTGTCGCCCGCATAACTGACCAGTTGCGCCTGGAGATGGTAGTTGCTTTGCAAAACGTCATATTTGCGCTGGGCGTCAATCTCGGTTCTGGCGGTGACAATGCGCAGCACAGTCAGGGATTGCACATCCTCACGCTGACGACCCCGCGCCTGGGCCTTGGCCCAGATGTCTTCCAGCCCCTGGCGAATCTCATGCGGGTTGGACTTGGCGATGAAGATCAGCTCGGCGTGCTTGGCGGCAAACTCGCGACCACGACCCGACCAGCCGGCCTGGATCAGCAGCGGTGTGCGCTGTGGCGACGGCGAGGTCAGATGCGGCCCGGCTACCCGATAATGCTCGCCAACGTGATCGATCGGTCGGACCCGGTCACCTCGGGCATACAGGTGACGAGCCTTGTCGGCCACCACGGCGTCGTTGGCCCAACTGCCTTCCCAGAGCTTGTACACCACATCGAGAAACTCTTCGGCGCGCTCATAGCGGTCATCGTGCTTGATCATCTGTTCAAGACCGAAATTACGTGCGGCGCTGGACAGGTAGGAGGTCACGATGTTCCAGCCCACACGGCCATTGGTCAGGTGATCCAGGGTGCTGAAACGCCGGGCATGGGTGAAGGGGTGTTCGTAGCTGGTGGTGACCGTGACGCCGAAGGCGAGATTCTCGGTGACCGCCGCCAGGGCCGGAATGATCATCAGCGGGTCGTTGGCCGGCGCTTCCACGGCCCATTTCATCGCCGCATCGGCATTGCCGCCAAACACGTCGTAGAAACCCAGCACGTCGCCGAAGAACAGCATGTCGAGGTTGGCCTGATCGGCCATGCGCGCCAGGTTCGACCAGTAGCCCAGGGAGTTGATGGCCAGGCGCTCGTCCGCCGGGTGCGTCCAGAGACTCGGCGCACCACCGCAGCCGACGCTGGCTTGTTCGTAGAGGGCAAACAACAGGGGTTTTGGATCGGACATCGTTGCTCCTGCAAAAATAGGTTGGCGGCCGGGCTCAGCGCTGGTTCTTGAACCCTTTGCCGTAGTGCCGCTCAAGGCGCGCCTGGATCAACTCCAGGCCGATGGAGAGCAGCCAGTAGATGACGGCTGCGGTGGTGAGTATTTCGATATGGCGGCGTATCGGGTAACGAAGTCACCCGTATCGGGTTGGGTTCAAAGGTGCTCATTGGCTGATATCGGAACCGATCCATTTCTGTGAAATCTTGCTGAGCGTTCCATCGGCCTTGAGCTGGGCAACTACCTGGGTGACCTTGGCGTTCCATTCGCCATCGCCTTTTTCGATGGCCACGACGTTGGGTTCCGCATACAAACTTTCGCCGGCAATTTTGAAGCGAGGGTCCTGGGCAATACGTTCACGGGCGGTAATGAGGTTGGTGACCATGGCATCGAGGCGCACGCCAGTTCCCAGGGCGAGGTCCTGGAAGGCCACTGTTTCATTGTCATAGGGCGCCACCTGGACCTGATCGAATGGGTACTTGAGGGGTTTGTCCTCGGCACCCTCGATCACCAGATCCTTGTTCAAGTAGGCCTCGTAGGTGGAGGCGCTGATCACGCCGACTTTCTTGCCCGACAGGTCCTTGCCCGAGGTGATGTCCTTGTTCTGGGTGTTCACCACGATGACCGCCGGCGACTGGTAGTACTCCACCGGGAAGTCGAACACTTCGGCGCGCGCCTTGCTGGGGGTCATCGAGCAGACGCAGATGTCATAGCGCCCACTCCAGTGGCCGGCAGCAATCACATCCCAGGACGGGGTTTCCAGTTTGAGTTTTACCCCAAGGCGCTGGGCAACGGCCTTGGCGACATCGACGTCAAAACCATCCAGTTGGTTTTGCTCATTAAGGAAGGAGAAGGGCGGATAGTTCTCCATCAAGACGCCGGTGAGCTCGCCTTTCCTGGTCACTCGATCCAGTGTGGGGCCGGCAAGGGCTACCGAGCAGGTGGCAAGCAGAGCGAGGCCAAGGGGTAGAAGAGTTGTTTTTTTCAAGGGCGAGTACTCTGGAGGTTATTTAAAAAGAACCTATAGATTTAAACGCACTATAAAATCTGTTTATACTAATTAAGTGGAATAACAAGCTTGTATCGGGCTATATCGTGAGCCGCTGTTGAATGAGGTCGCGCGCGCCGGAATGGATTGCACGTGACCCATGACCGGCGCATCGACCATTCTGGACGTGTCGTAATGCTCGTTTGCTTACCTTAAACTCACGGATTGCCCGTAATCGATCTTTAGATAAGGAATCCCATGAAGCGTTTACTCGCCATCTGTCTACTGTGTGTCGCCACTTCAGCCGTTGCCCAGTCTGTGGAGCCCGGCATGTGGCATGACGAAGCGCACTATGCGTTGAACGGAAGAGCTATCCCGAGTGCTCCAGGCGCTGCACAATGCCTGAGCGCGAGTGATGCAAAAGATATTCGGGCAACTTTGGAGCAAAGAATTAAAAACGATCAGACCGGCTGCAAGATAAGCAGTTGGAACAATGTCGGGACGAAGGTCGATGTCGCGTTGGCATGCACGAATGCGCAAGGTACTGCCATTGTCAAAATCTCCGGTACGGCCACCTCGACTGCCTACGACTTGAAAGGTACGTCGCAGGGGCAGAACGGGCAAGCAGGCGCCTATGTTGTCGATATCCATTTGCAGGGTAAACGTATCGGTAACTGCGACTAAGCCCCGAATAGATTTCGGATCAGGGGCGCCGCCACACAGAGGAACGTCACTCCGATGCTCCACTGCAGGACCCGGATGGACGAACGCTGGTCGGCGGCCTGTTCTCGCAGGGAGGATTGGAGGTCCTTGATCGAAGAGCGCAGCTCGGTGCCCAAGGTGTTGATGGACTGGGTCAAATGGGTCTCGACCTGCTTGAGGTCGGTTTTCGAGGCGAGGTTTTCCACTTCTTCCTCCCAAGCGTATACCACCGCTTTGGCGTTGTTGGGGTGAACGTTGGCGGTTGTCAGTGCGTCGTAGAACGTAATGGCGTGTGTCATGCTACCTCCTTGTATGCAAAGGCGATCAGGAGGCTCACCTGACGACCCGGGTAGGTGCTGTCAACGACAGCGAACCAGCCCAGATAGTCGACCCAAACACATTGGATAAGATAGATAGACGTTTCTCTTGGTTGTGTAGTCCCTTGCCTAGTGTCTTGAGTGCCAGTGATCCTGGACGCCGGGCGGCTTGTTCCCTGCGGGGGGGCGCACCTACGGTCTGGCCACCGTCTTTGTGCCTCAGGCCCCTGAGTTACTGTCGATGAACTTCTCGTAATACAGATGGAAACCTTCGATACGCTGCTCGGTGAACCAGGTCTTGACGGCTTCCACCATGGGCGGAGGGCCGCACAAGTAGATGTCGAACGGATTGGCGTTCATTGTCTGGCGGTCGAAGTGCTCGGGAATCCATCCGGTCTTGCCTTGCCATGCTGGCGACGGCTGGCTGACCACCAGGTGATACTCGAAACCTTCGATGCGCGTTTGATAATCCGCCAGGCGATTCAGTTCGCACAGATCAGTGTCCTGACTGACGCCATAGAACAATTGGACCGGATGGTCACATCCGCCCTTGTCGGCAATCTCGTCGAGCATGCCGAGAAACGCCGAAAGGCCGGTGCCGCCGGCCACCATCACCAGCGGTTTGTTGACTTGCCTGAGGTAGAAGCTGCCCAGCGGGGCCTCGAACTCCAACGCTTGCCCGGCCTCACAACGTTCGCGGACAAAATTGCTCATCACGCCATCCGGTAGCAGGCGAATCAGGAACTGCAGCTGATTGCCCGGGTTAGGCCGGTTGGCGAATGAGTAGGAGCGCCAGGCATCGGTGCCAGGCACTTTCAGGCGCGCGTATTGACCGGGCAGGAAGTCCAGCAGCCGTTCGCAGGAACTGGCGTCGACATGCAGGATGGCGGTGCTGTTTGAAACCTGCTCAACCCGGGTTATAACGGCTTGTACACGCTGGGTGGCGCTGGCATTGCACAGGCTTGAATCGAAGTCGAAGTAGAAGGATGCAGCGGACTGCACCCGCGTCTGGCACGAGAGTATCTTGCCTTGCGCCAAGTCGTTTTCGCTGAACACTTCGTCGTCGACATAGTCTTGCGTGTACTGGCCTGTTTCGCAGCGACCCTGGCAAGTACCGCAGACGCCTTCGCGGCAATCCAGGGGAATGTTCACACCGTTGCGCAGTGCGGCGTCGAGCAGCAGTTCGTTGGGCTTGACCTCGAAAAACGAGGTCTTGCCATCGGCAAAGTTGAAAGCCACTTTATGGTTCATTGCGGCGTACTCCGTGGCTTACAAATGGTAGAAGTCGAGCACCGAATTGATCGTGTCGTTGAGCAGGACCACATGCTTGCGGGCAATCTTCCAGCTGTCGCCGTCAGGCCGCAGGCGGTAGGTGGCGCGACCGTAGAATTGCTCGGAAGTAGCCATGCGGTAGTACAGCGTCTGCCAGTTGAGGCGGACCTCCAGTTCGTCGTTTTGCAGCGCCGCGATGCGGATATTGTTGACCATGTGCAAGGTGCGTGGCATCGGGATGGTCGAGGCGGCCTTGCCGGTGCGCAAACGGAATACCCGGTCTTCCAGGCCCCCGCGGTTGGCGTAGTAGATCAGCGACATGCCCTTTTTCGGGTCAGTGGTGTAGACGTGCTCCGAATCCCATTGTGGCAGGTGGAACTCGCTGTCCTCGCTGAACAGGTCGAGGTAGGCGTCCCAGTCCTGGGCATCGCACAGTTCGGCCTTGCGATAGCAAAATTGTTCAACACGGTATTGCAGTTGCGAATTCATGCTTACACCTCGCGCAGTTTCAGGGGTTGCTCTTCGGCGGCCTTGCGCGCCAGACCTTCGAGCAGGAAGCGCTGCCAGTTGCTGTGCTGGTTGACGTAGAGGCCTTCGTGGGTGAACTCGGTTCCGGTCAGGGCCGGTTGGATACCGATGGTTTCACTGTTGCGGGTTGGCCCGGTGACCCATTTGTCATGGCCGCGCGAGATGTCGCTCCAGCGCTCCAGGCGGGCCTGGAAGCCGCGCTGGGCTTCACGGAACTCCACCAGGTCATCGGGGGTGCCGAGGCCGGAGACGTTGAAGAAGTCTTCGAACTGGCGAATACGGTTTTCGCGGTCGCTGTCGGATTCGCCTTTGACCCCCAGGCAGAAGCTGTGGATCTCGGTCTTGTTCCAGGCCAGCGGACGGATGATGCGCAGTTGCGAACTGATCTGGTCGAGGAAGAACATGCTCGGGTAGACGTTCAGGTTACGCAGGCGATGCATCATCCATTCGGCCTTGCCCTGGCCATATTCTTCGACCAGGCGCGGCATGATGGTGGCGTAGCCAGGGCGTACTGCCGGGTTGGGCATGTCGCTGAACAGCACGCTGTGACCGTTGTTGAAGGAGAACCAGCCGTCGTCGGTCTCGGCATCGCCGGCGCCCAGCTTGCTGTAGTCCAGGGTGTCGCCCGAGGCGCTGCCTTTCTCGGCATTGACCTGCTGGCGATGCTGCACCGTGGCGACGTAGTTGTAGTGCACGGTGCTGACGTGATAACCGTCCAGGCCGTTTTCGTTCTGTAGCTTCCAGTTGCCGTCATAGGTATAGGACGACTTGCCGGGCAGCACTTCCAGCTCTGCGGTGGCCGATTGCGCCACCATCATGTCGAAGAACACCTTGGCGTCGCCCAGGAAGTCTTCCAGGCTGTCGCTGCCGTCGACGTCAAGGCTGACGAAGACAAAGCCCTTGTAGCTTTCGATACGGGCTTTTTTCAGGCCACGGGTCGCCTTGTCGAAATCCTCGGGGTATTCACCCGGCGCCTTGACCTTGACCAGGCGGCCATCGCTTTTGTAGCACCAGGCGTGGAAGGGGCAGGTGAAGGTCGACTGGTTGCCCTTGCCCACGCGGGTCAGGGTCGTGCCGCGGTGCTGGCAGGCATTGATCAGGGCGTTGAGCCGGCCTTCGCCGTCGCGGGTGATGATCAGTGGCTGACGACCGGCGCGCATAGTCATGAAGTCGTGCTTGTGGGCGATCTCGCTTTCGTGACAGGCGTAGATCCAGTTCTTCTCGAAGATCAGCTCCATCTCGAGGTCGAACAGTTCAGGTTCGGTGAACATGTCACGGGCGATACGGTAGATGCCCTCGACCGGACGGAAGTCCAGGCAACCGTGGATGAAGGCCTGCCATTGGGCGACGCTTTTCGAATAATGCATGAGTCGGTACCTGTGTCATCGGGCGAATCGGTACACGCATTAGAGAAGGGCCCGGACCTTTCGGTCTATCCGCTTAGTTGGCGAAGGTAGTCCGGAAATTTTGTGCACTTGTACTGCGTGCGGCACTCGACTGTCCGAGTCAGCTTTGTGGGCGGTAATCGCACAGTAAATACACGAAACAAAGCTGCCTGCTCACTGGGTAATACCCGCGGGCAGGGTGTTGTGTAAGATGGCCGAAGACTATCCGGAACATCATCGAGCGCTTGTTTTGACTGGGTGATGGCATGGAGCTTGCGTCCGGACAAGCCAGCGCGCCGATAGAGCGCGTATCGAAAATAGCCTTGTTGAGTAGCGCTCATGAGCAGCAAGCCCGAATATCATTTTCGAGACATCCACGCCGATCACTTCGACCTGGCAGGCGCGCATTCATGGATGTCGACTATCTGCGGCCCGCATCTGCTCCATGCGAGCAAACCCCACAGCATTCAGTTTCACCACAGCGGCAACGTGCTCAAGTCGATGTCGACCACCCTGGGCATCATTGAGTACGGCACCGATGTGACGGTGGGTGTCACTGACGTCGACAGCTTCAACAGCTACAGCCTGAGCTTGCCGTTGAGTGGCGAGCAGGAGCTGAGCAGGGGCGGTGCGCTGTTACGCTCCGATCGTGACCATGGCGTCATCGTTTCGCCTAACCAGAGCCAGCAATTGAGCATCACCGGCGATTGTCGCAAGCTGCAGGTTGTCATCACCCGCAGTGCAATGCGCCAGACCCTGGAAGACCTGTTGCAGCATCCCTTGGACACCCCCCTGTGTTTCGAGCCTGAAATGGATGCGGTGAGCGGGTCTGTTGCGTCGTGGTGGCGCACGGTCAAGCACTTCATCGAAGAGATGGAGCGCAGTGAGCTTTACGGCCAGTTGCTCTTCAATCGTGACCTGGAGAGTGCCCTGGTCAAGGGACTGATCCTGTCCCAACCGCACAACTATTCCGCTGAGCTGCGCGAGCGTCTGTGTGTGAAGCTCCCGCACTACCTGGTCCGCGCCAAGGACTTCATTCATGCCCATGCCCGTGATGCGCTGAGCCTTGACGATATCGAGGCTGCAGCCGGGGTGTCGCGTTTCAAGCTGTTCGAAGACTTCAAGAAGTATTTCGAAATGTCGCCCATGGCCTACCTGAAGAAATATCGCCTGATGGGCGTGCGCCAGGAAATCCTCGAGGATCGTTCGGCGCGCAATATCTCGGTGATCGCGATGGGCTGGGGCTTCAGTCATCTGGGGCGGTTTTCCTGCGAATACCGCAAGTTGTTCGATGAGACACCGAGCATAACCCTGCAGCGAGTCGATGCCCGGCGTGACAGGTTCTAATAAGCCTGGTTACTCGATGGCCTCATAAGGCAGCCCGACGTAATTCTCCGCAATCGTCTTGCGTCCGGCCGCCGAGCCTGTGAAGTAATCGAGTTCGGTCTTCTGGAGGCGCTGGCTGAAGGCGTCGGTCTCGGGAAAGCGATGCAGGATCGAGGTCATCCACCAGGAGAAACGTTCGGCTTTCCAGACCCGCCGCAGGCAGATTTGCGAGTACTGCTCCAGCAGGTCGGTGCGACCTTCGCCATACACCTTGAGCAGGATGCGATACAGCGTGCTGACATCGCTCGCCGCCAGGTTCAGGCCCTTGGCGCCGGTGGGCGGGACGATATGGGCGGCATCGCCGAGCAGGAACAGGCGGCCGTATTGCATGGGTTCGACGACAAAGCTACGCAAGGGCGCGATGCTCTTTTCAATCGAGGGGCCAGTGACCAGTTGCTCGGCGACAGTGGCCGGCAAACGGCATTTGAGCTCTTCCCAGAAACGCTCGTCCGACCAGTCCTCGACCTGTTCCTCGGCACCCACTTGCACGTAATACCGGGTGCGCGTCGGCGAGCGCATGCTGCACAAGGCGAAGCCACGCTCATGGTTGGAGTAGATCAATTCATGACTGACCGGCGGGGTGTCGGCCAGGATACCCAACCAACCAAAGGGATAAACCCGCTCGAAGATCTTCAACGTCTCTTGCGGTATCGATTGTCGAGAGACACCGTGGAACCCGTCGCAGCCGGCAATGTAGTCGCAGTCCAGGCGGACGATCTCGCCATTGTGCTCGAAGGTCAGGTAGGGACTGTCGCTCTTCATGTCGTGCGGCTGCACATTTTCGGCATTGTAAATGGTCATCGCGCCCACGGCGGCACGGGCCTCCATCAAGTCACGGGTGACTTCGGTCTGGCCGTAGACCATGACCGTCCTGCCGCCGGTCAGGGCCTTGAGGTCGATGCGTTCACAGCGTCCGTCGAAGGCTAGTTCGAAGCCGTCGTGCACCAGGCCGTGGGCGTCCATGCGCTCACTGACCCCCGCTTCGCGCAACAGATCGACCATGCCTTGTTCCAGCACACCGGCACGAATTCGGGAGAGGATGTATTCGGGATCCTTGCGTTCGACGATGACGTTGTCGATGCCGGCACGCTGCAGCAGTTGACCGAGCAGAAGGCCGGATGGGCCGCAGCCGATGATAGCAACTTGGGTTTTCATGGGAGAAGTCCTGTTGGGTGCCGCCGAGGGCCTTGGGCCTTGCCGGGCACTGTTGTTTTTGTCTCCTGTATTTTTAGTGGCTAAAGTGTGGATATGAAGGCAATATCCGACGTATTCCATGGACTTTTCGTGGGTCGGCGCAAGAGGGGAGGTAGATGTCGAAATCATTCGCTGTGCCTGTTCCGGTGTTCAAGCTCTACGGCGAGACCGGTGCCTGGCCGACCCCCGACCTGATTCACTGCGAGTCGATTCCCGAGCGCAGTCAACTGCACGGCTGGGAAATAAAACCCCACCGGCACAGCGATCTGGTGCAGCTCCTGTATGTGCAGGCGGGACGGGCGACGCTGAAAGTCGAGGACGAGATCCACCATATCGACTCCCCCTCGTTGCAAGTCGTGCCTGCGCTGAGCGTGCACACCTTCAAGTTCTCCGAGGATATTCAAGGTCACGTGCTCAGCCTGGCGCAGCCCTTGGCCGAACAGCTCGGCGCCTCGCTCAACAGTCCGGTGTTGACCACGGCGGCCTGTTACCTGATCGGTTCCGCGCACCAGTATCTGGATACGCTGTTCTCCGCCATCACTCAGGAATACGGCCAACACCAGCCCGGCCGTGATCCGATGCTGCAATCGTTGATCACGGTGCTGTCCATCTGGCTCAGTCGTCGTAGTCTGGAACTGTCGTCACCGGATGCGTTGCCACTTGAGCGGGGGCGCGAGCATTTGCAGATGTTCACCCGGACCTTGGAGCTGCACTTTCGCGAGCATCTGCCCCTCGAACACTATGCGGCGACGTTGGGGATCAGTACCGCTCACCTCAATGCCCTGTGCCGGCGACTCGGTGGGCAATCGGCGTTGCAGATGATCAACCAGCGACTACTGCTGGAAGCCAAGCGCGATCTGGTCTACACCGCCATGACCATCAATCAGGTGTCCGATCGCCTGGGCTTTTCCGAACCGGCCTACTTCTCGCGCTTTTTCAAGCGCGGCACGGGGCTGTCACCGAAACAATTCCGTATCCAGCGTTAGCGGATGCCAGACCTCGAAGGCTGCGAACTGCGGTGAATATCGATACCCGAATCAAATTCCGTCATCTGGTGTGCTTTCTCGAAGTGGCGCGCCAAGGCAGCTTGGCGCGTGCCGCGGACAAACTGGCGATCAGCCAGCCGGCGCTGTCCAAGACCCTCAAGGAACTGGAAACCCTGCTGGCTGCCACCTTGTTCGTGCGCAGTAAAAGTGGCGCGGCGCTGACCGAGGCCGGGGTGGCCTTTCTGCGTTACGCCGGCCCCAGCGTCCAGGCGCTGCGCGAAGGGGTCAACAGCCTGCGCTCCGGCGAGCACGAGCCGATCACCGCGCGACTCGGTGTGCTGTCGACCGTGGAAAGCCTGCTGGTGCCCGAAGTCGTCTGCCGTTTGCACGCCCGCCATCCCGCGCTGGTGGTCAGCGTGGTGACCGGGCCGAGTGCGTACCTGCTGTCCCGACTGCGGGTGGGGGAGCTGGATCTGGTGGTCGGGCGCATGACCGATAGCCCGCAGATCCTCGGGCTTGCGTTCGAGCACCTGTACAGCGAATCGATGACGCTGGTGGTGCGCAGCGGCCATCCTTTGCTGGCCGATCCACAAGCCCATAAAAACCTCGAGGACTATCCGCTGGTATTGCCGCTGGCGGGGACGACGATTCGCCAATTCGCCGACAGCCTGTTCGTGCAGCACGGCATCAGCCCACCACGCCAGCGCCTGGAAACCCTGTCGTTGACCCTGAGCCGGCGCTACGTGCAATGCAGCGAGGCGATCTGGGTCGCGCCGTTCGACGCGGTCAGGCAGGACCTGAGTCGAGGTGAGCTGGTGGAGCTGGACTTGGGCATTCGCGAGCCGGGCGGTTCGGTGGGGCTGTGCAGCAATCCGGCGCTGCCGATGCCACTTGCGGCGCAATGGTGTGTGGAGGTGCTGCGCGAAGTGGGGCAGGACTATCGCGAGGGTCGTTATCCATAACCATCTGGATATGGATAAGGTCGGTTTTTTCAGTTTTGGAGGGGGCTCTATCAGGGGAGACTGGGCCACGGACTGCCATCCACGCAGCCTTTACCTCTAACAACAAGGAGACCGACATGTCTGATGCGGACAACAGCCGCTTCGTCATTCGTGACCGCAATTGGCACCCCAAAGCCCTGACGCCTGACTACAAGACCTCGATCCTGCGCTCCCCGCGCCAGGCCCTGGTGAGCATTCCCCAGTCCTTGTCGGAAACCAGCGGCCCGGACTTCTCCCACCTGAAGATGGGTCAGCACGATAACGATCTGCTGTTGAACTTCAATCGGGGCGGCCTGCCCATCGGCGAGCGCATCATCGTCGCCGGTCGGGTCTGCGACCAGTACGGCAAGCCGATCCCCCATACGTTGGTGGAGATGTGGCAAGCCAACGCCGGTGGCCGCTATCGGCACAAGAAAGACAGCTACCTGGCGCCCATCGACCCGAACTTTGGCGGTGTCGGCCGTGCCTTGACCGACCGCGACGGCAACTACAGTTTCCGCACGGTCAAACCCGGCCCGTACCCGTGGCGCAATGGTCCCAACGACTGGCGCCCGGCGCATATCCACTTCTCCATCAGCGGCCCGTCGATTGCCACGCGATTGATCACCCAGCTGTATTTCGAAGGCGATCCGCTTATCCCGATGTGCCCGATCGTCAAGTCGATCGCCGATCCGGAAGCGGTGCAGAGCCTGATCGCCAGGCTCGACATGAGCATGGCCAATCCCATGGATTGCCTGGCTTATCGCTTTGATATCGTCCTGCGCGGCCAGCGCAAGACTCACTTCGAAAACCGCTGAGGAGGCACGCGCATGCCCGTTCAACTTCTGCCTGAAACCCCTTCGCAAACCGCCGGTCCCTACGTGCATATCGGCCTGGCGCTGGAGGCGGCGGGCAACCCGCCTCGCGAGCAGGAAATCTGGAACGAGATGGCCAAGCCCGGTGCGCCGGGTGAGCATATCCTGCTGATGGGTCATGTCTACGACGGCAACGGCCACCTGATTCGCGATTCGTTCCTGGAGTTCTGGCAGGCCAACCACGAAGGCGTCTACGACAGCGACTACGATCTGGACAAACCCTTCAACAGCTTTGGCCGTACCGCGACCACGGATGTCGGCGAATGGACGCTGAAAACCATCAAGCCCGGCACGCTGAATAACGCCGCCGGTGTGCCCATGGCGGCACACATCAATGTGTCGCTGTTTGCCCGGGGCATCAACATTCACTTGCAGACCCGCCTGTACTTCGACGACGAGGCCGAGGCCAATGCGCTCGATCCGGTACTCAACCTGATCGAACAACCACAGCGCCGCGAGACCCTGATTGCCAAGCGTTGCACGGTGGACGGCAAGCTGGCCTATCGTTTCGACATTCGGGTTCAAGGCGAAGCGGAAACGGTGTTCTTCGACTTCTGACGATGTAGCGTGCGTGCGGTTCATGGCGTTTGCCAATGCAAGCGACCCTATAAAAATAAGAAGGAAACTCCCATGTCGTTATTAGCCCCCGTGCCGGTGGTCGGCACGCTGGATGTTCAGGCGTTGATCAACGCCAAGCCACTGTCCGGTTATCAATGGCGGGTGGTGCTGCTGTGTTTTCTGATCGTGTTTCTTGACGGCCTGGACACGGCGGCCATGGGTTTCATCGCCCCGGCCTTGAGCCAGGACTGGGGCATCGATCGGGCGAGCCTGGGACCGGTGATGAGTGCCGCGCTGGTCGGCATGGTCTTCGGTGCCCTGGGCTCCGGCCCCCTGGCCGACCGCTTCGGGCGCAAGGTGGTGTTGGTGGTAGCGGTGTTCCTGTTCGGCGTGTTCAGTCTGCTGTCGGCCTACAGCAGCAACATCGATCAATTGCTGGCCCTGCGTCTGCTGACCGGCCTGGGTCTGGGGGCGGCGATGCCCAATGCCACCACGCTGTTGTCCGAATACACCCCGGAGCGGCTCAAGTCGCTGCTGGTGACCAGCATGTTCTGCGGCTTCAACCTGGGCATGGCCTGCGGCGGGTTCGTCTCGGCGAAGATGATTCCGCTACTGGGTTGGCATAGCCTGCTGATGCTTGGCGGGATCTTGCCCCTGGTGCTGGCCGTGGTGCTGTTGTTCTGGCTGCCGGAGTCGGCGCGCTTTCTGGTGGTACGCAGTCGGGGCGTGGAGCGGATTCGCCAGTTGCTGGCACCGATTGCGCCGCTGGAGGTCGCGGCGGCCACGGGGTTCAGCGTACCGGAGCAGAAGGTGGTACAGAGCCGCAACGTGTTGAAGGTGATTTTCTCCGGTCGCTATAGCGCCGGTACCTTGTTGCTGTGGCTGACCTACTTCATGGGCCTGGTGATCGTCTACCTGCTGACCAGCTGGTTGCCGACCCTGATGCGTGACAGCGGCGCAAGCCTGGAGCAATCGGCCTTCATCGGTGCGCTGTTTCAGTTCGGCGGCGTGCTCAGCGCGGTGGGGGTGGGTTGGGCAATGGACAAGTTCAATCCGCACAAGGTCATCGGCAGCGCCTACCTGTTGGCGGGCGTCTTCGCCTGGCTGGTGGGGCAGAGCCTGGGCCATGTCGGCGTATTGGCCAGCCTGGTGCTGTTGGCGGGTATGTGCATCAACGGTGCGCAATCGGCGATGCCATCGCTGGCTGCGCGCTTTTACCCAACCCAGGGCCGCGCCACCGGCGTGTCATGGATGCTCGGCATTGGTCGTTTCGGCGCGATCCTCGGGGCCTGGGCCGGGGCGACGTTATTGGGACTGGGCTGGAACTTCGAACAGGTGCTGACTGCCCTGGTCGTTCCGGCGGTGCTGGCGACCCTTGCCGTCGTGATCAAGGGACTGGTCAGCCATGCGGACGCCACTTGAGATCACGTCAATGATTTTTCCGAATCCTGGAGCTGTGGTTTGAACAGACCGACGAATCAACTTTTCGATGCCTATTTCACGCAGCCGGCGATGCGGGCGATTTTTTCCGATCAGGGCCGGTTACAGGGCATGCTCGATTTCGAAGCCGCCCTGGCCCGCGCCGAAGCCAGTACCGGGTTGATTCCCGGGGAGGTGGTTGGCGATATTGAAGCCGCTTGTCGCGCGCCGTTGTTCGATGTCGATGAGCTGGCCGTCGCCATTGGCAATGCCGGTAATTCGGCGATCCCGCTGGTCAAGGCGCTGGGCAAGAAGATTGCCGTGGCCAACCCGACCGCCGAGCGCTACGTGCACATGGGGGCCACCAGCCAGGACGTGATGGACAGCGGCCTGGTGCTGCAACTGCGTTCGGCCATCGACCTGCTGGAGCATGATCTGGCGCGACTGGCCGATGCGCTCGCCACCCAGGCCACGCGCTACGCGAGCACGCCGCTGGCCGGGCGCACCTGGCTGCAACAGGCGACACCCGTCACCCTGGGCATGAAAATCGCCGGTTGGCTGGGCGCTGTCACCCGTCATCGCCAGCGCCTCGCTGAAATCAGGCCGCGTTTGCTGTGCCTGCAATTCGGCGGGGCGTCCGGCAGCCTGGCCGCCTTGGGCGAGCCGGCTTTTGCGGTGGCCGAAGCCCTGGCCGCTGAATTGAACCTGAACCTGCCCGACCAGCCTTGGCACACCCAGCGTGATCGTCTGGTGGAGTTCGCCAGCCTGCTGGGCATGATCGCCGGCAGCCTGGGCAAAGTGGGCCGCGATCTCAGCTTGCTGATGCAGACCGAAGCCGGTGAGGTGTTCGAGCCCTCCGCGCCCGGCAAGGGCGGTTCCTCGACCATGCCGCACAAGCGCAATCCGGTCGGCGCAGCAGTCATGATCGGCGCGGCGACCCGGGCGCCAGGGCTGGTGGCGACGATGTTCGCCGCCATGGTGCAGGAACATGAGCGCAGCCTCGGCCTGTGGCATGCCGAATGGGAAACCCTGCCGGAGCTCTGCTGCCTGGTGTCCGGCGCGCTGCAACAGGCGTTGCTGGTGGTGCCTGGGTTGGAGGTCGACGCCGCGCGCATGCTGCACAACCTGGAGTTGACCAGGGGGCTGGTGCTCGCGGAGGCCGTGAGCATCGCCTTGTCCCAGCGTATCGGTCGGGATGCGGCGCACCATCTGATCGAACAATGCTGCCGCCGTGCGGTGGAGCAGGGCGAGCATCTGCGTCAGGTGCTCGGTGCCGAACCGCAAGTGACCGCGCAATTGCCCGCCGAGGAACTGGACCGCCTGCTGGACCCGGCCCATTACCTGGGGCAGTCGCAGCGCTGGGTGCAGCGTGCGGTGGCCGAACATCACGCCTTGAAACCTTAGAAAAGGATCCTGAAATGGACGAACAACAACGTTACGAAGCGGGCATGAAAGTGCGCCGCGAAGTGCTCGGCGATGCCCACGTGGATCGCAGCCTCGAAAACCTGACCCCGTTCAATGGCGAGTTCCAGGAGATGATTACCCGGCATGCCTGGGGCGACATCTGGACACGCCCCGGCTTGCCACGCCACACCCGTAGCCTGATCACCATCGCCATGTTGATCGGCATGAACCGCGAAGGGGAACTGCGCCTGCACCTGCGTGCGGCGAAAAACAACGGCGTGACCCGCGACGAGATCAAGGAAGTGTTGATGCAGAGCGCGATCTATTGTGGCATTCCCGCGGCCAACGCCACGTTCCATCTGGCGGAGGCGGTCTGGGAGGAAATGGACGCGCAGCCGTGAGGTAGCGGTTATGGCGTTTCGGGGTGCTCACGGTGGGCACCACCGTCGCGACTAGCCGTTTTCGGCACAATTGTCCCAGTGGCTGGCGTGGCGGAATGGAACTTGCCTCAGCAACTGCCTGTAAGCCTTGTGTGCTCAACAGGACAAGTCCATGAACGCTCATGATTCAGGCGGGGAAATCACCACCGCAACGCCGGGCATGCCTTCAGCGATGCATCGCTATCATACCCACGACATCGATCAGCACGCCCAGAACATGGGGGGGTGGCAGGTCCGCTATGACCAACTGACGCCGGGACGCTTCGAAGGCGAGTTGATCGAGTTCCGCGCCGGCTGGATGCAACTGGTGCGTGATCGCACTAATCAAGCCATGCTCAAGAGTGGCAACGCCTGGGAGGGCTCCGTCACCTTCAGCGTGCCACTGAGCTCCCAGGGACCGGTGTTTTGTGCGGGGCACCCGATTCATGAGCAGAGCTTGCTGGTGGCTCACGGTGACCACTTGCCCGATCTGCGCACCCCCATGCGGCTGGATCTGTTGGGCGTGGCGGTCGACGTCGAGGCCTTGGAGCATGTATTGGAGCGCCAGGGGGTACGCTTCCGAATTACCGATCTTCCCAGGTGTTACCGTTTGGGCACCTCCTCGGTGCAGGCCGAGCTGACGCTGCTGTTCGATGAGTTGGCCGCTGCCGATCGGGGGCGTGACCACCTGCTGGGCTATGAGGCGATCCGGCATGGCATCCGCGACGCGGTGATGGTGCAATTGCTGGAGCTGGTGGCGCCGGACCAGGCACCGCCGCTCAACCCGACGGCGCGCAAACGCATGGTCGATCGCGCCAGGGAATATGCCTTGGGGCATCTGGACGAGCCCTTGTCGATCCTCGATCTGTGCAACCACATCGGCGCCAGTCGACGCAAGCTCCAGTACTGTTTCCAGGAAACCCTGGGCATCAATCCCGTGGCTTACTTGAGGGCATTGCGTCTCAACGCGGTGCGTCGCGAACTGCGCGACAGCCCCCATGAACACGGTGTGCAAGAGATCGCGGCACGTTGGGGCTTCTGGCACCTGAGCCGCTTTGCCAGTGATTATCGCACCCTGTTCGGCGAGACGCCCTCGCAGACCTTGCGTCGCCCTCAACTGTGCTGAAAACGGATAACCCGCCTCCCGAGCGCATTACTAGGATGGCCCACACCATTTGATTGGGAGGGGCATTCGATGATTCACAAGAACAATTCAAGCATCCGTCGTGTCACCTGGTTCACCTTGGGGCTGTTCGGTTGGTGCGCCGCCGCGCAAGCCACTGAAAACGGAGCACCGACCACCGCCGTGGGAGTCTATGACTTCGGCGCAGGGATGATGCCGCCGGCGACGCCGTTCGGCACCCTGGGCCTTCGCACGGCCTTCTATTCGGCCAACGTGCAGAAGGACAGCCACGGCCATTCCCTGGACAACAACTTCTCCCTGGACGTGCTGTCCATCGGCCTGGCCTACATGCGCATGACGAACTATACCGTGCTCGGCGCCCAATACGGCTTCGGTACGGTGGTGCCGTTCTTCAAGATGGACGCATCCCTGGAGGTGCCGACACCGGCAGGGCCGCTGAAACTGGAAGCCGATCCGTTTCGCCTGGCCGACGTGCAGTTCCTGCCACTGATCCTGCAGTGGAACTTGTCGCGCAATCTGTTCATCAACACCCAGTTCCAGATCCAGGCCCCCACCGGCGACTACGACAAGAACCGGCTGGTTTCCCCAGGGCTCAATCACTGGACTTTTTCCCCCATCGTCAATGCGACCTACATCAGCGACAGCGGCTTCGAGCTGTCGTCGAGTTTCGAAGTCGATGTCAACACCCGCAACCCGGCCACCGACTACAAGAACGGCGTGGAGTACCGCCACGAGTTCGCCGTGGGCCAGCACTTCGGTCCCTGGACCGCCGGCATCGGCGGCTACTACTACCGCCAGTTCACCGATGACCAGGCCCCGGGCCTGACCAGCGGCAACCGCGCTCGGGTGCTGGCCGTGGGGCCCGCGATCAGCTACTTCAAACCGGGGCTGCCACCGATCTGGCTGCACGTCTACAAAGAGCAGGGCGCGAGCAATCGCGCCGAAGGCTACACCGTCGCCTTGCGCGTTTCCCAAAGTTTCTGAGGGCCGGATCATGACTTCTGTGCATGCTGTTTCGACCCGGGTGACGCCTGTCGCGCGTCAAGCCACGGGGCGTCGTGAAGGGCTGGTGCTGATGTTGGGCAGTAGCCTGACCATCATGGGGTCGGTGATGATCGCACCGATCTTGCCAAAGCTGGTGGCCGAATTCAGCCCGCTCAATCCCCAGGCCGATCTGCTGGTGCGCTTGGCCGTGACCGGACCGGCATTGGCGATTGCGTTGTGCGCCCCCCTGGCCGGCTGGCTCGCCGACCGCGTGGGACGCAAGACGTTGCTGGTGCTTGCCACTTTGATCTACGCCTTGCTCGGCGCGATGCCGGCCTTGCTTGGGGACCTGTCGTCCATTGTTGTCGTGCGCCTGTTTTTCGGGATGGCCGAGGCGGTGGTCATGACTTGTTGCGCAACGCTGACTGCCGACTATTGGCAGGGCGATGATCGGATGCGCTACATCAACCGCCAAGTTGTCACCATAGGCGTGGTCGGTGCGCTGTTCTTCGTGTTGGGTGGCGCTCTGGGCGAACATTCCTGGCGCTTGCCGTTCCTTCTCTATCTGCTGCCGCTGTTACTGGTGCCGGCGCTGCTGAAAGTGCTGTGGGAGCCCCTTCGTGTCCAGTCGTCTGTTGAGCCGCAGGGATCGGAGCGGGTGGCGATCCTGCCGCTGCTACTGGGGTATCTGCTGATTCTCTGCGGGATGGTGCTGAGCTTCGTGGTGCCGGTGCAAACGCCGGTTCTGCTGGTCAGTCTCGGCGTGACGTCCAGCACCCTGATTGGCCTGTCCACCGGCCTCAGCCTGTTGGCCACCCTGGGCGGGTCCTTGTCCTGGCCGCTGTTGCGTCGGCGTCTGGGGGCCATGGGTACCAACGCATTCCTGCTGTCGTTACTGAGCCTTGGGCTGTGGCTGCTGATGCGCGCTCAGAGTTACAACCAGGTGTTGCTTGCGGTGGTGATCCATGGCTTGGGGGCGGGGCTGTTGGTGCCCAATGCCATGGCGCCGGTGATGGAGGCCCTGAGCACCCGAACTCGTGGCCGGGGGCTGGGTGGTTTTACCGCCTGCCTGTATTTCGGTCAGTTTGTCAGCCCCTTGGTGGTGATGGTGCTGGGGGCGCTGGCCGGTGACTTGCGCCACGCCATCGAGTGGCTGGCGTTTGCCAGTCTTGCTGCCGCGCTCCTTTGGGGGATCGCTGCCTGGGTGCGTCGCCGCCCGAACGTTCTCACTGCATCCACCCCTTCGTCATTGAAATAGATCCGGAGTATCAAGTATGCAAGACATCCAGCAGCTGTTGGACAAGGAAGACGCCAGCGGCCTGGCCGCGTTGGTCAGAGGTGGCGAGGTGCAGCCGGTGGAACTGCTCGACGCGGTGATCGAGCGCCTGGAGCGGGTTGAGCCCCAGCTCAATGCGGTGGCCGAGCGGCTCTACGAGCAGGCCCGCGAGGCGGCGCTTGAGCCCCGGGTTCGCGAGGGATTGTTTGCCGGTGTGCCGACCTTGATCAAGGACCTGTTCGCGCCGGTGCGGGGGGCGGCGATGACCAACGGTTCGCTGGCCCTGGGCGGCGCTCGTGCCGATTTCGAGTCCGAGGTGGTGAGCCGCCTGCGCCGTGTCGGTTGCCTGATTGTCGGCACCAGCACGGCACCGGAATTCGGCACCTCTTACTCCACCGAGTCGACACGCTTTGGTGCCACCCGGAATCCGTGGAACACCGAGCGCAGCGCCGGTGGCTCCAGTGGCGGGGCGGCGGCGTTGGTGGCGGCGCGGGTGGTGCCGTTTGCCCATGGCAATGACGGCGGCGGTTCATTGCGGGTGCCGGCGTCCTGTTGCGGGGTCTTCGGGCTCAAGCCCAGCCGTGGCTTGCTGCCCTCCGGACCGATGATCGGCGAGGGCTGGGCGGGCATGGGCACTAACCACTGTATCACCTTGTCGGTGCGCGACAGTGCGGCGTTGCTCGATGCCACGGCCGGGATCGACCTGGGCGCACCCTATGCCGCGCCGCTGCAGGCGCAGCCTTATGTGGCGGCCTTGGCGCAGGCCCCACGGCCATTGCGTATCGCCCTGGTCGAGCAACTTGGGCCTTGGCCAACTTCCACGCAAAGCCTCGAGGCGGTGCGCCAGGCCGCGAGCCTGTGCGAGTCCCTGGGGCATCGGGTCGAACCGGCCCGGTTGCCAGTGGTGTTGCCTGAGTTTCTCGATCAGGTGTTCACCATCATCGGTGCCAGTACGCGAAACTACGTCGAGCTGCTGGGGCAGATGCGCGGGGCTACGGTACGGCCCGAGGAGCTGGAAGTGCGCACGCGCATCATTTTGCGCGACAAGGGTGGGGTCAGCGGTGCGCAATATGCGGCGGCGGTGGAGTGGATTCACGCCCTTGGCCGGCAGCTGGCGCTGTTCATGCAGGATTACGACCTGATCCTCAGCCCGACCCTGGCCCGAGAACCGGTACCGATCGGCGAACTGGATCTGCGGGACGACAGCTTGAGCCTCGATGAGTTGATCGAGCGCTTCCACAGCTACTCGCCGTTTACCGCGTTGTTCAATGCCAGCGGGCAACCGGCGATGTCGGTGCCGCTTCATTGGAGCGCGCAAGGCTTGCCCATGGGCGCGCACTTCGCCGGGCGCTTTGGCGAGGAGGCGACCTTGCTGGCCCTGGCCGCGCAACTGGAGCAGGCCCGGCCCTGGCGCCAGCGCGTGCCGCCGGTGAATGCGTGCATGCC
>JACXTT010000188.1_pt1 | contig 99020 bp, 102 predicted proteins | sample 9270951 | NCBI WGS metagenome assembly JACXTT01 (sample SAMN15532306, study PRJNA645909) | rock metagenome | isolation source: weathered quartz diorite | place: Puerto Rico | collected 2017-06-21 | reverse complement strand
GTGATTTCCTGATCTTTTTTACTCTCACCTAAATGGTGACGCTAGGAGTTTTAGTCGAAGCCAGCTCTAGTAAAGAACTCAGCGGATTTAATGGTCTTCAACTCGCTGATTCGGGAATTTCTGCCGTCACACCATCTCGGTTCTTGCTTGCGTTGATAAATATTCTCTCCATCGCTTTCACCTTAGGTCCTACGTTTGTTAAACTAGCAGATTGTTTTTCTGGGACTTCTGCCTGCGCGAAAATCGGTGCATTCAATGCCAAAAGCGCAAATATTTGCAATGCGATCAGTTTCATTTCGAAGCCTTCGAGTAATCTTCGTCACTTACTCGCTCCATCCAAATCACCGCTTTGCCATCAAGTGTCTCTGTCACAGCCGAGTGTGTAAGCGCCATCTTCCGGGAGGCTCCATGCCAGTGCTTTACATTTGGTGGCGTCCAAATCACGTCACCATTTTTAATTTTTCGGGCGGGCTTACCCCATTCTTGTACGAGGCCTTCTCCGTCAGTAACGATCAGAAGTTGGCCCCTTGGATGAGTATGCCAATTGGAACGCGCCCCCGGCGAGAACGCGACAGAACCACAAGTCAAGTTCGACGGAGATTCACCTTCGACAAGCATTTTCACCGACACAGACCCCACGAAGTTTTCTTTTGGGCCTTGCGCGGCAGACTGCTCGCCCACAGAGATGACCTTTAGCGATGCCTTCTGGGCATCACTACTGGCCGTGCTCGCAACTGCATGAATCGAGAATTGGAAAAATAAACCCGATAGAAACAGTAAGCGCTTAGACATAAGCTCCTCCGCGTTAGTAGGTGCGTGCTGCTGAATCAGCTTCGGGTCTGTTATCGATTTTAAATGGGAATGTTTTCGTATCTAACGTTTCTGGATTTGGGCCGCCACGAACGCCCGTATCTAGCTTATCAATTTGAGCAACTTCATCGGCAGTCAGTTGGAAATCGAAGACACCAAAATTTTCTTTGATACGCTCTGCATGTACAGATTTCGGTATCGCACAATTCCCATGATCGATCTGCCAACGAAGAACAACTTGCGCCGGAGTTTTCTTGTACTTTTCTGCAATCGCTAAAACGGTTGGATGCTTTAGCGGGTTTAGAACCGCACTTGGATCTTTAGGTCGATAAACTTGAATGCCACCGATTGGTGACCAGCTTTGCGTCACGATGCCAAGCTTGCGATGAACTTCGCGCAGCTCTTTCTGAATAAAGAACGGATGCAGTTCAACTTGATTTACTGCTGGAATGACAGAAGTCTGAGACATCAAATTTTTAAGATGTTCAGGGCTAAAGTTACTGACACCAATGGCGTGAGCACGTTTGTCCTTTAAAAATGTTTCCATCGTTTTGTAAGCCGCGATAGTTCGGTTGAACTCGGTCGGCATCGGCTGGTGCATAAGGTAAAGATCGACATGGTCAGTGCCCAGACGACGTAGACTTGCTTCGAAAGCTGTCTTGGCCTCTTCAGTGCCATAATCGCTGATCCAAAGCTTTGTTACGATGAAAATATCTGATCGTTTAACACCCGAATCTTTAATACCTTGACCGACTTGCATTTCATTCATGTATGAAGCTGCGGTATCAATAAGTCGGTAGCCAGCCTTTAAGGCTGCAGAGACTGCTTCACGAGTTTCTTTTGGTGGACTTTGAAATACTCCAAGTCCTAGTGTTGGCATGTATACGTCGTTATTTAATTTCAAATCTGAACTTTGCTTTTCCATATTTCCTCTTGTTCTTAGCGATCAATACGCTTTTGCATAGCTTCAGGATATCTCTCTCCGTGAAGTTTAAGTGTTTGGCTTGCTTTCTTAATCTTGTCGAGATCATTTGGTGTAAGTGTCACATCCACAGATTTCAAGTTTTCGGAAAGACGTTGCAAATTAGTCGTGCCTGGAATCGGTACAATCCAAGACTTTTGAGCGAGCACCCATGCTAGAGCCACTTGGGCTGTTGTCGCATTTTTTTCCTTTGCAACTTCGGCGAGCAAGTCGACGAACGCTTGGTTCGCCTTCATGTTTTCCGGAGAGTAGCGGGGAAGAACACTTCTAAGATCTGACTTGCCGAATTCAGTTTTATCGTTCATCTTGCCTGTTAGAAACCCTTTACCAAGGGGGCTGAATGGAACGAAACCAATTCCAAGCTCTTCAAGAACTGGTAAAATCTGTTCTTCCGGTTCGCGCCACCAAAGCGAATATTCACTTTGAAGAGCTGTGACAGGTTGCACAGCGTGTGCGCGGCGGATTGTGTTTACTCCTGCCTCAGAAAGACCGAAGTGTTTGACCTTTCCTTCTTTGATAAGATCTTTGACCGTGCCGGCGACGTCTTCAATAGGTACGTCCTTATCAACGCGGTGTTGGTAAAATAAGTCAATGCGATCCGTTTTCAGACGCTTCAGAGAGTCTTCTGCTACTTTTCTGATTTGCTCTGGTCGGCTATCGGTCTCTGACCAAGCACCATGCTTAAAGCCAAACTTTGTAGCAATAACAAGTTTGTCTCTATACGGAGCCAATCCCTCACCGAGAAGTTCTTCATTGATAAAAGGCCCGTAAACTTCAGCAGTATCGAAGAAGGCGACACCTTGCTCGACGGCGGCATGAAGAACTTTAATCATTTCGTTTTTATCTTTCGGAAGTCCAAAGCCATGGCTCATTCCCATGGCACCGAAGCCGAGCTCCGAAACAATGAGTCCACTTTTTCCTAATTCTCTTTTCTTCACAATATTTTCCTCTATTTCATTTTCGCAAAAAAAGGAGTGAGTTTTGCCATTGCCGCATCCACGTATTTAGAGACCCAGTACGTCTCGATGTGAGTTGCTCCTTCAATTTTATAGAGCTCTTTGTCTTTTGTGCCGGTCGCTTTTTTGAAAGCTTCTTCAGTCATGTAAAGACTGTCGGCTTTACTACCTGCGATCATCAGAAGAGGTTGCTCGATCAATTCAATTTGATCAGTAGCATCCCATCTCATCAAATCAAGCAAGCTGCTAGTCGTATATTTGAAGGTCGAGCCAGGATGAGCGTTCGTTCTCCAGTAGTAGATGTATCCCTGGCGATACATCTCGAATGGCAGTTTTGAGATTTGTTCGTCGCTCAAATCTGCAGCACCAGAATATTCAATTTTTCCACCCGCAGCTTCTTGTGCACGAGCCTCAGAAGCCTGCTTCAATCTTTCCTGGATTGTGTTCAATTGAGAATCAGCGAAACCATTGCGACGGACTCGACCCGAATTGAACATGCTTAAAGTGGCAACCACCTTAAAACGTTTATCGCTCTTCGCTGCGGCTAATGAATATCCACCGCCGCCACAAATTCCAAATAGACCTAACCGTGAACTGTCGACGCCCTTAAATTGGGTTATGAAGTCAGCCATGCCGTGAATATCTTCAATGCGATTTTGTGGCTTATCAACACTGCGAGGTGTCCCACCACTTGCCCCCTGATAAGCGGCATCTGCAGAGATTGCGATATAACCTTGTTCGGCCAATCGTTGTGCGTATAATCCCGCCGTCTGTTCTTTTACTCCACCATTTGGGTGAGCGATAACGATTGCGGGATATTTCTTTTTCTCGTCGTAGTTTGCAGGAGTATAAACGTTGGCGGAAATATCAATACCATTAAGCTTATATGTTACCGGATGAATATTGACCTTGCCAGGTTCGTTTTTTGTGATCGCCCCTTCATAGGTTAGTGTATACGGATTTTTTTTGTAATCGTTTGCCATGACTTTGCCTCCGGAAATTACAGTCATCGTTGCTAGAAATAATTTTAGTATTGCTGTATTTTTCATTTTTTATCCTTCTGGTCATTCACGTTTTTTAAGCGTTGTAAGCCGACCACGGCCGCTGGCCACCCCGCATAGAACGCTATATGTGTCATCGCAGATTGGATTTCTTTTCCTGTGAGGCCATTTTCAATACCCAACTTGATATGAGATTCGAGTTGATCCGAACGACCAAGAGCTGCAAGCACTGAAATAGTCACTAAGCTCTTGTCCCGAGCAGAAAGCCCCGGTCGGTTCCAAATATCGTTGAAAAGAACTTCATCCGTAAGTTTTGCAAACTCGGGCGACAGTTCTTTCATTTTTTCAATCGAAGCACGAGGTGCTTTTACCTGTTTCACGTCTTTACCTCCTGAAGTTTGAGCCATCGCTGAGGCGACTGTTAGATTCATAAGAAAAGCCACTTTGAACATTGATTTTATTGGCAACATTTGTAACCGCCTAATTGTCTAATTTTTTATCTTTTAAGAATTTCGAAAGTTGATCGGCCACTTCGAGATTGTTGAGATCCGAAAATGGAAAGTGTGTATTTCCTTTGATACCAATTTCCGGCAAGTGCACGACTTGCACATCGCCACCAAGGCGATTGACGATAGCGGCCCATTTTCTTGCGATAGAAAGAAAGGCTCTCCATTGCTCTTGGCCGGGGTTTGTGCTTGGTTGCTCAGGAATGTTATCCCCGTAAAAGATCACGATCGGAATTTTAGTGAACTTCATGAATTCAGATTTTGGAATAACTGCTGGCGTAATGACTCTTGCACCAAGTTTTGTTGGTTCAACTTTTTCCCCTTCAGGAAAAACGAAGTCGCCACCGGGTTCATATGAAACTACAGCGCGAATATTTTTATTCTTCAACACTGTTTTCCATCCCATTCCGCCGCTTGCGGAGTGAGTCACCAATATACCTTCGCCGATTTTGTCGAAAAGAGCTGATACGGCATTTACATACAAATCATTTTGAAAGGCGGGACCAGTATCGGGAACCGCTTGCCTGAAGAACTGGTTCAATGCCTCTGGATCGCGTGAGAACGAGACGTTGTCATAAAAATTAGGCCATACTCCTAAGCGAAAAACTCCGAACCAAAGTTGCTCATCTGCTGCTGCAGTAATAGTAGTCGGTTGCGTGGATTTCGCAGCTTTGCCACGCCCTGGCTGATCAATGAGATAGACTGGAAACTGTCGGCGCAAAAAGATGTTTTGGAAGCCCTCCCGACCATCGGGAGTTGTTTCCCAAGTTTTTGCTGATTGTCCATAGCCATGCCAGAACACTAACGGAAGTTTTTTTGCTTTCGCGGGTACTTGATAAAAAACGTAAGCGTGATCTCCGTGCCGAGTTTGGCCGGTAGAGTCAGGACCCACTGGATTGAATGCGCCTTGCTTGATCGGATCGAATTTACCCGGCTGAGTAGTCACCGCTCCGCCGACAGCGAAACTGCCTTGTTTATCAATGATGATGTTTGAGTCATCCGTCTTTTGGCTTGTAGCGCAGCCAGTAGCTAGGACTGTCGTTACAAGAAACACCGCGATCGTTGCCATGACAGGCTGTCCTTTGTTGTCTCTATTCATTTTGCTTTTCCGCCTTTCCACTTAACTATACGGAATAGTGGTGTTAAGATAAACATCACTATTCGGCATGTGGAATGAAGGAAAACTGAACAATGCAAAATGACAATTTGAGTGGTTTAATCGCGCTAAAACACATAGCGGAAAAGGGTAATTTTCGAGAAGCGGCAAAGGTGATGGGGATATCACCCTCTGCGATTAGTCAGGCCATCAAGCAACTCGAATCTAGACTTGGTGTAACACTGTTAACTCGCACAACAAGAAGTACGGGTCTAACTGAGGCAGGGGCACAATTCCTGTCTCAAGCTGGGCCTGCTCTCGAACAGATTCTTCAAGCAATGCAAAGTGTAGGATCGTTGGGGCAAAAACCTTCTGGGTTGCTTAGAATAAATTTGCCTCGCGCTGTTTACAGAACTCACTTTCCTGATTTAGTGGAGAGCTTCATTAAGAAATATCCTGAAGTGTCTGTCGAATTATTTTTTGAGGATGCTTTAGCCGATTTAGCAAAAAATGGATTTGATGCTGGTATTCGGGGTTCTGAAGTTTTAGACCAAGACATGGTCGCGGTAAAATTGCTGGGGCCCACGCGGTATGTTGTTGTCGGCTCACCAAAATATTTATCAAAAATGGGTCGTCCTAAACATCCCAAAGAGTTGCATGAGCACAACTGTCTAAGACCTCGCTTCGGAAAGTCTGGTATGTATGATCGTTGGGAATTCGAGCAGCGAGGAAAAGAGTTTCAGGTTCACGTTAAAGGCAATATGATCATGAACGATTCCAATTTCGTCGTTGAAGCAGCGATCCGAGGGAATGGACTTGTTTATACTTTGGAAGACTCAGTCGCGGATCATATTAAGTCAGGAAAATTAGAGGTTGTGCTTAGTCAATTCGCGGCCACCAGCACGGGTTTCTATATCTACTATCCCAAAAAATCGCAGATGTTGCCGAAGCTTCGTGCCTTTGTAGATCATATTAAACAATCTACCTAAACAACCCAGTCTTAGCCGATTCGACTTATTCGTTGATGCCAATCGGATACGAATTCACACTGAACCTCTCTGGATCGCCGCCGAAGCGTGAGCTTAAGGAGGGCGCCAGCCCTCCCCTTTTTTTTTGTGACCTAAATTTGTAAGTTTGTTTTTCGCGCTATCAGTTCCTCAGAAGCTTTAATGAATTTCCGTGCATGATCTGGGGTGATTCTATCTGAAGGTATTATGCCTTGCCCTTTGCGATTGAACATAGACCCAGAAATGTTTTCGATATCTTTCGTCGCAAACAATGGCGTAAGTCGTTTGGCGAATTGTTCCGGCGTCGGCGTGAAAAATCCTACAACTGATTCCAACAGGCGGAATTTCACGCTGCCTTCACCTAAAAGATTGCTTCGAATATTTGTTTTTACAAAACCCGGATTCAGTCCGTAAAAATTAATTCTTGGGTACCGTTTTGCCAAATCGAGAACAAGAATCTCATTACCGGCCACGGTGTTCATATGTACCTGCATTGTTTTGTAGGATCTCTCCGCATTCAAGTCTTCAAAGTCACCGGCCTGCCCCGTGCCGGGATATCCCATGATGAATACTCTTGGCTTCAAAGAACCTGAACGATTTTTTTCCCAATCTTGGACGCCGAGTTCGCTCCAGGAAATTTAAAATTCACCGAATATCCAAACCTTATTCAGACCTCATTTCCACTAATGTTTGTTCGGTATACATTGATTTATCGAAAGGGGGAATCCATAACGAAAAAAAATATCTCATCTCTCAGAGGAATCACTCCATTAAACATGCGGGGAATCGGGAGATTTCTCACTGAAGAAAAACTGAATACTTCGGGCGTAAAGACATCAAACGCAGCTTTAGAAATGGTTTTAAAAAATAGAGCGGACTGTGCTATCGTAAGCGACATTATATTTAAATTCGATCAACAACAAAAATTTCCATCACTCGAAATGTCCAAAGATTTTTTTTCTACAGTACCTTTATATTTTAGATTAAATAAAAAACACAAAAATATTTTGCCGATCGTAGAATCAGACTTTCAAAAAGAAAAACGCCTTAATTTTCATAAATATCCCCTTATGAAAGATTATTTTGGTTTTTAATAAGAAATGTATAGCCTATCCCCGCTCTCGCAAATCGATCACTCGCGAACGAGTTTTCCTCATTGGCTTAGACCAAGGAATAACCGAATAAACATAGGGCCCCTACTTCAACCTTAAAAAAATCACACATTGCCCTCCCTTCTGAACAGCCTTCAAAACTTAGAACTCATGAGATTTGCAAAGACAAAATTTACTATTCTCAAATAAGAGCAATCAGTGGCTCCGAACCATACATCCAGAATGTTTCCAACTTAGATATACATATGGCCAACTCCCAAGATACTGACCAGCCCTAGACTAAAATACATTTGTTTATCTAAAAATTTCATAGAAAAATAGAAATTTGCCAAGCAACGGGAGTTACTGTGCCCACTTTACTCCATCGAAAAAAGTCCCTTTTTAAACCGGCGCCTCCAAGCCACTCCCGTTCACCTAAAATCATTCGCGATAAGAAGTTAAATATGATGATGCCTGCGGTGTTGCCTGAATTCGCAAATTAGGCCTTTGCCAACGGTTCAGTAATCGCATAGACACTGAACTATTGGCATCAAAAAAACACCCCGAACGTGTAGAACTAAATCCAACCCTCCACTTGATCACACCCTCCATCTATTGTGTGGCTGCAAATACAGCCTTTCTTTCTACGAAGTGGAACAACCACACTAGCATTTTCTGGCTTTAACAAATCAAACTCTATGAAGCTCGGCTTAATTCTAAATACACCAGTTAGAATGCCAACGCCCATTTTCGCCGCACATTCAGCTGCTATTGTGGTCGTACCACCAACGGTGTTCAATACTGGCTCATCCGTCCAATACATTTGTTTTTTTTCATTTTCGGCAATAGCTGCATTTGTTTGTCTCTGAATTCGTTCTTCTTGGGACATGAGTTCCTGTGCTAGCAATTGCCTATCAATGAGATCTCGACAAAAAACGCAGGGCAGGCCTGGCTCATAGCGGACAACTTGAACGATTTCTGCAATCAAACCAAATGTCGAACTTTCCATCGCAACATTCACATGAATTGCCGGAAGCAAGTATTTAATTGCCGCGTTTGAGATCAACACTTTACCAACCTGAGAGTCCGTGCATCCAAAAATGATATCTGCCTCAGCCAAATGTTTTTGAGCATCCTCAGATATGGCATTCATTCTTAGAGGAGTAATCTTAGCATATGGGTTTATGCGAGTACCAAGCCTCTTCATGATATCAACCTTGTAAACTGGCGTTTCAGAAATATCAGACGCCTCGAAGCCATGAACTCTTTCAGAGTTCGAGATAGAAACTTCATCTGCATCAATAGTAACGATTTCACCTATGCAAGAACGCACAAGCGAATGAAATAATGCAGAACCCGTTCCTCCAGCTCCCACAATTACGACTTTCGAGTTCCATAGCGCTTGAGCTGCCTGCCTACCCATCGCACCAGTCAAACGATTAAGCCTCGCGAAAACTTCTTCGGGAACTTTCTCTGCTTCTACGATGCTGGAAGACAACTTGAAACCACTCTCACCGACGACTTGAAGATCCACGCACTGAATCCACGCAGACCTCCAAAAAATACGACCAGAGAAACTGACCTTTCCATTTCTATCTTTGGAAACAATCATGCTTAAGAACGGCCGGTCTGGACAGAAAGTCCCAAAAAATTCAGCATAATACGAGTCCATTTTGTCATCGACTTTGCTGGGCCAAACTGCATATCCCAATGGATGTGAATGCACAAGCCCCGTAGCAAACTTACTGCGCTCACTCGCCAACGCCTGCTTGTACGAATACTGTTCATTCAGCTGAATTGAGTCGACTCCACTCTCAATATCACCAGGTCCTGGCGTCTTGATTGACTTGATGGTTAGCACTAGCAACTCATGCCCTTCTTTCCAACCGCAGTCGAGAAATGTTGCCACTTCCCTTTTTGGATACTCGGAGAAAAGAAGATCTTGCAGTTCTTGCCAATTAGACTGTGTGATTCGAACTTTTGCCGCTCTCATTACAACACCTCCAACCAAGCAACAACTTCTGAAATATACGTATGGAAACCATGAATCGCAGGATCCCAAGGCAAACCACCGCCGCCTTGATGCGGATGATAGGAGATCATTCGCCAGTTGCGACCACCAACGGTTACAATTTCTTGAGGTGAGCCTTTCACTTTCCCAATCAATGGGGAGTCCGCTGGCACACCCGCGCGATCGATCATGACCGACGGATACCCATTTGGAATCGGTACAATCACATCAGTTTTGAGAAAGCCATTAAAGCGAGCCGGTACATCTTTATAAATGACGAAACCATTGTGAACCTCTGTCAACTGCGAGCTTTCCCCCAAAAGGGTAAGCTCGCTGCGAACACGCTCTTCCGCTCCGCCATTCACATGGCGTCTAGTAACGATAAACTGATCGCCAGGTTTGATATGCTGATCACCTTGTAGTGGATCACTAGCATCTTCACACCCATGCAACAAACGACGTACAATTGCAGTCTCGCTCGTAAGCCCCACAAGCCCGGCAATGTCGTTAACAGACATCGGATTTTTTACACCTCTATCTGCACCAAAGCGCATACGATTCACAAAGACATACAAGTTCTTTGCCAATTCCTCGCAATGTTCTCTGGCGATGCGGTGACCTTCCGACTCAAGACGCTTACCTTCGTCGACCAGCTCTTCCCCTTCTTTATGAAGGTGCTTAGCTTCGTCGATTAGCTTGAGTCCTTCAGCCTGGAGGCGCTGGCCTTCTTCCACCAAGTGCTGACCAGCTTGCCCATGGCATCCGTGGTTAAATTGTTGATCTTTAGCTTCAGGAAGGTTTTGTGCTTCTGTTTGCACGGTTTACCTCGTTGTTCTTTGGGACCTCATTGCCCCGATGAGATAAAAGTACCTAGAAGTTACAATTCGTTCCGTTAGCGAATTAGTTTGACGAACGGACGCTCGTCACATTCATGCAGTCCGCAAAGATGGATAAGCCATTGATTTTATCATTTTTAAAATAGTTTGACGACCTATAGTGGCCCCAAGAAAATAAAGTCGTTTTCGGTCAAATTTGAGTGAACCATACCTCTGTAGCCTGGCTGAACACCAGGATCGAGCATCATGAAAACTTGCTCTAATTCACTTTCATTTGAAATCGCCTTTTTAATGGCATTTCCAGCTTGAGTCTTCGCCTGCTGGAAGACAACTTTAGGATCCTGCTGACTTCCATCTTCTCCTAGAAACGCTTTTGAAAAGGCGTCAGCAGCCATAGCACTAGTCCCCCGAAGAAGCTGACCTCTAATGAAGTGATAAGGCCGAGATTTTTTTTGAAGAACAATTTCTTTTCCGAAAATAAAAATTCGACCTGTAACTGCATCGAATACAATCTTTTTGTCTTGATAAAACTCTGCGATTTGTTCAGTCGCAATTCCAAACCTCGGATGGCATATCCACTCTCGTGGAAACTTCCACTGTTGATCAGATGTAGGAAACGCTGCCGTTCTTAAGTGCAATTTTCCCTCAACACTCCAAGGGAACGCCTTTGGTGGAATTTCCATAAAAAGAATCAAACCTTCACACCCATTTGCGATACGATTAATAGACTCCGCGGCTCCAAAAGAAGTAATCCAAGAATCATTCGTGACGAAAATTAGCTTAAACAGCTTTCCGCCAATTTCACGTTTAGCGATCGCAACACACTTATCAGGAATTTGATTTCCATCTTCAAGTGTGAATCCATTCGTCTCTGAAATGGAGAAAAAAAACTTGGTTGGATCAGCAACAAAAAACAAGCCTTCACAGCTTGTTAAATGAACGACAGCTCCTCCAACTATCGGATAAGCCCTTACGCTTTCATCAACACGTATCTCGTACTCTTGAAGACCCATACCAAAATTGAAGATGCCACAATGCCCATCTACAGCTTCGCTCCTGAGAGGAGTCAACACCTGTAGCAGACAAAATGAATCGAAGTTCGACTCCCCCAGACGAGAAATCCAGTCATCCTTTGAGCGAACAGATCCCGCGCCTACTGCCGAAAGATTTTTAAGCATTAGTATACGGCTTCCAGACGTTCAGCTGCGTAAGAACACTGCAAAGCAACTCAGGTTTTAAGCCAACTCCTGGCTTAACCGTGCCGAGTTTCAATTCAATATCGTGATAGTCCTTACCTTTAGGGTCGTAGATCAATCGCAACTTAAAGTTCGTGATTTGGTTTTTTTGATCAATAGCTTCCCACCCAGGAAAAAAGTCTGTTAAGCAGGGATCTTTGTGACCTGCGGAATCCTCAAATCGTCCTCGCGGCATTAGCTTAACCTTAAGCTCGCGCACTTCGACACGTACAAGACCATTTTGCTGTGCGACTCTTGTAAGAACCGCACCCAATTGTTTATTCAAAAACACCTGTAAATCAGTCATCTTTCTCAATCCAAGAACATCACGTCCCAGCAGAATACTACTGATCACATTCGCGTACATTTGCGCATCGTTAGCACTTGAGCATTTGATCCATAGAAGGTTCGCGCTTTTGACTAAAAAGACCAAGTCCTCTTTAATCTTCTGGTCGTCGCGATATCTCTTAACCTTTTCTAAGTCTCTCACACGCGACATTGTTCTCTTTGCCCCGCGAACGATTTTCATTCCGGCGATAGATTCATTATCGATAAATGAGACCTCACAGAGGTCTTCATATCCGCGCTTTTGAAACAGCGGTCGCAATCCAGCTTGAAGGTCTGCAACTGGAATCTGTACAAATAAGCCTTGTAAATTTGGCGGCAATGGATATTCGAAGACATGACATGATTTCTCCCCGACAACGCCCGTATGCGACGAAGATAGTTCATTCACAAAACCATTTAACTTATCAGGTGTAACGGCAATCACTTTCGCAACAAATGAAGAGGTGTCGTCTTCATTATCAAATACAGCACCCTCGCTCTGCAAGCGCTCTACAAATCCATTTTCAATCGCAACGTACACACGTGTAGCAGCATCCCAAAACTTTTCTTCGGAAATATACTTTTCAGATCTCAACCTTGAAATGAGGTCTTCCGGGGCGATGTCATTTAGATTCTGCACCAACGGATAAATCACGTTAGTCGAATGTACATGTGCCAACACCTTGATGATCGGAAGTTTTAGAGTCACCAATGACTCAAGAGAGATATGCCTTGTGAAGTCAGACGGAAGCTCAACTGGCTCCGCGTGGTTGACCTTATGATTTTGAGACTCGCCCTGTTCGAATGTGTCTTTCTTCATGAATTCCCCAATGCTGATAACAAAGTTGTTGCCATCACTAGGGACTCACGTCAGGATCAAGTCTTCAAAGAACAACTGGACGACTGCAACATCGAGTGCGATGGACATTGTTTTTTATGGCCAGAGTCCTTTAAGTTTGGCGACTGGTAAGGACTCTAGGCCGAACACCATTCAAGATTTCACTTCACGTTCCTAATAAAGTCTACAGAAACTCTATCCAGCGGATACTTTTTAAGATTCTTATATGCCACAATGGCGCGCGGAATCATTTGACTATCTCCGGGATACAAAATGATCAATCGCAATGAAGCACATCAGAGCATATGCCCATATTTTAAGCATTCAACTAAGAGCCGATCTCAAAAAGAAACACCGATACTCAAAGTAATGCCCAGTCGTTTTTAAAAAGCAAAATTTGTTTAAACAGCATCACCTTCCAAGACCAATTTACCGATGAGATGTGTACTTGTCGGGAGTTTATATGAAGCCAAAGATTTTTAGGGATTCTGTTCACGGAGACATACAAGTCGATCAAATAGCGAATGCACTAATTAACGATCCTCTGTTCCAACGTCTAAAGAGAATTTCACAGAATGGATTTCTATATCTGATTTATCCTGGCATGAAACACTCTCGATTCGAGCATTCTTTGGGGGCTTATAATATTGCATGCAGATGGATTGAGGAGTTGTCCGAATCAAAAAATGTTGAAAATAAACTCAAAGAAATAAATGCGGGCAATCTTCCTAATGGTCATTTAAAAAATGGAATACAACTACTCCTTGAGGAAACGTTTAAAGCGATTGGAGACCTCAAGGGAGACTGGGGAAAGGTTGTCAAGGTTGCTGCACTTATACATGATATCGGCCATGGACCGCTTTCTCACACGCTAGAAAAATGCGAACTTTTAACTCTTAAGAACGCAGATGCATGGATTACTTCCCCCCAAATTAAGACTTTTATTGCAAAAAGAGAACATGTCGAACATGAAGACTTCACCATCCTCTATTTAAATAAATTGATTTTAACGCACTCAAAAGTATTCGAACTATCAGGCTTTGCATTGAGCCAATTTATTGAACGTGTCGCGAGTCTTCTCCATAAGGATTTTCGCAGTGAATATTTAAAACAAAATCCCTCTGAAGAACACCATGTGAATTTGTTCGCAAACATTATCTCGAGTTTATTCGATGTCGATCGAATGGACTACTTAAGAAGAGACTCTCAAAAAGCCGGTGTAGAATATGGAAATGTCGACATCGATAGAATTATTAAAACGGTATCACCAGTCATTTATAAGGATTCGGAAGGTAAGATCAAGAGCGGATTCCTTACGGACGCACGCAACGTACACGTATTAGATCACCTTCTTATTTCTTTATTTGAAATGTATACGATACTGTATCTGCATCCGCGGAACATTTCGACCGATCATGAATTTAAATTGTTGATATCGACCTTAAAGGACCTTGGAAAGGTATCGCCAATAGATATAGATATGCATTCAGAACTCGATGAATGGAAGTTCCTGGAACTTATTAACGTGCAATCAAAAGGCTTCCTAAAAAAGATCTTAGATCGCCAAATACCGAAAGCTGAAATTTATCAGATGTTCTCTAAAGAAAGCTTTGAACCAGAGTCACACCTAAAGTTCATTTCTCAAAAAAGTAAACGACCATTTTTCAAAGGTGATGAGAAAGTATTTTTGGCCGAGTTGTCCTATCCGACAAAGACCACAAAGCTATATCCGTGGGACGAAATTTCTCTCGTCGCGAAAAATCTTAACTCTGAAACCTACGCTCCGCAAATTTGGTGGAAAAATGACCAGCTTGAAAGAATGTTAAGTGACCTGAAGACAGAGCTCGCGAAACAGCCACAAACTCAAGGGTCCACCGGCACATAGGGATGATGCCTCGAGACTTTCGAGATCCAAAAAAAGCTTCTCTTTAATCGCGCGAAGTTTTCGCTGCTCGCTATGCCCTCTGAAAAGGGCCAATGTAATTGCTTGTATCGCGCAATGGATTTCATTCCTTAGGTGCTCTTGAGATAGAAGGTTTTCCATCGGCGCACGATACCAAAATGTCTTACTCTTGTAGAGAAAAGACTGAAATAGAGAGGCAAATCTCAGGGAAGTGGTGCATCTCTATGGATAAAAATTACACTATTGCAGCGAGCTTCGGCACTTCATTTGGTCCTATTCAACTGCAAAATTGATGATTTCAAGGACCTTTATCTTACTTTCAAAAATCTGGGGGAGCCCCACGTTTCGGTTCTTGATTCATAGACGAGTGCTGCCTGAGCCTTTAAAATGCTCCGATGAATGTCATCGATATGAGCAACAGCTGACCAAGCGAGAATGACGCCGACGCCCCACTTAATTAATTCACTGAAGTTCATGAATATCTCCTCTGACCCTTTTTATTTTTAATCTTCGTTGATTTATTACTCTTAGCTTCCTTCAGGTATTTTTCCGAAAACCAAATCTTTCCTTTGGTCACTTCAAGCTCTTTGGAATCAATTCGTTTAGTGATCGATTGAACAACCCGATAACTCCATTCCTTATCGGTACGCGAGCGCAGTCCTTTTTCTCCAAGAAGATTAACGATGGAAGTAACAGACATTCCTTTGGTCCATAAATTGAAAATCAAAAGAAGTGTTGGGTATTCTTTCGGGTCACGGACCAGCTCCCCTCCCAAGATGCAAAAACCAAACGGTGGCCGGGCCCCAGTGCGCCGCTTTCCTTTGCGCCACCTGTCATAAGGAACTGAAACTTCTGAATCGGATTCTTTCTTAATGCGCTTTATCGTTTTCCAAACGGTATATCTCTTGATCCCAGTACGCGCCGAAATATCGGTAATCGACATCCCCTGACAGTATAAAGCGGCTATTTCATCGGAAATTACGGTGTAACCTTTTCGAAAAAACCTAATAATATCAAGGGGCGGCCAATTCCTGCTTAATGATGGGATTGGACATCCATTTTCAAACCACCGCAAGGTGGTTTTTGCATTTCAAAGACAAGTTAAATAAATTTCTTTTGACTAAAAGGCGGTTCATCTCGAAGTAAAAATCGAACACCCGCATCCCCGCCTATCGCCATATCTCAGCGATGCCGCCTTCAGGGGAACCGAGGGGAAAATACCAGAGGCTCGATCAGATCAACCGAGCCTCTGCGACTTTTTTTCGTAGAAAATGTAGTGACATTGAGACAATTGATCTTAAAATGTACATTCCATTTGAGACAAAGTACTTTTAATGACCAGACCTTCCAACTTTTGAACACGTGCAGATGAAATCTGCTTGAGATCTGCAGAGGCGTTCATTTCGACATAAAGTGTTTCATTAGCTGAACCTTCTCCCCTTTTTTGTCTATTGGCGCGGAGTACTCCGTTGCTATAGGAAATTTGGTTGCCTCGGATGTCTGTCATTGTAAAGCCATCTTGAAGTGGTAAGTTCTGTACCGGAATTCTAATTAAGGCATTGTTAGAAGGCGCCGATTTGGAGTTCACCCCAACCACAACAAGGCTTTGATCAATTCCATCATTACCAACAAGGTAAGTGCAATCCGTGGCATTGGTATTTGACAGCTTATCGAAGCCAGACACTTGCTGGGCATTCTTCTGTATAGCTGCTGAACCCGCCGCGAATGACAATTGAGAAGCTATAGTCAATAAGCTTACTAGCACGATCATCTTTTTCATAGAAACTCCTATATATTATACCGCTACATTCCTGTGAGATAAATTTCCCATTGTTCAGTCGCAACGATTTTTTATTTAATCAAATCTGTTTCTAAGCTATTTCAAATTCAGAACCATCCTTAAAGTCAAACAGGCGGCATCTTGGGCGTTCATAAAAAACTCAGAGGCGCCAGTATGGAGACTTTCCTCGCGTCCTGTGAGCAGATTTTCTGACTCAACTTTGTTGTCGTTTCTTTATCAGTTCAATGAGCTTAATTCCAATGGCGTTCCGAGAAACTTCGTCCGCAGCCGAGTACTCAGTGAGTAGGACGAAATACTGATATTCTAAATCTGTAAGCCCCAATTGTTTTGCCATCTGATGGGCTAATTCATTGTTAAGCCCTCGCTGTCCTGTCACAATCTGCCTTAAATAAGAACGATCCGTAATACCAACTTCCTCAGCCCAAAACTGGTAAGAGAATTTCTTTTCTGTCGACTTCCTGTATTCGTAGAGCTTTTGCAGATAGTGTTGAACACTCAGAAAATTGAAAATCTCGGGAGCCTTCATTTCATTCTCGTCTTTCAAGTAAAGTTGATTTCGAGACGGAGAATACAGGTTCCCAAGACGTAGCAGTCTAAGTATTTTCTTTATGTCAATACTTTATTTTTTATTCAATAAAACCGATATATTATAGCATATGAAAAATTTGCAGTTTGACTTAAAAAAGGCCATATTCAATAAGCGTCTGGGGATCTCAGAGCATCGCCAGTTTCAAATTATGGAGACTGCCTTGGCGCTTATTCAAAAGGATGGATATGAACAGCTTCAGTTTGGTGATCTGGCGAAGAAATGTAAGATTTCGCGAACTTTGGTTCATCACTATTTCAAAGACAAAGCCGAACTCGCCAACAGGCTTTTAGATCTCAGCACGTTACATCTACAAAATTATGTTCAAGTTGCCCTTGCCACCGAGAAGAATCCGCAGATTCATTTCGAGATATACTGCAAGGCGACCTTAGATTGGCCAGCTCGTCATCCGCTGGAGGCAACAGGATTGTTGCTCTTTCTGTATCTATGCTCCCACAATATGGAGATGCGGACAAAGAACGATGAGCTGAGCGCATTGGGAAGGCAGAAAATTAAATTACTTCTCACGCAAGCGGGAGGAGTAACCTCCAACATTGATTCCAATGCACAAATAATTCAGACCCTGCTCACAGGATGCTATTTGATTTTGCTTTCTGAAAACTATACAGAAAAAGAAAGTTTGAAACTGAGAACAAATTGCCTCGCGGCATGCAAACAAATTTCTATCTCAAAATGAGACGCTGCTTATGAAAGCTTAGCACATAAATTGCTGATTCTTAGTTCATGAAGAAGATTTTCGCCACCCTCGCCGTTATGGCGATTTGGGCCCCGCAGTGTGTCTTGGCCCAAGTCAAGTGTGAGACTATATTCGTCACTGCCCAGAATCTGGGAGAATATGGCCTCAATGCTGAGGTGATGGCTCCTTACTATATTTCGATGTTTCGTGACACTCAAAGGGTCGCAGGAGTTAAATCTAAAGCAGGATTGCTTACGACAGATATTTTCAATGCTAGCTCAAAAGAGTTTGCAACCGTAGTCACACACTTTAAAGTCCGTAATAATATCGCAGCAACAGATATACTTTTTAAGAACCAAGTTTCTGAAAACATTAACTTCGTTTTGAACTTCTATTCTGAGAGACGGGATTGGTCTCCCGAATTACGCGATCATCTCAAAGGCGAAGCTGACGACTACGCAGAACAAAGTACTTACATTGAAGTGCGTAGACTTGACGATGATACTTTCACTCCCAAAGACCTGATCGGCACGATGAAGATTGTGAAGGTGGGGGCCGACACTCCCATTAAAAAGCTTCCCTTGGAAGCGGATTTTTCTGTGACCATGCCAGGTAACGCCGGAAGAAAATTTGAGCCTGCGAACTTTGTTGTGGATAAGGCTCTCAATAAACTGGGCACCTCAGAGATCTTTACTCACCTCATCATGCACGCTCGCGAGCAATTAAAGGATCCCCATCATGAGCCTAATAAAATGATGTACTACACACCCGGCGATCGTTTGGGCGTTAAAATGTATGGGAAATTAGGCTTCACTGCCGTTCCCGGCTTTGAGGCCCCTATTAAAGAGGGCACGAAGGACTGGTGGATGATCGGTTCCACAGCGGAAAACTTAGCAAATCTGCCAAAGCGTTTGGCTGAAAACAAAGCCCAGTGGCATCCCGAAGATATCGAGTGGATGAGTCAACTCGTGAAAAATTTCGAAGGTCTTAAAGGAAGTAAAACGGAACTCGAGGGAACACGAACCAAGGCTCTTAAATTAAAGAAGGGTTCGATTAAGGAAGTTGGTGTATTTGTAACAGAACCTTTCAGTCATGAAAGCGTTAACTACCGTCGTCTCTCTATTCTATCGTTCGAGGGCGGAGAAATAGAAATTAATTTGCGCATCCCGGAAAATGATTTTCCTCTGAAGAATGGCTGGCAGTTCCACGATGGACAGATCCACCTATTGTACAAAGATGGAGTCTTTAAAATTTATGACACGCTTTTTAAGATGTCAGTGCAAATCAAAACGGACGGTGCCTTTAAAAGACCGTCGTACCTTTGGTTTAAAGATAGGCGCAATGAATTCAGCGCCATACTCCGCTGATCCACAGCGCACAGTGCTGACTCAGCCTCCGCAGCAAAAAAATGTCGCTGATTATTTTGATTGAAGTTTAGATTAAAACCAATGTATCACAGCTATATTCCAATATATTGGACCTGAGGATTTCTGACTCCATTGGATAGGAACACCACGGGAATAATCCCGGCGGAAGTCAGCGCCGCCAAGATGGGCCTCGCTTGGTCCCCGCTGCTTTCATAGGATCTCAGCCACAAACTCTGACGATTTAGCGCAACTCAGAAGGATTTAAAATGCGCGTTGCCACCAACTTGACTCCCCTGGCATTTACGCCAATATCCCAACCATGGAAAATCAAGAAGATATTTTTTTGAAAATTGGCCGCCAAGTGGTCGACTCTGCTCACCAACATTTTTGGGAACATCACCTCGACAACGCCGAGTATATCCTTATATTGAAAAGTTTGATCACCGGACTTGAGACGTTGGCGTCTGAAACCATCAGTCCACCACGCGGTCTCCAAATTGGACAAACACTTCGAGACTACGGACACCAGCTCTTTGACGACTGCTAGTCGGTAGCGCTTCAAAACACTCGTTGGAAACTGAAGCCATGGACCTTTGCGGTCGGTCATGGCTTCAAAAAGCAGGGGTTTAATTCAGAAAACGACCGAATTTGCACTAACCTCTACTTCACAACAACAACCGTTTATCGATTGAACGGCTATTCGTTTATCCAATGAAATCCGCGGTTATGGGGCATTTTCAAACGGATTGTTCGGTAGAGCGAACTCATTGTTCAACTAATTGGGACTAATTAGAAGCAGGTACCGGAGGTACACTGTTTAAGAACAGCAAATCAACTTTGATAAGGATGAAATCTTTATGAGCTTTGACTTCAATTCTCCGCTTAAATTTCTTTCGAATTCAGTTTTTCAACTCGGGTACGTATTCCCGAAAATCTCAGTACCAATCGAACACTATACTAAAAACATGGGGTCACCCGGTTTTTTTAGACTTAACAATGCCCAGGTCGATGATCAGACATATTTGGGACAGCCCTTGATTTGCGGTCAAGACATAGCATTTGGTTATGTCGGCAATTTCAATATTGAGCTGATACAGCCATTACATGGGGAAAGTAGTTACACCGATTTTTTGAAGTCCCATCCAAATGGCGGTTTACATCACGTGGGCTGCAAAACATATGATTTTGACAGCGCCATCGCTGCTTTAGAAAAAGCAGGGTTTCCTGTAATTCAAACAGGTAGATTCGGCAAAGGAACGAAGTTTGCCTATTGCGATACTAGAAAGTCACTCGGCCACTATACAGAAATTCTGTATTTCGACCCAGATACAGAATTATTGTTCGAAAATATCCGCAATGGGAAAGTGTAAATATAATTTTAAACGTATTTTGGGAAAATAATGTGATAGCGAATGTATTATTCATTTTAGTTGGTATTGTTTTAATTTTGAGTGCTGCTACCAAATTTATTGGTGTCGAAAAAGTTATTGGAGAGTTTAAACTATTCAATCTCTTGAAATATAGATTTTTTGCTTCAACGGTTGAGCTAGTTGCGGGAATCATACTTTTATTTCCAGAAACAAGATTTCTTGGCACCTTGCTTACCACAAGCTATCTCGGTGGCGTCATGACCTGTTGCTTTCAGCATTTAGGACTTAAGAATTCCCTCCCTGCTATGGCCTTGACCGGGCTAGTTTGGGCTGGCTGTATCATGCAACATTTAGGTTTTTAACTTTGAGGATCGAATATGAAATATCTTTTGTTTGCCGGTAGCCTAAGAGCAGATTCCCTAAACAAAAAACTTATCGCGGTCGCCAATCGCATCTTAGGTTCTAATACTGAAAATACTGTTCAATTGTTGGATTTAAAGTCGTTAAATATTCCCGTCTACGACGGAGACCTTGAGGCCAGCGGCCTCCCCGAAGGTGTGAAGGCCCTAGGAAATGCAATTTCAGACGCAGATGCATTGATCATCGCAAGTCCGGAGTACAATGGTTCAATTGCTGGTACTTTAAAAAATACGACCGATTGGGTCTCTCGAATTAAACCAAACCCTTTTTCAAAAAAACCTGTGCTTCTTCTTGGGGCTTCCCCAGGCTACTATGGCTCTATACGAGGTTTGAATCAAACACGCATTCCATTTGATAACATGGGTTGCAATGTTTATTTTCAAACCTATCCGCTACCAATGGCAGGAAATGCTTTTGATAGTCATGGCCATTTGACAGATGCGCAAAATCAATCACGACTGGAACATCTTTTAAACTCATTCTCTCAATACGCAGGAACTTTTAAGTAACAGGGCATTCAGTAAAGTTATTCAATTACACCGCGAAGGTTCTTCTCAATATAATTTAGCAACTCTTTCACGCGTGCGCTTAAGTATTTCACTTTTGGGTAAATCATATGAACTGCTTGAGGAGCCATGTACCATTCTGGCAATACCCTCACCAGCTTTTCATTTTCTAATTCTTTTTTAACAAGAAAAAGAGGAATCAAAGCGACTCCCTGATCCAGCAGTGCAAGCTTGCGAAGAACAAGCATCGAATTTATGCCGCAGCCAGGTTTATTGGCAACATTGATAGACGCTTTTTTACCCACTGAATCACGCAGTATCCACTTAGATTCACGATTCACAGGGCCCATCTTTAGACATACGTGAGTTTCAATATCTTTCGGCATCTTCGGAGTGCCATTTTTTGCAAGGTATCGTTTGCTCGCAACCAAAACAAATTTTGAAGTTCCCAAATGCCGTGACATCAAACTTGAATCTTGAAGCGTTCCGCCTCGAATTGCAAAATCGTAGCCACTACTTATAAAATCCACTTCTTGGTTATTAAAGTCTATGTCTATCTCTATTTCGGGATGTGCGGCCCTGAAATCAGCAATGATCTCTACAAACTTGCTATCAGCAAAATCAGCTAGAACAGTCATACGAATATGACCACTCAAAGGTTTTGATTGATCCTTGACCTCGTCGTGAGCAACGACAATCTGTTCCAGTGCAGGAGTGACTTTAGTTAGAAAATCTTTGCCTGCATCCGTTAATGTCAGCTTCCTCGTAGTCCTGACCAGCAACGATACTTTGAGATCACTTTCAAGTTCGCTAATCTTTTCGCTCAACGTGGATTTAGGAATGCCTAGAGCCTCTGCAGCTTTGGTAAAACTGCCCACTTGAGCAACTTTTGAAAAATACTTTACTAGATTTAAGTCCATCTCAATATTTTGCGCTGAGATTAGCACAATGCAAGCAGATTGTTCGCATAATCGAATAATCTTGTCAGATAAAACCGTCTTATCACTTTCCACCATCGGGAATACTCTTAAGGTGAAAACAAACCAGGAGTATAAAAATGAAACAAACAATGATCTCTTCCAACGTGATGTCCGCAACTCCCCGCGGAAATCACGGGCATTTTAAAGTGAGACAAATTGGCTTTAGAAACTTCGAAGACATTGCAAGTCCGGTACTTAATATCGATCACTACACAATGACAGAACGAACATTTCAGCCACACCCTCATGCAGGATTTTCTGCAATCACATACATGTTTGAATGGTCTAAGGCGGGTCTACGCAATAAAGATTCAAAAGGAGATGATTCGATTATCGCTCCCGGTGATCTTCACTGGACCCTTGCTGGAAGTGGCATTATTCACGACGAGTTTCCTGAGAAAGAAGGCACTCCATCTGAAGGCATTCAACTATTCGTGAATTTACATCCTCAACATAAATTGCTCGATCCTAAAGTTTATAAGTTGGCCTCTCAAGACGCTCCTCGAGCAAAAGTTAATGGCGTAACTGTGAAAGTAGTTACGGGAAAATTTGGTGATTTAGAGTCACCAGTAAAGCTTCCTGAACGTTTTGATTTCTTCGATATCGAAATGCTTGAAGACTCAGAACTGCGTATAAATGCATTTAAAAATTCCGGTGGAATTATTTACGTTATTGACGGTGAAGCTACTGTATCGACAGAAACAGAATCCAAGGTTGCTGGAGGACAATACCTTGCCATAAGACTGTTTGACGCAGATGCCTTAATAACGATTAAAGTAAAACGTAACTCTAAGATTTTGTATCTTCGTGGTGAACACGATGATGCTCCTCTCGTAAGTTACGGTCCGTTTATTATGAACAATCCTAATGAGATTGAAAAAACGATCGAACGATATAAAGCCGGTAAAATGGGATATCTTTAAATTAAAAGGAGAACTAACTTGACAACATTTAAATACAAAAGACTTTCACCAGACATGGCAGCGCTACTTCTGATTGACCATCAAACAGGACTGTCTAATGGTGTCGCAGACAAGACTCAATCTGAATATAAACTGAACGTAACGGCTCTTGCACAAACTGGTAAGTTATTCAAGTTACCAACGATTATTACCACAAGTGCCTCTAATGGTCCGAACGGACCTGTTTTACCAGAGATCACAGGTATTCTCCCTGAGGCTCCTATTGTTCACCGCCCAGGTGAAATCAACGCTTTTGACAATGCTGATTTTGTTGCCGCAGTCAAAAGAACTGGTCGAAAACAATTGATCATCGCAGGTGTTTCTACTGAGGTTTGTGTTGCCTTCGCAGCACTTTCAGCTATCGAAGCAGGCTACGACGTTTTCGCCGTCATCGACTCATCGGGAACCTGGAGTAAAACTGTGCAGGAAGTTGCAGTCGCACGCATGGCTCAAGCAGGCATCATTCCAATGACTTGGGTGGCAGTCGCCGCCGAGCTTCAAAGAGATTGGCGTAATGAAACAGGTGCCGGACTTGGAAAAGTCATGGGCGAGAACCTACCGTTTTATGGAAATACCATCTCAAGCTTTATGACTAAGAAATAACTGAGCCCGCACTGTCTTCAAGACCTTTCTATTACCCACGTCTTTTACGAGGTGTGGATTTTGTTTTAAAGTATGATGCGATATCGTTACCCTTCATCATGGAGGAGCTACGATGGGACTATCAAGGAATGATGGTCTTTCGATCCGAGAAGAGATTTCAAAGGCAGACTTTGGCGATTTAAGGCTAAATAAAAGATCTTGAAGAGGCCACCGGAATATTTAAGCCTAGCTTGTATGCAGAGTTCTCTGACAAAAAAGGCATATTTATAGAGTGCATGAACTTTTATCGCGAGAACTACTCCGGAATTAATAAACTGAAGCAAGAAAAACCAGGCTGGAAGAATATCGAGGACTTTTTGATGTCTACGATTCCTCGCACTGGCGAAAAGGGTTGCTTTGAAACATTTTCCCTTGTACGAGAACTTCCCACTCTTGAAAAGGAGCTTCGCCCTTTCATTGATGAAGGCATTGATCTTACGCTGTCTTTAATAGAAAAAAACCTCCGAGCGATTGGAGTCAAGCCGTCTCGCCTTGAATCGCTGTCTAGCTATATTTTGACTTCTTACTCTGGACTATCTTTGCGCGCGAATATTGAATCTCGCAGTAAATTAACGAAGCAGGTTGCGGACTATCTAAATTTCATGCGTGAAAATGCTGAACACGCATGAAACTTCGTAGAGGGGATTCTGAAAGCAAGGGCTGCCAAGTTACTGCAGGAGATAAGAAAATACATAAAACTGTGACCAAACCATTTCGGATCGCCGGAAGAAGGAAGCAAATAACGTCTCGGTGTCATACTTTGTAATTCTTCAAAATTAGACCCTTGTTATTTCAGTAACTTAGTCCCGGCTAAAGAACCCCATCCAATTTTCTTCTCGAAAAAATTGGAAAAACAAAAAGACCAACAAATCTTATTAAATTAACAACGAACTGAAATAACTTGGACGACATTTTAAGAAATGTCCGGAAATTTCATCTCAAGGTAACCCGGATCCGTGGAATCTCCGCAGCAAAGCTTTCCAAATTCAATTTTCAAGTTTTTTAATTGTTCCGATGCCGTGAAAAACAGTCGGAGGCATTCCTGCGCCTAAAATTTGGCGACTTTGCTATCACAACCTTGCTTGATGAGTGGAGTTAGTGCGCGCGTGCTCACCGTCAGGGCGCACACATCCCTTTAAGTCGGATCTGACTTTACATTGGGGTGTAGTTTGTGTGGTTATTCGTGGGTTCAAATCCTCTTCCACCAAATCTCAAAAGTTCCATCGCTGTTCCTTTCTACTTTTTGATTTTCAAGGATCTTACTTTATTTACCGGCATAGGCCACCGAAGAGAGGGCATCAGAGGAAAGGACGGCCAGAGCTTTCCACTTTGGAATCAACTCATGAGCTAAGTGCTCGCTAGAAATGGAGATCCTGCAATAGTACGTTTCATTCGACGGAACAGACCCACAGAAATTTTCTCCTGATTTGAAAAATAAAAAGTACGTTGATGTCATTGGGATTTGCAACGCCGATTGCTGACGCAGTCATTGGAAAGGATGATTTTTGCTATTTCAGACAGGACGAAAAAGACCTTTCTCGTCCTAGAAGTATTTTAGAAGCCTTGACCCCCGGCAGTCACCGAGCCGTAAGAACTCGATGCCATAGACTCTTAATTTCCTGATCCGTTTCCAGTCCCATAGGCAACACCACTCACAGCCACATATCCTGAGGGATGACCTTGACCGGAAGGATTATTATGCACCCAATGAATAATAGCTCCATCTGGAGAGGCTCCATGTCCCTGAGTTCCAGTGGTGATATAGTCGCCACAAACTTCCATATCCATTCCTGGTGTTAAAGTTGGAAGTTGGCCAAAGGATTGATTGTAAATAACTTCGACCGTATCGCTCGCATTGGGGCCCACTTGCATCTCGAAGTGAGTATGGCCAGTGTAATCAGGATAGTTTCGAACTAAGGGGCCTTTTACATGGCCGCGAGAATGAAATTGATCTTGATTTGCTTGTTTCCACTGTAAAACTTGGGCGTTGTTAAGGCTCAGAGCTTGTCCTGAGTTGTCCAGGCAAGCCGGCAGTGCGTAAGAAATACATGACAATAACGAAACCACGACAGTCACTAGCATCCCGATTTTAAGCATCATTTTCCCCTTTTTGAAGCCTAAGAAACACTTCATTCGTATACCACACTCGCCCTAACAATTGTTAATAATCGATTGACAGAGTTCTGCGTTAGGAATATTTACTCGCTCACACAAGGATCAGGAACTTTGACCTTGTTTCTCCTAAAACTTGGCGTTCACTTTTACCACCTCAAGAAGAGGTGACTTTTCAGCTCGCAAAACAAACAAATTTTAGTGAGAGGTTTTTATGAAAATAGGTTCTGCTATTGTTTTTTCTGTGTCTTTGCTATTGGGAACGACTTGCTTTGCTCATACTGAAACAAGCGGTCATGAGTTGTTGAGTGATCTTCAAACATTGGCAATTAAATGTGTTGTCCGTACTTACTCCGTAAATGGAGATGGAAAAAAAGTTTACACCACATTGAAAAATGTCTGCTCTCAAATCGTAGTCTCTGATCCTGCGACGGCACACGTCCAATTGGACAATGAAACATTCGTCGTTGTGATCCGTGAGTCCGATGATTCAGATGGCGGCGATCTAAATAATGTTCTTGTATATAATGCCAACGGACAGCTGGTAGCACAAAAACTGAATGTTGTGGCCTTCGATAATATTCTGATGGGTCTCTCTGGCGGAAAATTAAATTTTTCCGAAGTTGAAGAAGCTTCAAATTAAGCTCTGAATTTCATAAATATTTTCTGAAGATATTGATTAAGAGGCCTGCTTTCAGGCCAATATTTCTACAAATTTCTGAATATTTCAGGTTCTACGGTTCTCCTTAAAAAATTACTTCTGTGCTTCAACCGCACACCAAAATAAACTAGCGATCTCATTTTTCGTTCTTATCTAAAACGTTTTTAAAATGGTGGGCGCCATTGGCGCCTCTGAAGCCTTCGTTCGCCAGAATAGTTCCCAGAATATTTTAAAAAGAAGAAGCCATGAAAAAGCTCTCTGATTTTTCGTTTAATAGATATGATGTGCCATATCCTGATGAAGAGTAATAGATGCTCAACCCAATGCTTTCGATTTTCCGCCGTCGATGAAATTACTGACTTATTGATGCCGTCGAGACCTAAAAAAGCTTGGGCTCCCCCAAGTTGCAGTTCGCGATTCGTAGATAACTCGAGCCTGTGCGCTCCTTGCCCACCTCCGCCGACGATCGCTTCATTTGCGTATTAGGGGAGGAAGTTAAATGACATAAAAAAGCGCTGATTTTTTTGATCAGTGCTTTTTTTATTTAGAGATATGTTAGCAACCATTGCTCAATTGCCAGATAATCTGTGTAAGTAGCCTCTTTTCTCGATTCATAAGTGAAAGCCTATGTTAGGTATTTAAATATATTAATTTACATACATTAGAATCCCGACTAGTCCTCAGAAAAACAGGCCCTAAGGCATTAAGCCTTAGACCTTCTAAAAAATTAATCACAGAGGGTTTATGAAAAAGTTTTCAACATTGCTATTAGTCACTTCAACGATCTTGTCTATTTCCGCTGTCAGTCATGCTGGTCAGATTTTTACAGCCAAGGGCCGCGCTAGCATTTCTGGTCCTCACCAATGGGCAGACACAACGCTTGCAGAAAAGCAGACCTTAAAAAATGTAGCGGTAAAACAAGTTGAAAATGAAATGAAGACGACTTGCCTTGCCATCGGCGCAAACCAACAACCTGTGGTTCTTGATGCCACTCCTTTGGGTAGCCGCTATATGGAATTGGCTGACGTCATGTTGTATATGATGAGCGTTTCTTATACCTGCGACGTGGCTCAATAACTATTGCAGAGAATGCATCTCATTCCAGCTATAGCTGTTGAATTTGATTTAACCGGTTGAATCTAAAAAGGGTAACGTCAAGTTGCCTTTTTAGATTTAAAAATGATGTTCATTTCTGTTCTTGCAAACACGAAATATTTATAGCGTGACAGTATGATCATCAAGATTGCTATATAAGCCCGAAGCAATTTTCAACTCACTTTTATAGCAGGAATTCGAAGACATGCTTAAATTACTCTTTGTCATCTTTACAGCAACTCTTTATTCACAGTCGGTCTTCGCGGCGCCTTCTCCTTCCATTGATATTACTGATCCTGCTATTCCCAAATTTGATCAAGCTTTTTGGAGTGACTTGGCAATCAACGAAAAAAATAATTGCTACAACTACGCCACCAACAGAGCCGAAGGAAGTTGGGCCCAGCCTGGAGACGCGAGTCAAAGTAAGTATGAGGAATTTACTTGTGCATCTGTTTATAAAGCGGCAAGTATGGACTGGGGATTAACTCCAACAAACTATTTTCCTCTGGATACAAACCCACTAGAAACGCTTATAGCTTTAGTTGTTTATCCAGGTCATGATTTCCATTGGTTTCGCCGTGACAATGACAACTCCTGGTCACACAAAATGAACTTTGCTGTTTTAGATGTAGATTTTTCGGGACACAAGATTCTTGACCCAGAAACGGCCGATCGAGGAAGATATACGGATTTTTGTGGTTACTTTAAAGTGAAAAACTACTTCATTTCTCCTGTCGAGCAAAATGCCGGATTCGTGCGAATTGGCAAGATGACGGACTGGCCACAAAGCACTTATACCGAGAAGTTGCTATCACCTTTGAACTTGCCACCAAGGTCTCGGATTATCCTGCCATATTTCTCAGGGAAGGCGAATCCCTCCATACCTCTTTCAGAAATCATAGAGGATAAGGCAATTCATAAATTTTTACATAAAGTAGCACTTCAATTGAAAACGTCTGCGAGACGCTCCATCAGCAGGAAAAAAAATATTTTACCTGATTTAATAATCACGGATCCAGAAGGGATCTTAATACCTCCACAAAGTCGACTAGAAATGAAGGACAACAACTGGACACTCACTTTTAAGGATCAAACGTTCTCTACAATGAGATCAACAATAAGTGCTAAACTTAAAAATCGCTTAAAAAAATTCGAAGCTGATGGCCCGGCTCATCGAAAGGACTTGGCTTTAGATCTTTAGATCGCAGGTTCGCACTCAATTTGCTAGAAGCCCCGATAAACAGGAAAAGCAACATGAAATGGTCGAATATTGTCCACTCGAACTCCTTTTAAGAAAGGCCGAAAGGCCTGATGAGGTTGGATGCTTTTAAGTCGTTTGAAAAAGCAAATCGTGCTGCGGCCTCACATTGGCATTGAACAGGATCTATAAGTGGCTTAGGCGAATTGCGTGCATTGATAGCCAGTGGCAACTCAGTACAGGCAAGGACAACAGCATCGATTTCTGTGTAACGAGCTAACATTGATTCAAATACGGTTTCATAAAGGGGATCAATGTGCCCTTGCGACAGCTGTGCTTGCATATCCTGAATTGCCTTTAGGTGACTATTGAAATGCGATCCTTTTGGGACATCAAAGGAGGACAACACATTGGCCATCCTATCAATTTTACTATGTTTGGTTTTCAAAAGATGCTGGCATCATCGGCCTGGATTCATAATCAAGAGCACCCTCTTTTATAACGAGGAGCGCCCCAGACATCGGAAAAATTCACCCGGCGAACCGCGCCAAATTAGATAACACTTCCATGGCATCCCCATCCCCTGCTTTTTTATTTTTTCTTTAGGTCTTCGAAATCTATTCTTAGATTATTTATATCAAAATTAAATTACCGTAGATCTGAGGTGATATGAAAAAAGAAAAACACAGAAATCGTATAATGAATCTGATTGAAGCTATTCCGTATTTCGTGATTCTCGGAGCACTTCTCATTGGAATATATTTGAGTCACCACATTGACATAAAACCGCAACATTCTGTGGTGCACGTCGAACATAGTAATCAGGTTGAACATTTGAAAAATAGATAGTGGCCCCAATGCTGACGTCGATATCCCCATTTACGTGCACCAAACACAAACGACGGGCAATGGGTACAGACTGGCAATCCTAACTCTCCAAGGACATCTACGCCCAGCAGCGAAAATTGCCTGCGATCGTAATTCCGCAGTTTGCGGTTAGGTTCCCAGCCGACAGCGTCGCCCCATCGATAAGCACTGGTGAAGTTCCTTGTGTCGTAGAACACCTTCATGTTCTGTTCATCAACTTTAGATTTCAGGATCTATCAAATCAAAATTGCTTAACTACAGGTTACAAACAAAAGCGTTGAGCTTAAAGTCCGTCTACTTTTTACTACACTCTCTATGACCATGAAGTGCAGTTCGGAGTCCACTTTGAAAAGCCTCGAATCTTTAAAGAGTCCCATCATCCAGAAAGCCCAAACCAAACAGCTATCTAGTCGAGTTCCTTTGCCTTTTCTAAGTGCGAAAATATTAAATTTTAAAGAAAGCTTCGTCTACAAGACGATGCCCCATTTGTGTCTGGAGGTACTTGAACGATACTTCCGCATTGAGGTAGAAGGAGTTGAGAACCTTCCCTCACGCGGAGCCGCCCTTTTGCTTCCTAACCATTCAGGATATTTAGGACTAGATGCTCTTCTGTTAAATCATTGGATCTATAAAAATCGAAGCCGAATTCCCAGAATTCTACTGCATCGTCTTTGGTTCACGAAAAACTTGCTACGAAGTCACGCTCAAAAATTTGGATTCTTAGAAGCATCTTACAACAACGGTGTGGCCGCGCTTAATAAAAACAACCTTCTTGTTCTTTTCCCAGAAGGCGAACAGGGAAACTTCAAAACTATCAATGAAAAATATAAGCTACAAAAATTTAAAAATGGTTTCGTAAGAATGGCGATAGAAACTGAGGCCCCGGTGATACCTATTCTCATTATTGGCGCCGAAGAAACTCATATCAACATTGGGCAACTGTCAATTCTAGGTCAACTTTTTCCTCTTCCGTTGAACTCATTCCCACTTCCTGCAAAGTGGAAAATAAAATTTTTGAAGCCGATCTATTTTTCAAATATCTCAGACCAAGCAACATTCGACTACAATAAGGCTGCTGAGCGAGTGAAAAATTTGATGCAAAATAATTTGCATCGTGAATTAGCTCAGCGAAAACATATCTACTTCAGATGAAAAATACCTTGATCGATAACCAATTCTTACATCTCCGACTTGAAAGAGTGCACTGAAAACTATTTTTAAACCTTCAGTCACGAAGATTAAAGAGTGGTTAGCAACGATGTCACTTTCCTAAAAGGCCGACATGTCGGCCTTTTAGGAATCCGCGCTAACAAGTCAGTCCGTTGCCACCCTCACCGCATTTCTCTCCATCTTGATAATGGAAAGGATTTTGCTCCGGTTTAGTTTCGACCTTTTTCATGCATGACGAGCGTGGGATTAACTCAATCCCCTGTCTCAACTTGGCTTCACTTTGATATCCAACTGAATGTGCAAGTTCTTTTCCATCCGGCGAGACCAGACTGATTGTCGGAACGGCACGAACACTAAAGAGTTCCGCAATTCTTTGATTTTCCGGTCTATTCACGTTGATTCTAACAACTTGAAATGTCGCTGAGTTACAATCCTTCTCAACAGATGGCAGGTATGCCTCCATTGCATGACAGATGGGACACTCATCAGTATGGAAGAAAAGCAGCTTATGAGGAGCAAGCTTACTATCATCCAAGGTCAACTTTTCACCGGCAGGCGTAACAAATTCCACTTGTGTAATTCCCTTTTCTGGAGCAAACACTGCCGGCAAATTACTTTGGGTCAGAATAAATACACCAAGAATCATCAACCCGTATCCAGTATATTCTTCGATCTTTGGTAGATACTTTCTAAGTATCTTTAGTTTTTCAGAAACAAACTCTCCGCCAAAAGCAATTCCCACGAAAGGCACAACAACTCCAGCACCAAACGTGAACATCATCAAAGCGCTTTCCTGTAAAGATCTATCTTTGGTTGCAACGTAAGCTAAAACACCACCTAGGATCGGTCCTACACAAGGAGTCCACGCTAAACCAAAAGTAGCGCCGAAAATAAATCCATGAAGTGATTTAGGAAAGTATTTCTTAAAGTCAGGTAGATAGGCAGATCGTGACATCCAAGAAAAGATCTTTGAATCTTCGCTACTCTTAAAGACCATGCCGGTCATCTTAAGACCATAAAGAACAAGAATGATTCCTGATATGATCAAAAGATAAATCTTTGAGTCTCCCAAGAAGTCTGTAACAAAAGGAAGGCTCAAACCCATAAGAGTAAATGTAAAGAGGAACCCCAAAGAGAACAGCAATGTGGCCTTTACTCTCGAAAAACGACTCTGCCCATCTGCCATGATGTAGTTGGCGACCACTATCGGAACCATCGGCAATACACACGGTGATATAAAAGTTCCAAGACCAGCGACAAAAAGACTTAGCCACGTGAACGTCATACTCTATCTCCTTGGATTAATTGCAGTTGAAAAGGACTTTCTCTTAAGCGATACGCTTTGTAACCCAAAGTACGCAGGTACTTCACCGCATCGGTCGCATATGAGCAGTAGCGCCCGCGGCAGTACACATACACAGGCTTAGCTTTTGCTAAACCAATTGCCTTATGATTTGAAATTCTGATGAGTTCATCAACTGGAATCGCAATTGCCCCAGGCACTCTTGTTGTAGCAGATTCTTTAGATGTGCGCGCGTCGAGCAAAACCGCTTTACCGTCAGCTACCAATTTAAAGACTTCGCCCGGAGTTTCTTCTGCAAGAAGACTTGAGTCCGTCAAAATGTCTTCTTTGTGATTCAACTCTTCATCGACTTCATGGGCAAGGTCTTGAAAACCCTCCCACAACTGAAGGACCATTGGGTTTGCAACTTTGTAGATACGACTCAAGCCGCGTCGTTCACAGCTAACAATCTTCATCCGAGCCAATCGCTGTAGATGCTGAGAAACGTTAGCAACGGACTCACCGGTCTCTTTCGCCAACTCTTCAACACTGCACTCGCTTTGCGCCAGAATCTGGATGATTTTCAACCTCGCTGGAGCAGCGAACGCCGACACGATTTGACTGATAGTTTCGTAAACTCCGCTACGAACCTCTTTAGCGTCAGAAGCCACTTTAGTTTTTTGATTTGGTTTCTTCATGAATTCAAGTATTCAATAGATTTATTGAATAGTCAAGACTGAGCTGGGCTCTATTAAATACTGCTGCAATTACAGCAACTTGCAATCAATCAGGGCATCACTGACATCAAGCTCAGAGAACGATGCCGCTTTGGGGGAGGACATCGTTCTCTGCTAATAATTGTCTGATTAGTGACAAGCACACGCAGCTGGAAGTGCTGTTGAAAGAGGGCGGCAATAGCCGTTTACTGATGTTTCTTGGGCTGTATTCGCATTGATTTTACGAACACATGATGAGTGAATCTCTTGGCCCACACATTGTGGAACACTGTTGTAGGCGCATACCACCTGCTCTTGAGAACAGCCGTCCATGCAACCATTCGCAGGATTACACGAATTTGCTGGGCAAAGTGCTGCGGCACCTGCAGTTAATGGAAGAATCACAAATAGAAAAGAAAAGAATTTTAATGATTTCATGTTAACTCCTTAAAGTTTTTGCTTACGAGAGTATCTTTAAGTGAGCATCTCGCAAAAGTCTGTTGATATAATAGCCATACTCACATGTTAAAAAAACAACAGCTTAGGTTTTACTTCTGATTTCATTGTTCCATACCATATCCTGCGTTGCGTACGCTTAATACTTCGAATGAAATTTGTCTCTTGGTTACACTTTGCCCTTGTTCGCGATCTTCATAAAGAAATCATTCTCTTGCTTCTTACTCGCCTTTATCTTTTTTGGCGAAGTTTTCTTCCTGACAACAGGCTCAGAAGGTACTTCCGACTGCATTCCTTTAAATTTCACTGGGGTTCCCAACAACGGATTTCGTTTTGTAATCTCGCGAACGAACTGTCGAACTTCATCTTCAAAATTTTCCGAATCCGCAGGTATATACAACCAGTCTTTATTTGCCGGATGATTTTCAAGAAAAGAAAACTTCAAAAAGAAGGCATTTTGCTTTTTATACTCAACTGGAAGGATGCAACCATTCCAAATCTGGAAAGGATACGAAACGCCTTTATGCTCATAGGTGCTGCTGGAATCCTCGACCAAAATCATGATCAATTTCATATCAAGATAGTAGGCCATGCCGCCATGTTTCGGCATCGACTCCACTTCTGCAGGCAAAAGCTCTTCAATCCAAAGAAGGTTGTCTAAGATTTGTTTCATCTACTCAAATTAGCAAATTTAACCGATACCAGCCATAGGATAGTTTTCATTCTTACACGCATCGTGATGGTCAATGTTCTGGTCCTGGCAAACATGTGCTTCGGCTCTAAAACCTACCCTTGGGCGGGCTGCGCCAATTCAGGTCGTTAAATTCAAGTCACATTGATTTCCCACAAAGAGATGCATAGACTTGTGAGAATGAAACACTTGTTGATCTCTGTAACTTTTGGATTAACCATCATCGGTGTGGCCCTCGGACGAAATGTCCTTAAGGAATCCGGCTATTCTGTCCACGAAAATTCACATGCTTCATCGCAAAAAATCCTCGGAATTGCATTTGAGGATGACACCAAAAAGTTTGGCATCACCTTCAATCACGCAAAAGAAGAACGCCCTCAAAGTCGATCCATGTATGACAATGGCATGCCCAGCCCGGCTGTTTCTATCATGGACCTTAACGAAGATGGCTATCCCGATATCATTTTTTCCGGGGGCATGGAACCCAAGGTGTATCTGAACGACCATGGCACCCGCTTCATCGAACAAAAAACCGGCAGCTTTGTATTTAACAGAAAATATCCCGAGCTGATCGGCATGATCATTTGGGGTGATCTGAATAACGATGGCATTCCAGATATCATCGTTACTGGATGGCCTGATCATTTCATTTTCTACGGCTATAGGGAAAACGGAAAACTTTCATTCCGTGAAGGCACTGAAAAATTAAATAACTATAAATCCCGTCCTGAGGCCGTGAATCTGCTCGACTTCAATCAAGATGGACGTTTGGATATTGTCTTTGGGAATTTCATAGCTAAACCGGGCGAAGGAACTTCCGAGGCTTTGTGGTTTGGCCCGGCCTCTTATGATAATCTTACCGGCGGCATTAACGATATATTGCAACAACAATCTGACGGTTCTTTCCTATGGCGCAAAGATATTGATTTTAAAACACGCTCCTACACTCACTCCGTGGGCGTTGGAGATCTGAATCGCGACGGTTATCCGGATCTCTTTTTTGCCAACGACTATGCTCACGATGAATTATTCATCAATGACAAGGGCAAAAACTTCATCGATAAAACCGACGAGTTAATTCCCATTCACAAACACGGCAACTCCGGTATGAATGGCGAAATCTTTGACTATAACAATGACGGCCTGTTGGATATATACGTCACCAATATCTACAAACCACCAATCAAGACTCCTGGAAATCTTTTGTGGGAGCAACAACCTGACGGAACTTTCAAAGTAGTCTCGAAAGACAAAGAAATCTCGCAATGTGGCTTTTCTTGGGCCGCTAAATTTGTAGATGTCGACAACGATGGCCAACTGGATCTTCTGGTCACCAACGGACGCGATCGCGCGATGTCACAGCAAAAACCTGAAGAAGGTGAATCCTTGTGGTTTCGCAGAACTAATGCAGGCCGTATTCCCAATGTGCTAAGACAGTATTACTTTGAAAATGAAATGCCCATGCGACCGTTCTATATTTCCGCTTTTGAACAGCACTGCCTGTTCCATAAAGAAGGAGATCACTACACAGATATCGCGGTGCCCTCGGGAATCACCGATTCCTACGAAGGACGCGGCATGGCTATCGCGGATTTCAATAACGACGGTCGAATGGACTTCGTCACTGTCACTAACTATGGACCAGCCTTCCTTTATATGAATCACTCAACGACACCTGGCAACTGGTTGGGCTTAGAGCTGATCAATAAAAAAGGCAGCCAAGTTCCCATTGGAGCCAAAGTCACTGTTCACACCAAGTCGGGTGTGAATATGTATCGAGAATTTTATCCCGCCAATGGCTATCGTGCGCAAAGCGATTGGCGCCTGCACTTTGGCTTGGGCAAAGATTCCATAACATCGGTGGATGTTCAATGGCCTCACGGAGAAAAGAAGAATTACCCCATTTCAGAACTGAATAAATATATTAAGTTGAGAGAATAAATTGAGACTGGCAGACATCGGAACTAAATTCAGAAAACTAGATGGGCGGTGGTTTCTTGGGGGAAGTCACTTCTTTCTTCTTATTGTTGCCATTGTCTTTTACAAGTTGCAAAGATCCCCTTTTCAAATTTTTTCAGCCTATGCCTGCGCTATCATGGTGGAGATCTTTTTCTTTAATTTCACCGACAAGAATAAGTCTCGCACTCTTTTCGACTGTATTTTTTCCGCATGCACCGAAGCGGCTGGATTATTGATTCTGGTCCGCTCCCCTTATGATTGGTTTTACATTCCGCTGTCTTTTCTGGCCGTTTCTTCAAAATATCTTTTCCGCACGAACGTCGCTCGGCATTTATTTAACCCGACAAATTTTGCCATCGTCACAATGGTTGCTCTTTTACCTAAGAAGTACTTCGAATTGCGAGGCGACGAGTTCAACCTCAATCTTTATCCCATGTTGCATGTCACGGCATTTGGTTTGTACGCCATTTATTTGGGAAAAACATGGAGAGTCGCGCTCAGCTATTTTCTGACGATCGCCGCCATCAGCCTGGCTTTAAGCAGAGTCATTCATGAAAGTCCCATTTATCTTTTGGGTCCCGAACTGGGCTCCACCGGCCTGATCTTCATGTTCTTAATGATCACGGATCCCAAAACATGCCCGATCTCGCCAAGAAGTCAGATCTTGTTTGGCGCTTCTATCGCCTGTCTGCTGCATCTGCTAAAATATAATGAGTACTTCTATGCTCAGTACTTTGCTCTCTTCGTCGTCATTGTCGTAAGAGGATTATATATCGCGGTCACGGAGGAACGTCGTGTCTTATCTTAAGAATTACTCTGGCCCAAATACTCTCCCCCTTTTGAAAATCGAAACAGGGACCAGCAAAGAGTTCAACGCTCATCTGCGCGACTATATTCTTTTGCAGGAGAAGAAACTTTGTGATGATTCTCACATTTACAGAAATGCCGAAGACGGTGTGAAAGAAGGTTTAAGTGCCTTGTGGGAAACCTACAATGTTCTGCAATGGCCGCTGACGGAATGTGAGCAGCTACAGGGCATATTTCTGACTGGATATTTTGAATATCTGAATATTGCTCAGAAATTTTATGCGGACGATTTTCCACGAATGATTCAATGTTGGGCCAATGTGATTAGAGGTCCTCTAAAAGAGGAAATTCCGCATCAGCACAATGAAAATCCACTGAATATCGTCGGTGTCTATTATGTTAGTGGAGATTATAGGTCTTCAGGCGCTCTGAATTTCTACGACAAGGAAAGTAGCGGAATGAGAAAGATCTTTGATCTACGACCAAAGGTCGGTGATCTGGTTTTCTTTCCGGCACCTGTTTTCCATGGCAAAGGAGCCTACTCTGAAAAAGAACCAAGAATCTCTATTGCTTTTGATATACGCTTTGAAGGAAACCCTAATAAGAGCTTCATTGAATTTTATTAAGCGAACCGATATTAAAGGAAACACATGAAATCGCCCCTGAATATAAATCGCCGCGATTTTATTATTTCATCCCTTGCGGGCGCGGGTTTGTTTTACCTCGCGACTAAATATCATCTTTCCGCAGAGACGAACGATAAGATTTTGATCGGCACCAGCGGTTCACGAGTTAGAACCGACATTTATCACGTGGCCCCATCCGATAACAAGGAACGCATATTTGCCTGCCACATTTCCACAGGCAAAGTACAGACCATTGATGTTCCACTCCGAGGCCATCAAATTTCCCAGCATCCCTTTGAGAAGAACCTGATTTTCACCAGTGAAAAATGGGGGCTGAAGTCAGTGCTCGTGGATCTAAAGACAGAAAAAGTACTAGCTCTCGCACAATCAGAGGATGGAACTCGATTCTTCGGTCATTCTCTTTTTTCGGGGGACGGAAAATACATTATCTGCTCTGAGCTTGACGATAAAATTGGCGAAAGCTATTTGGGTTGCCGCGACTCCAGAACTTTGAAACTCATTAAAAGAATTCCCACCCGTGGAATTTTTGCCCATCAGATTGCATCTGCCGACAACGGTAAAACAGTGATGGTTATGAACGCGGGGGCTTATGTTCAAAGTAACAGCAAGAATGCGCCACACTGGCAAAAATCTCCGGTCATGCATTCAGACAGCAAGCTCAATTTAATTGATCTCCATTCAGAGCAACTTATCAAGTCAACCTCTTTGGGGCGAAGTGGCTTTGCCCATTTTGCTTTGGATCAAACCGATGGCTCGGCAGTGGTCGTTGGGCATGCCAGCCCCGAGGGAGATCCTTCATTGGTAAGTATTGTCAAAGCAGATGGTTCCGTCGTGGATTTGAATAAATCCAAAGTCGTCGACTACAAGACTGAAGCTCTTAATGTGTGTTTGGATACAAAAAATAAAATTGCTTATATTTCGATCCCAGAAGTGAGCGTGCTGTTGAAAGTGGACTATCGAACTAATCAAGTTCTGGATCGCCTGAGTCTTGATCACACCAGAGGAATGGTTTTGGATGGTGACGATCTTTTTATTTCAAGTCCTCATTTCGCTCGCGCGAGAAACTCCAGCTCACCAATGAAGAATTGGCCTTGGCAGCAGTGGTCACTTCCAGAAGCATCCTATGGCTCTCATCTGGCCCTTCTGGATTCCTACCACCCGGAAACTTCAATCTCAAATCTCAAGGTCTTAAAGTAGATATGAAAATACTTGGTCTTTCCGCATTTTACCACGATAGCGCCGCCGCCTTGATCATCGATGGCGAGATCGTGGCTGCGACACAGGAAGAGCGCTTCACCAGAAAAAAATTCGATCCGGGATTTCCGGCCCATAGCATTCACTTCTGCCTGGAACAAGCTGGATTGAAATTGTCGGATCTGGATGAGATCGTCTATTACGAAAAGCCTTTTCTTAGCTTTGAAAGACTTCTGCAAAGTATTGTTGCGACGGCTCCACGCAGTCTTCTGACTTTTCTATGTGCCATGCCGATTTGGATGCGTGAAAAGCTGGACACCCGTGGCACTTTAAAAAAGAAACTGCAAAAACATTTTCCTAACCAAAAAATCCCCGTCATTTCCTTCAGTCAACATCACCTGTCCCACGCAGCCGGTGCTTTTTATCCAAGCCCGTTTGAGTCCGCTGCCATTCTATGTTTGGACGGCGTCGGCGAATGGGCCTGCACCACGGCTTGGGTGGGACTTGAAAATAAGATTGAAAGCCTTTGGGAAATGCATTTTCCTCACTCTTTAGGAATGCTTTATTCAGCCTTCACCCACTTCTGCGGATTTAAAGTGAATTCAGGTGAATACAAACTGATGGGCCTAGCTCCCTATGGCAAGCCACTCTATGCACAAAAAATTAAAGAGCATCTTGTGGACATCAAAGAAGACGGAAGTTTTCGTTTGAACATGGAGTATTTTTCCTTCGCATCATCCCTGAGTATGACAAACAAAAAGTTTTCACAGCTTTTTGGCATCGAGGCCCGCGAAGCCGAATCAGCCATGACTCAGATATACAAAGATTTGGCGGCTTCCATTCAACAAGTCACAGAAGAAATCATGCTTCGTTTAGCTCATAAGATTCGCCAGGACAGTGGACAAGAAAATTTATGTCTCTCTGGAGGAGTCGCTTTAAATTGCGTTGCCAACGGACTAATTGCCCGAGAGAAAATTTTTAAAAATATCTGGATTCAACCCGCTGCTGGAGATGCAGGAAGCGCACTGGGTGCGGCTTTAGCTAGCTACTATCTTCAACATGAAAAAATCCGCTTGATTCAAGCTCCTGACTCTATGAAGGGAGCATTCTTGGGGCCCGCTTATGCCTCGGAAGATATTCGAAATCTTTTGCAAGAAGTTGGCGCCCATTTCGAAGAACTCAGTCACGAAAGTCTTTTGCAAACCGCAACCAAGGATCTCACGGAACAAAAAGTTCTGGGTTGGTTTCAAGGAGCGATGGAGTACGGGCCACGATCATTGGGAGCTCGTTCTATTTTGGGCGACCCGCGAGATCCGCAAATGCAGTCGCGCATGAATTTGAAAATCAAATACCGCGAATCTTTCCGACCATTCGCCCCCATTGTTCTGGCAGACCGAGTCCAAGAAATTTATCAGGAAGATTTCGACAGTCCCTACATGCTTTTGGTCTCTCATGTAAAAGAGAAATACTCTAAAAACTTTCCGGCCGTGACCCATGTCGACGGTTCGGCTCGCCTTCAATCCGTGACTCAAAATGAAAATCCAATTCTTCATGATCTGTTAGACAGTTTTGAAAAAGCCACGGGTTGCCCGGTATTGGTGAATACATCTTTCAACGTGCGCGGCGAGCCCATTGTCTGTTCACCAGAGGATGCTCTTCGCTGTTTTATTCAAACGGAAATGGATTCTCTGTTCTTGGGACCATTCTATTTGCAAAAATGGAAACAGAATTTTAATCGTGAGGATCGAAGATGGAGGGTCCGATATGAACTGGATTAAGCTGCTTTATCCTCGTCCTCAATTCGAAATGCAGGGCTGGCCCCTCTGGATTCAACAGATCCACGGCAAAGCTTTGGCCATAGCCTACTATCTTGCGCAAACAGTCGCACTGCTGGGCCTAACAATTATCTATTTGATTCTTATCGTGCCACTAAAGACAATAGCCTGGATGCGTGGCCAGGATCCTTTGAGTTTAAAGATTGATTCCAACCAGAAGAGCTATTTGCAAAACTCAGAGTCTGTCACAAAAATCGACTTTAAAAGGATGTATTGATGTTATTGCAGGAACTGTGGCAATTCATGCGCGCTCGGAAAAAGTACTGGATGCTGCCGATCATAGCAACTTTGATTCTGTTGAGTCTATTGATTATATTTTCACAAACCGCTGTTCTACCCTTTGTCTACACTCTGTTTTAGATGAAAAAGAATCTGCTGGCACTTCTTTTAGGGCTTGGCATCTCGATTGTTCTGATTGCTTCATTGGAAGTATTTTTTCAGATCAATGCGGCAACACATTGGGTGAAAAGACCCGTGCCGCGAGATCCCTATTCTGTAAAAAGACCCAGAGGTACGGTTCTTTCACAAAATATTTATGATAAAATTAAAAATGATCCGATCTATAACTGGAAGCCGTTGATTTCAGAAGAAGAGGCTAAATCCATTGCTCGACATGGCCTCGATCTAAGCAAAAAAGGATCCTTGCCCTGTTGCATGGGCCGACACAACCCCACAGCACCAAGAACATTTGAAAGCAAAGTCAGTACCAGCGATGACCATAGATTGGTTTACTCGGTCCATTTCACTTTTGATTCTCACGGGCGTCGTATCACTCCTCAAAATCCGCAAAACCAATACAATATTTTGATGTTTGGTGATTCCTACACTCTTGGTGAAGGTGTGAATGATGAGCAATCAGCACCCTATCAATTAGGAAAATTCCGACCTGATTCTCAGGTTTATAATTTCGGAATTTCTGGAGGCGGGCCCAACGATGTTCTCTATGAACTCGATGATGGGAAGAAGCTTCGTATTTCTGATATACCCAAAAAGAAAAGCATCGTTTTATACAGCTATATGGATCATCACCTCGAAAGACTGTTTGCACGCAGTCTTGCATTTCAAGATGAGGTCAACTGGTTGCTGACGAAGCCCTACTACGCTGAAGAAGACGGAAAAGTTGTCTATAAAGGTTTTTTTGATCACGACCGTCCAGCACTGAACGCCTTCTATAAAATTTGGAATTCCAGTGCACTCCTGAACTTCTTTGATGTGTCATGGCCGCCTCAGTTCTCTAAGAGGCATTTTGACTTTTTTGGCGATGTTCTAAAATCCATTGAAAACGCGGCCAAAAAAGATTTCGGTGACGATACTGAATTCTACTTTGTTCTCTATCCGGGTGCCTCCGACGCTTTTGGTCCTCAATTGAAGAAAGCTGCAGAGGAGCGGGGTTTAAAGGTCCTGGATTACACAGACCTCGATATTTCCAAAGTAACTGATGGCAAGCCGAGGATTCCCATCGACAGACACCCATCCCCTGTCACACAGTTTGTTTTTGCATGGCTTCTGAATAGAGATTTAAGTAAGCCCAATCTAGCACATTAAGGTCCAGGCAATTCGCAATCTCGACCTTCAAACGGGCCCAGCTAAATTCGTGACAGAAAAACTATTTTGTTATTTTCCAGCCACGACTTATCATGGGTGAATGCTGATCATTCACGACCACTCCTCCCTTGATATAGAAAAAGTAGCCTTGTTCTTGATGCCTAATGAACTGGCCATTTTGGATCTCTCAGATCAAAAATTATTTGTCGTGGATGAGAACATGCTTGATATCGTTGAAAAGCTCAGCGGGATCACACGCAAATCCAGTCTTTATATTTCTCTGTCTTCTTTAGGCAAATCTCTGCACGAGGATTTCGGGGTCGTTGAAGAGCTTGTCGAGCGCGGACTTCGTCGCTTGCATTTAAGAATTTCCGTAGACATTACCGCTTATACTTACTCTGGTGTGGATCAAAAATGTCCAGAGTTGCTGGAGCTTTTTGAAGTAGTGGAGATGATTCGTGGTTATTTCCCACAACTTCTGATCATCCCGTGCTTGGATTGTCCGCCCGGCCAGATTCATCACTTAGGGCCCTTGATAGGATTCTTTCACGATGCTAACTACAAAGAGGTTCTGTTAGTTCCACCTGCAAAACGTACTAAGACAGCGGTTCTTGCTTATCAGGATCTTTTCCAATATCTACGTATGCGCAGTGTCACTCAGATGTGGATTCCTTTTGACTACTGCAGTCTGGATCGCGAGATCTGGGACGTACAAACATTCAATAATTTTGCGGGTCCTCATACTATTCATTTTGATATCTCGAATAAATGCACTCACAGTTGCATTTTTTGTGGTCTTTATTGCGATGAAGCTATCGCAAATCACAAAAAGGCAGATGAACGAACTGCCAAAGAAATCCGTGATATGATGAGAGCAACTCTCGATCCGGTGAAGGGCCGCGAGATTCTGGAAACACTTCCCGAATCAGTAAAATCCATTCAGTTCGGTGGGGCCGGCGATCCCATGACTCATCCGAACTTTGTGGAGTTCATTCAGATTTCTCGTGAACGCGGAATCGCTTGCGAGGTACTGTCCAATATGGACTATTTCACAGAGGAATCCATAAAGACCTTATCAGACTTGGGATCCAACCTGGCCAATGATCTTCATTTTATAGCCAATGTTTCAGGTGCCAGCCTTGCAATGTATCTGAAGACACGTCCTCGACAGACCATCAAAAATTATGAAAATGTCGTAAGAACACTTCATCGCCTGAAAGAAGAACGTGATGCTCGAGATGGTCGTGGAGTTTTTGTCACCATGATGTGCGTGTTGAACAAGGTCAACTACAGCGAAGCCGTGGAGTACGTGAGTTTTGCAAAAGACGTTGGTGCCTCCAGAATCTACATGAAACCTCTGGAAGTTCATGTGGACCAACACAGAAGTCTTCTTCCTGATGAAAATGATTGGTCTGACTACGCCAGCAAAATGAAGTCGGCTCTGGAAAAAGCAGATCAACTAAAAATCGACGTATTAGACCGAGAGGCCATGGAAGCCATTGTGACAGTTCAAGGCCAAAGCGGAGAAAAAAGATGAGCAAAAAAGACCAAAAAGATCTCAAAATAGGTATCATGAATGGCGAAGTGGCCGCTGATTTTTATCAGAAGAATCCATGTACTGTGGGCTATTCCTACATGCGCCTTGAAGTCACAGGCTCCATCAAAGGTTGCTGTGTTGCCAAATATTCCTTGGGAGACACCAGTAAGGACCAGTGGCAAAACATTTGGAACAGTCGAGAGTTTGAAGCCTTCCGCGAAAAAATGAAAACCATCAACCAAACCCACTTTCATCTGAAGGACCCGGAATGGGGATTTTGCCAGCAATGCAGTCATCGATTTATCAATGCCGACAACGCTGAAATTCTGCAGATGCCTTTCGAAGAAGAAGAATAAGGTTCAACAATGAAAAGAATTATTTTGCAGAGTTTCTTCTGGACCGCCATTTTAACTTCTTGTGCGAGCCCTCCCCACCCTGAGAAACCCAACGATTCTTTTCATATTCTTTCCCTAAACAAAGAGAAAACATCATCCGAAGAAGCTCTTCTTCTAATGCATCATGCACCAGAAGCCCTGTTAATCACTAAGGACGGGAAAGTCTTGCATGACTGGAAATTTGCCAATAATGCTTTAACAGGAAAGTTATCCTCCACCGGAAATTTCGTGGGGCTTTTTAGAAATCCACACAACAACCGTCGTCGAGTTGCGGGACTTCTTCAAATATATAGCCCTCAGTCTCAACTTTTATGGACCTTCGAAGATCCGTGGTTACATCATGATTTCGACATCACTGAATCCGAAGATATTTATGCCCTCAGATATAAAGCCTTTTCGCCTTCTTTACAAAAAATTATCGGGTCTTTGTCACTGAAGGTGATTGGTCAGCCAGTTTGCGATGAAGTGATTCAGATCTCAAAAGCTACAAAGGAAATCATCTGGAGTGCAGATCTCGCGACATATTTTGATTTTAAAAAAACTCGGCCCACAGCTCTTGAGCACAACTTTGTGGCCGCACTCAATGTACACCCCATTTGCCATGCTAATTCCGTTCGTTTCCTACAAACAAATCCGATCAATCAGCAACCGGCCGTCTTGGTCTCCCTAAGAAATCTTAATACCGTCTTACTGATTGATAAAAACTCGAAGAAATTACTTTGGAAAAATTCTCTGGGCAGTTTGAATCACCAACACGATGCCAGATTATATGGAGATCTTGTCACAGTCTTCAACAACAACTCCGAAGACGCCTGGAACCACACAGGTCCTTCAGAGGTAAAATCGTTCAATCTAAAAACTGCAGAAGAGCACGTCTTATTTAAACAAAATGCGCCAGACACTTATCAGCCCTTCACTTCCGCAACTCAAGCCGGGGGGGAAATGCAAAAAAATGGAAATTTGTTAATCACGAACACCGACTATTCCCAAATTTGGGAAGTGACACCTCAAGGTGAGCCTGTTCTTAAGATCTATACGTTCTCTCCACTTCTTGCGAATGAACTTTCCTCTTATGTTTTCCGCACAGAAAGTTACGACTTCGCTGTGCTAAAGAAAATGGGGCTTGCGGGATCCACGAAGTAATGTCCTAATATTTCTTCGCAACCACAATGTAGGAGAATAGACATGATAAGAAAATTTTCTGGGCTCGTTGCCCTCTCTATCATCTGCGCAAGTTTTAGTGTGCATGCTGCCCTTACAGATGAGGCCAAAAAGAAGCTAAGAGATGTGACATTCAGCCAATCGTATATACTCAAAGAAGATACCTTCTTCACTGACAGAAAAGGTAAGCCTAAAATGTTCCTCGCGGAGGATTGGCAAAAGAAAATCAAACTTCCTGCTTTTCCTGCTTTTGGAAGCCCTGCCTTTTACCAGGACATTGAAACTATTCAGGACTTGGTAAAACAGCGCACACCAGAGACCCTCCAGAGAACTCGCAATGAAAGAATTGCGACGGCTTTTTTCCTAGGCCCTATTCACGTCGCTGACATCCGTATCTACCATGGAAAAAAAGATGAGCTGCTCGATTTGTTCAATGATGTCTTCAATGATATCGACGTCGCACTTTACACGCTCAAACAAAAATACAATCGCGGACGTCCTATCGACATCATTCCAAATTGGGAAACCACGATCGAAACTCCGGGGCATGCTTCTTATCCTTGCGGCCACTGTGCAGAGTCGCATATTTTCGCTTATTTCCTCACCGAATTCGAACCAACCTTGAAAGATCAATTTTTCAAGTCCGCTGGTGAAATCAGCTTGCGAAGAGAAATAGCCGGAGTTCATTTCCACAGTGATAACGAGGCTGGACAGTTGCTAGCCAAGCAAGTCTTCGATTTGATTAAAGACTCCCCGGCGTGGAAAAAGAGACTTCCTCTTGCTAAAAAATTATGGGCAGAAAGAAGAGATATGCTTTTAGGAAAACCTTTTAAAGGCAACTAATGAGTCAGAACCGCGAAGAGCGAGTTTGCCGTGGCTGCTTCAAGCAGCTCACGGTCCTTAACGGGCAGCTCGCTCTGATTCAGAACAGCCTGCCCCACTTTGCGAAGATCAAGAAGATGCTGCTGCGTCGTTGATATATCCATCTGCAGTTTTTGTGCAAGCATTCCAAAAATTTCCCAATTCAAAGAACGAATCAAAATCTGCTTCTGATCTACAGTCAAAGGTTCCTGTACTGGTAGAAAACAAAACCGATTTGGAAAAAAAGACCACCACCAAGGATTTTGAGACAGATGCTCTTCAGCAACTAAATGCAAAGCCCGTCCCGATTCCAATTCAGAAAAATATTTAAAAAGAGATCTTCTAAATTCCTCGTCCACAACATTTAAATGTTTGCTCGCCACATTCAAAATAGCAGTCACTGACGGCAATTCGTTTTCCAAGCTGTCCTTGAAAAGCATATCCAGATGTTGATTCCATTTCCGCACACGGGTGTGAGGTCGAGTTTGCAAAGCCTTATAGTCGGCCTCCAACATCTTAACTAGAAAAACCACCTTGTCTGCGTCAGAGGGACCGTGCGAAGGGCCAGATGTTTGACGAAGGGAATCTCTCAAAAGAGGATCTCGATAAAGCTCATAAGGGTTGGCGAAAAGAGCCGCCTCACCTGCGTCCTTTTTCTCAAAAGCATTTACCTCGCCAACAATTGAAAGTTTCGAGCGCAGCTTGTTGATTCGCGAAACGAAAGAAGCTAAATCCTCTCTGTCACCCATAACTGTGACATCAATATCGCTATAGAGGGGCTCATAATATCCCAGGGCATAACTATTTCTTACGGCAAGCTGAAGACGTCCTCGACTGGAAACGACCGAACAAATGCGGATCAGACTCCACCCAATGAAAAAGGGCACCTTTCTGATCAGAGGCAGAACCCTTAGAATATTATTAACGGAGTCTCGGAGGTTGGATTTCATTCTTCCTTATCTTCCCTGTCTTCTCTGGCGAAGCTAGTAACAGCAAACACATTCCCAAACACAACTGGATTGTTTCTTTATCACTTCAGTTTTTCCATTTTTGCACTCGACAGTGGCCTTGCCCGTCCATGTATAGCAAGCCTTGTCATCTTTAGCAGGCTGAACCTGAAGGACAAGACGTTCACCTTCATTCATTTTTTTTGTCGAGGCCTCGCATTTATCCCATTTTATAGTCTGAGCCGGACAGCTCTTCACTGCAGACTGGGCCAAAGCAAGACTGATAAAAAAGGAAATCATCATTGAAACCACCTTACGACTGGTTCAGAATAGCAGATAGAGAAGTATCTTGTCCTGAATTTTTCAAGGATCTAAAAGTGTGGGCAATATGGCAATGTTGGCAGCTCAGATGATGGGAAGAACGTGAAACCAAAAGTAGGTATTGTTCTATCCTCTACTCTGCTGGAATGGGTCAGCTGCCGCACCATCGGGTCAAATCTTTTAAAGTCTTATGAATCCTGTCTGCAAAAAAACTTCACGTCATTTGACTACAACAAAGAACTTGATGGTAAAGGAGTGGCCGAGCTGGCAGCCAGCATCCTCAGAAAGAAGATCACTCACCTTCACTTCTTAGATCATCTGCCTCATCCGATTGCTTTAATCACGGAACTTCTAAAACAAGCTCCCCCGGAAGAAATGCCCGCGTTCTGCTTTCATGTTTACGGTGATTTTACTTTCTATGCGCCCGAGTGGTGGGTGCTTTCGCATCTTCTTAGAAAATGCAAAGCTCAATATCTGTGTGCTTCGGAACGTCAGATAAAGTTAGTACAAAAATTGATAAATGTACCGAAGGAAACCATCTCACTTTGTCCTTTTCCGGTGGATACAAATTATTATCAATATGACCCCGCCCATCGCGCTCAGGGCCGTGAAAAATTTAAATTAAAAGATGATGAGATCGTGGTTCTTTACACGGGACGACTTTCCATGCAAAAAAACGTTGAACTGGCGATTCAGGAAACCTTTTCTTTCTTTGCAAAGAAGAAAAAGAAAATCAAATTCCTTGTGGCTGGAAATTTCGATGACATGGGAGCCCCCTTCTTCGGAATTTATCCTCAGAAAGGTCATCAGTTTCAAAAGCTTGAAAGCTTGCGCATGAGCATTCCAGAATCCCAAGGTGAGGTCCAATGGATCGGCTCCTTGAATTCCCAAGAGCTACGCTTGGCTTATAACGCCGCCGATATTTTTATCAGCCTTAGTCTTTATCACGATGAAGACTTTGGAATGTCTCCCGCAGAAGCTGTCGCCTGCGGTCTGCCTTGTGTTCTCTCGGACTGGGGTGGCTACACCGGTTTTGCTAAACTCAGCAACAAGGTTCATTTGGTGCAAGCAAAGGTTGAGCGCAAAGGCTTCTACTTTCAAAAAACAGAACTTCAGAAGGCTCTAACTCAGGCCTATCACGACCTTTCGACGAAAGAACGCGCGACCTTACAACCTCGTGTACTAAGTGACATGGGAATTAGTGGTGTTGCTCAAAGTACAATTTCTCAAATTTGGGATAAGAATTTTGCCGCCTCCAAGGGGCCCACATCTTTATTAAAAAAACTGGCAGAACGAGTTCATAATTTCCGCCAACACAAAAAAAATTATCTCTATACCAACTATCAAGATCCTCTGTACCTCAATGTCTATCGACCTTACTTTGAGAAGCCACGGGACAAGCATGGATAGAACGGATCTGAAAACCTTGAAACCCGTGATCCAAGAACGCGCATTAGTTTGGGGTTCGTCGGAATCTTTAATCGACAACAACGGCCGCTCCAGTCGATTCCTTTTTGACTTTCGTCCCCTACTTCAAGATCCAGATTTTCTAAATTCTATCGCCGATATTTTCTGGAAACGTTACGGACATTATAAAAAAATTCAGATCGCAACATTAGAACTAGGATGTGTGACCCTGTTAGGAGCCCTGCTAGTTAAAGCCAAGACTTTGAAAATTGAAGCCAACGGCCTGGTCATTCGCAAATCCCGCAAGAAAACAGGACGACAACGAATCATCGAGGGTGAGCCCACTAAATCCCCTGTTATCGTGATCGATGATATTTTAAACAGCGGCTCCAGTTTTCTTAAGGTTCAAAAAGTTTTGAATGATATCGATCTTAGCATCAAAGAGTATTTCGCCCTTTTGAATTACGAGAATCCTGAAGCTAAAAAGAATCTTGTTAAAAGCGGCCTCAAAGGTGTCTCTATTTTTTCTCTGAAAGATTTCGGTATCAAACTCGACCCCAAGGCCAATCCTGCGAACCTAGGTCACTTTCAAGACGTTTTTTCTTTTGCTCCAAGTTCGTCACCTGTAAAACGTTCTGAGATATTTCCTCAATCCAATCCCACACTGGATAATTCGGGAAGTCTGATATTCTATGGAACCTCCCTCGGAGATCTTCTGTGTCTTAACGCGAAGACCGGAAAAGAAATCTGGCGTTACCGTACTCAAACTGTCGATCCCAAAGGAGTTGCTTCCTCGCCCGTTTACCATAATGGTGTTGTGTACTGTGCCGCCTATAACGGTAAGGTGTTCGCACTGAAGGCCAAAGACGGAAGTGTTATTTGGGAACGTCGTTTTGCTGACTGGATTGGTTCCTCACCGACTCTGTCGTTAAAAGAGAAATCCCTCTTCGTGGGCTTAGAGCACGCTAACAAAGAAAAAAAAGGTGGCCTAATTTCGTTAGATATTAAGACTGGCGATTTTAAATGGCAACTTTGGAACGAGGAGTTTATTCATGGAACTCCCACCTATTCTGAAAAAAATAATTCAGTCGCCGTGGGAACAAATGATGGCTACGTGCTCATGGTCGATGCTAAGTCCGGTGAGCTTCGTTGGAAATTCAAAGCTCGCGGAGCCATGAAGTCAGCGCCTGTTTTTTTTGACGACGACAAAATGGTCGCCGTTGCCTCCCATGATGCCGGAGTTTACTGTTTGCAAGCCAAAGACGGAAAGCTCCAGCAATTCTTCAGAACTGAAGCCGTGAATTACTCCAAACCACTGTATTGCAACGGACAGCTCTATGCAGTCTCCAACGATGGAACTTTATACCGACTGGATTTGAAAGCGCACAAAGTCGTTCAGGAGTTTACAACACCGGGGCGTATTTTCTCTTCACCAGTTCTGATCAAAGATAAGATTTTTTTTGGCAACAACGGCGGTCAGATTTTTGAATACGATCCTCGCAAGCGCCAACTCATCGGCGAACACATCGTGGCAGATAGGGTTTTAAGTTCCATCATCTACAATTCCCAAAAAAAACTTTACTACTTGCATAGCTCTGATGATCGACTTTTTGCGTTTGCGAAAAGGACAGCTGCTAGAGCCCGGTCAACATCCATAGTCACAAAGAAAGGGTCGGCACGAGGCTTTGAAAGTCTTATCAGCAAAGAGTTTCATCGCTCCCCTGAAAGCGTGACTCGCAATAACAAGGACGGAAGTCTAACCATCTTTAATGGCCAGGATCGCGACCACGAACTTCTGTTGGAAGGGTTGGCTGTCGATATCTGGATCTTGCTTGAGGAACATCGCAACCTATCAGAACTCATTAAGATTGTGGCGCTATGGCGCAAGGTAAGCCCATCTCAAGCTGGCCGGGGTCTCAAACCGATACTAAAACAACTTTTTGTTGAAGGCCTTCTTGAATATACCCGAACTTAATGAGAGTTCTTGCCCTATTCTTGACAAATTCGCATTTGTTAGCTGATAATAGAAGAACTTGTACTTGCTTGTAAGAGGTTCTAGTGGCGAAAAAAGGCCGAAGTCAGAAATCTTCCCGAGATAAAACGCTGAATTCAAAGGCTTCCAAAAAAGCTTCTGGAGCCCGCACGTCTTCCAATAAAAAAAAGACTCCTAAGAAATCCGGATCAAAAAAATCTCAATCTGAGATCGCTTCCTTGTTTGCAAAAATCTCAAAGGTTGCTCCATTTGGAGCCACAATTTTAAATTCTAGTGGAGCCTTTGCCGGTAGTGACGGCGGTTACTAAGTACCCCTAACCTCCAAGCCATGATGAAGAGATAACCGCACAATTTGTTCAGTTGGTTTTTGCGCTTTTTCATCGATCCTTGGTCCCCAGAAAATTCCGCCGCGAGACAGTCCTAGATGAAGAAAGTATGATTCAGTGATAAAGAAGTGGGAATTCATTTCTGCGACAAGAGTTCCATCCAGTCGTCTTAAGCTTTCCATTTCCGGTATAGACAGAAGTTTATAATTTCCAAGCTGAAAATGCTTTTTGATAAAGTCATTGCTCTTGTCCGAGTAATTCAACAGAAGCAATCTGCAGCGAGCTTTCGCATAATGTGATGATTTCCGCAAGCTTTGCAGTTGCAACTCCAGAACCTGTCGCTCCACTGCAAAATCCTTAATGATAAAAATCAGAATGATCTCTTCAATCTTTTGATTGCTCTCAAAGCCCACAATTTGCCAGGTAGACAGATCAGGATGTAACTGGTTCCAAACTCTTGGATAATTAAAACCTCTGCGAATCTTCGCGCTCAAAGCCTCACACAGACCGGCCCTGATATAGACCGACGAAGCTGATGGTTTCTCGTTCAATGAAAAAGTCATCTGTCCTTCGGGTAAATAAATTTTTCGAGTCGCAGGATAAAAAAGGCCCTCGATCGTAGGCTCCAAATACGAGCTAAGAGATTCAGCCAAAACCAACTTCTTTGCCTCATCATCAAAAAATCTATTCATGACTACCGTCCATGATCTGAGCGAATTGATTCACTTCAAGAGGTTTGATCTTTTTGGCGTCAAAAGAAGTTGAAGAAACTAAAAAGTTCAAAAATCTTTTTTGGTCTACACTTTTCATTCTGTCGATCGCAGCCTGACTCAAAGACTTTCGCTTTTGCAGAGAATATCCCAGGAGCGACGAAAGACTCTGATTCTGAAGAGCGACATTTTCATAACTATCTAGATCTGCAAATGGACCCCAATTTTCAAAAAGACATGGCAATCCATTGGCGATGGCTTCCCTGCCCGCCAATGAAAAATCCTCTTCAAAGCTGCGACTTCGATGCAAGAAAAGATCTGCGGCCTGGGTCAAATCTGCAACCTCTGAAGGTTCTACGTGCCCTAAAAAATCTATTTTGAATCCGGGTTTTTGTGATTTCAGAAACTGAGTCACGGCGGAAAAAGTATAACCTGCTGGAAAAACCTCACCGGCATATGGCAAATTCCAGTCATCAAAATCTCCGGCCACAATCCAACGCACTTTATGCCGTTTGCTAAGACCCTTGACGATTTCATAATTTCGAAAAAAACCTTTGCGGTCATTGATGCGGCTTACAGTCAGAATAAGTATTTCATCGGCCTTCAGATTCATATTCGTCCTGATCTGCTGACGATGAGTTTCGTTAAACGCGAAGGGCGATAAATTCAGACGAGGAACCAGAACTGAAATTCCCTGTTTAGAATTCAAAGTGCGAGCAATGATTTGACTAAACCTTGAAGACAACGCCGCGGCACTAAAATGTCCTTGAGCCATTCTTTCAAGCATCTCCTTCCACTCTGGCCACTGTTGAAAGAAATCACCATAGAGATGAACTTTGCACTGAAGATTTTTTTTATGGATCAATGGCAGCAATGGGTTGATCAAAGACACTTGCTTGGGAATAGCGTATGGAAAAATAAGACAGCTTTGATCAGGAAGTTTGGAAATTGCTTCTTTGAAGATCCCCAGATCAGGCAAGTTGCCAGAGTAAGGTGCTTCGATTTTGATCTCTTCATCAAGACAAGAAGAATAAGTATCTTCCAGTCCCCGACCGATCATCTGAAGGCTGGGCCAATTATTCTGAGCGCGATCCTTAGATGACGGAATGATCAATGCATTTTTCATCACAATCGCAATCCAAACCTCTCACGTCCACGATAGGAAGCCATCATACAGAAACTTAGCAATGCTAAAACAGCATAGATAAGCTTTATGGTCTGCAGATGATCCTGATTGAATTGCGCTAGCGGACTCAGATGAATTTGAACTGTGTCATATATCTTAAATGGCGTTAACTGCTGCAGTTCCCCGGGGCCGACATAATAATTATTTATTGGATATCCCACGATCGGTCCATCAAGATGGATCCATTCATTGTGACTAAATGGATGAAACTCTGTCTTACAGACATCTTCTTCTTGAATGATTCGTCGGAATGGTCCTCCGTTGACAGAAACTGTGAATGTCCAAGCGACGCCGACCACATCAGGATTGTTACAGCTTTTCTTCAAATGATACCAGTTGTTGTATGGCTTCGCTCGATCATAGGCATTGGTATGTGGGATTTCGTTAACAACGACGTGACCATCTTTAAACTTGGTTTCACTTCTTGAAAGAGCCTGTCTATTTCCGTCAAACATATCCAGGCTGAACTGCTTAGCTTCATGGGTCCACTTGTGATTGGGACCTGCGATGAAAGGCAGAAGATTAACAAAAAGAAGTAAGGTCGTAAGAACAACTCCCACTCTGCTGATACGCGATCCTGTCGCGGGCACAGATCCGCCGAATAACGTAACAAGCAAAGGCAAGGTTAAAAGCGGATAACGGAAACTGACGTAGATCGTAGAATATAGATGAAAGATTATAAAGAACGTCAATATGACATAACGAATCTTCGCATTCTTATGGAAAAGAAACCACACGCCGAATAGCTCAAATAAAATGACTAAGTTCGTGGCTAAAGGAATCGCGAATTGAGGGAATAGTCGAAGCCCCTCATGTGTCGTGGAAAAAAAAGAACCTACGATCCACCCTTCATCCAACTTCACGAAGCCCGCCATGAAGTACAAAAGCAAGAAACACCAACGAAGATCCGTCAATTTTCGTCGCGAAAATAAAAGGACAAAGGCCGGAACCAGATTGAACATCATAAAAGGTACAGAGACATTCGAATCAGCGATAAATCCCAGATAGATTTTTGCGGCAACCAGATACATCAACACCAGATGCAACCAAACCCATTTTCTTTTGTAGGCAAAAACCGCAGCCAGAACCAAGGGGCCTAATAAACCAAAAGAAAAGAATACCCGTTGAGAGAAATATCCAGCTCCCGTTCTAAAGAAGATATACTTCTCACAGTCCTGCAGAAAGTTAGGACAGATGAATGAACCGGGGTTATCCATATTGATGGCACCCCAACCTGTTGGAAAGCCACCGTAAAAAGCCAAGGCCATCCCAAGCAGAACAGCTAGCACCGCGACAACTAAAACCGGAGTATTTTCAAGTTCCTCAAGTGCGAAGAAGTCAGAATATTTCTTTTGAAAAGTCGCACCAAATTCCGCAGCCACAGCAACCCTTTATCAATGACCGACAGCAGAAGTGTCGGAAGGCGATTTAGCAAGGCTCTCAATGGATTGGATGATGTCCACACCAATTTGAGGTCCAAGCTTTTCATAAACGACTCGACTCGCCTTCATCATTGTCTGCTTTTCTGCAGCCGAAAGCGGCGTGACCGTATAACCAGATTTAATCAACGACTCTTTTGCATCCTGATTTACTTTAATGACATCCTTACGATCCTCAACCGCCATACGTTGCGACTCTTCCTGAAGAATATTTTGTAAATCCTTTGGCAGGGATTCGAAAAATTTTTCGTTCACAACAATGCTGGTAAGGAAAAGACTGTGATCTGTTTCCCAAAGAAATTTCATCTTGTTTTTCACAGGTCCAAATTTTTGAAACAAGCGAGTCAAGTTGCTGTAATGGTCCTCGCTGATATCCACCTTGCCATTCTTAAAGAAATCCAAACCTGAAGCATATTCCGGATGGCTTTCGTTCATCACAGGAACCATCTTGTAGGCCAGAACTGTGTGCAAACGTGCCAGTGTTGGGTTCTGACTGATACTTTCAGAAGGATCTGCGCTGGGACCATAAAAATGCATTTTTAGGCCCTCCAGTTGAGAAGTCTTGGTAATCAGTTTGTTGGAAATAAACACACGATAACCGCCGCCGTATGAATACGCCAACGGTCTTACTGTATTTTTTGAAGCTTGCAGAAGATGCTCGTTAAGCTTCTTGCCAATCTCACCATCCAAAACTTGGAATGCATGTTCATGGGATTGAAACAAAAACGGCATATCAAATACCTGAAACTGCGAATCCAAAGTTGCCAAATGAGTCGTACCAATTTTACTGATTTGCGCCTCATTATCGCGAACCATTTTTACAGCGTCGCGAAAGTGATTGCTGTCGCTGGTGTCGCTAGGAAATTTCACTTCAATTTTCAAGCGCCCTTTAGAATGCTCTTCCAAACGGCGAGCAAATTCCTTGGCCAGATTGGCCTGGCGAATATGTTCCGGTATATGCGCAACATACAACACGGCATGGAATGTTTTCGTTTGATCCTCTGCCTGGTTCGAAGCCTGTCTTGTCACCCAATATGCAATTGCCGCAAGACATACGAGACCCAAAGCTCCCAAAAACATTTTCATAAGTCCCCCTCAGCGAATACTACTACACGCCTTCAGTATTGCCAAATTCTGGAAGTGCTTTGTAGATTGAAATAGCCTTCTCCACATCTCCGAAAAAGCTGACCACGCCTTGGTCCAGTACAATAGCTTTGTTACAGACTTGACGAATTTGATCAGGGCTATGGCTGACGAACAAGACAGCACCTGACTTCTGGATAAGCTCCGTCATTCTATCAACAATACGCGATCGAAACGAGATATCCGCACCATCGAATACTTCATCTAGAATAAGAATATCCGCAGGAAGAGCCGTCACCAACGACAAACACAAACGTGCCTTCATACCATTGCTATATGTTTTAAAAGGCATATGCAGGTATTCACCAAGACCAGAAAAATCTGCTGAGTCCTGAATGATCTCATGATGACGTCCGCGCTCGATGGGATAAATAAATTTACTCAAAAGTTTTAAATTTTCAAATCCCGTCAATTCAGGCTGGATTCCCATGGATGTGTCAAAGATAGCTCTTAAAGTGCCCGAGACCTCAACATCTCCGGAGGATTGAGAATAAATTCCTGAAATACAACGGCACAAAGAGGTTTTACCTGCGCCATTTTTTCCTAAAATGGCGATGCGGTCCCCTTTGCGAATCTTCAGATTGATTCCGCGAAGAACATGCAGTTGTTGGGATTCGTCGAGGATGGAAAAAGGTTTTTTCGCCCAGTCTACAAAGAGATCACGCAGGGTCCACGATCTGTAAACAGGAGCATCAAAACTGAGATGCAGATCCTTCACCTTGATCAATAAATCAGAGGTAGCGGAAGAGTTCATTTCGTCTCCAATTCCATACAAGGAAAGATGCCGCACAAAGCACTGTCGCAACCAACAGGCTGACTCCTATGCTTTGCCAAAGGACCTGATCCTGACTGGCCAAAATATTTTGAAATGGACTGATGATCAGATAGAACACATTGAAGTTCACAATCCAACGATAGCTGTCACTGATCATATTCACCTGATAGAAAATCGGCGTCAGAAAGAAAGAGACATTCAGAAGAAATGTGATAACGAAAGCCGTGTCACGAAAGAACACATTCAGCACCGAGATTAGCCAGCACAATGAAATCACTGACACTATCAAGCTAAATGCTGGGATGATCAGCCATACGAAGCGAATCAATGGTACATCAGAAAAGAAAGCACTGGGGATCAAGATCATCAGGAAAGCCAGCGCAAAGTTAAACATATTATCCAGGACCTGTGCTGCCACGACCACGAATGGATGAATGCTATAGGATTTCAGCAATGCGCCTGAGTTCACCAGCATTGCCGCCGACATTTGAATTGATTGGGAGATAAACAGCCAAGGAAGCAATCCCAACAAAAGGAAAAGATTAAAGTTGGGAATATTCAATTTCAAAATGTGACTGAAGGCATAACTTTGTGCCCCGTACATGATAATCGGGTTTAGAACAACCCAGATGATACCTGATACCGTATTACGATAACGGGATTTCATATTGGCGATGGTCAGAGCAAAAATTTGATCTTTAAGAATCTGCCAATTCATTCTTTAAGCCGTCGTTTCCTGAAGCTGCTCTTTCCACTGTAAGAACTCTTTCTTAAGCTCTGGGAAAGTTTTTACAAAATCAACTTTGCGTCGCTGATCAATCTCAGTGAAGTACTTGACGAAATCAGCGCGGAACATATTTTGATTAAATCCGGTATCTGAATTGAAGTACTCTAAAACCCGCTGAAGCTTATTGATCTCATAGTCGCTGAAGTTATTTTCCTTCATGAAGGTCAAACTTTCTTCGATATAACGCCCGAACTCTTTGGGAAGAACTTTGATGGACATGAACTCGGGATGGCGCAGGTAAGAAATATCAATCAGGATATTCTGCTTCTTCTTCCATTTCGCCAACTGTGCCAGGAATTGTTTGAATTTCACAACACTCAGAGCATTGTAGGTGCACATGAATGTGATCTCAGCTTCAGGCAAAAGTTTCATGACTGTTTTTAGATTGGTCTGGAACAATTCCAAATCCAATCCTGAACGGATGTACTCTGCCTGGGTTCCCCAAGTATCAAGACTGATATAGAGTCTGAAATTCTTGATCTTCTTTTCTTTCAGAAGCGGAGAAACCCCATTGCAAAGTTTTTCCACCAGCTTCGTAGGAATACCGAAATTGGAATTGATTGCGAGTTCCATGTTGGGATTCGGAGTCGGATGGACAGCGATCTCTTCGATCACTTTGAAGGTATCCTTACTTAGCAAAGGCTCCCCGCCCGTCACACGGAAAACTTTCAAAGATGGATAAAGTGTTGGCCACCATTTCCAGAAAGCTTCGATGTAAGGATTGTTGTCCTTGTGCTTTAGAACTTCCAATTCGTCTTCAGTGACAATGGAGTGATGACGACTGCGCGTTGGAAACTCTCCATGCTGAAGCATTTCTGAAACCCAGGATGAAGAAAAATTCGGAGAGCAGTAAGTGCATTTAAAGTTGCATATTTTACTGAATGAAACTTCCACATAAGTCGGTTGAATATTGTCATCCCAAGGAGCTTTCGCAACCTTGGACATGTGCTCCTTCGCCCAGTAGTCATTGGATTTCACCATACGGTCACTGATGTTCTTGCCCGGAAGATCTTCAATATTCCAGCAGTAACCACACTCTGACGGTCGCTTTCCTTCCAGCATCATCTTACGCTGCTCTTTCTTAAGAGGTGTATTGTGAAGTGCGGAAGGGTTGTCCTTCAATTCATCAAGGGGAATCTTGTGCATGACGGGATGGTGACAAGAATGAGTATAACCACTATGTAAATGAATGGTTACTTGTAGCCACTTCGCCAAGCAGAAACAAGGAGATACTTTATCCAACTGACGCTTTGTTTTATTAATATCATCAAGAAATGTGGACATACTCAAAACGATAACAGATGAGGGACATAATAATAAGAAAATTAAACAAAAAGCTTGAATGTGAGCAGAGCAGAAATTTCTCTGCCCCGCCGAAAGACTGAGGAATTAGCGACGACGTTTGGCTTTCGCCGGGCGCACTTCAGTGAAGATCTTTTTCCAGTCAAATGACTTGGCCTCAATCCCCTGAAGCAATTCGCGCATTTCTTCCTGGCGATCTTGCATTTTCGTCTTCGGCCAATCCAAATCCCATTGAATCACGCAATCATGGTGTGCTGACAAGTGCACAACTTCGGTGTCCGTCGGCCTTTTTCTTACAGGAATATGAGCGCCTCGACTTAAGAGAGCCTGCGACATCCAACCATCAGCAAGGATTGTTTTCTTGTGCAGGTCAAAGATTTCCCAACCAGCCCAGCTTTGCACTCCCAAAATTTCTTGCAGATCAACGATCTTAACTTCAAAACCCGTTCGGCGAAGAATCTCCACAGACATCTGAGCATGATGTCGTGGGTTTTCGTGTGAGGTGTACTGCCTCATGGAAAGATAGAGCCATACTTCTTTCCATGCCCCTTTCGACGCCTGCTTTCTTTCGACAAATCTTTCAAGCCCTAGGGCCACGCTTTCCTTGGACATGAAAACCTCAGAATTCACTCCATATATAAACGCTTTTTCTGTTTCGACAGAATTGTCCTTCGCTTGCAGATAATAGCTTCCAACATGGGAACGCCAGGCCTCTGGAACACAGTCCAGCAGATCCTTGTCGATCAGAATTTTGCTATTAAGTCCCTTCGGAGTTTTAAACTTTGTAAAGAAAAACAAAAGCGGTACCAAGCCATCGCGCGCCGCCCACATCCTTTTTGAATTGAGCATGTCCAAGCTTGGAACCGTCGACAAAAATAATGGATTCACGGGGCTGATGTAAGATTGATAGTGCGGATAAAGCCGATCCATCATTTTGCTTTGCTCAGGTCCTTTGATGAATTCCGGCATATCGGATTCCAAAAGATCTGACCATTTGACTCGCACTTTGTCTTCTTTCATCTGCTGCTTAACCACAATGCAATCTCCTGAAACTATCGACCCGAGTGACAAAAGCTCTTCTGCACAACTCGATAAGAAACCTCTTTAGATCCCCGAAATGCAGGAATCTGTAAAGTTTGATAAAGATTTATAAAGTAAGGCTTGAGGGGATCATCACACTTTTGTACGGACTTAGCTGCACTCACTAAAGAAAACTCTTTCTCACTTTGTGAAAGAAAGAGCGCTGGCTTTTCCGCGCGAATGGACTCAATAACTAACATGGGAACGATTTCATCCACAGTTCCCGGGAATGTCGCTTCACGAACTGGTCCTTCGTAAAAGCGTAGATCATTCGATTTCTTTAAATATTTTTTGATTAATTTCGGAATATCTTTCTTTTCGCGATTTTGAAAGGCGTCTGCCATATTCTGCTGAGCCTTCTCAAGAGCCTCGCGCTGCTGTTTCATTTCCTTAAAAATATTTTTTTGCGAATTGAATCCGGCTTGTTCAGAAAACACGTAATCCCGACTGGCGGCTACCTTGTGGCAAGCATGACAGGCCTGAACGTTGGCTTGAATATCTCCAGGAAAGGTTAAGCCCAATGAGTCAAAGAGGACATAACCCCACCCATCGGTGTCAGCATATTTCTTCTTATCGCGAATCATAAATTGGAAACGTCTGGCACCTGAAGGAACGATGGAGCTTGCGAACAATGGATCTCTTTCGGTTTTGATGCCGATTTTTGCGAAGATAGATCCATCTGGATAATCGTATTTGTCTTTTTTCTCGGCCATTGCTTTTGCGGCAATGGGATTGGCATAGGTCACACGCATCTCACCACTGTCTTCACGATAGCGAACAGTGACCATTTTCCAAGTTTCCGCGAACTGCCCGAAATCCTCAAGGTGATAGCCGAGCATCTCTGATTTGCCACCGGGCTCGGTGACTTCCACTTTACTGACATCTTGTGTAGGTTTTGTCTCTACTGCGTAGGAGACGGAGGCGTAGGAGATAGAGCATAGGAAAAATAAGGAAATACCGGTTCGCAAACTCATGAAGGTAGTATAGGAAGCACCCTCACCGTTCTCAAGGAAAAAGCCCTTCATGTCCCAACTAGCGGAAAGTAGGACTCTGGCCTAGTGAGATACAACCGGACGTTGGTAGCAGCAAAAATGTTCTCTTTTCGTGAGCGTCTATGTACCATCTTGTCATGCCCATTCAGATTCTGATCGTTATTATCACCCATGGCCGCTTCAAGTGTTTGGACTTGTGCCTGGAAAGCCTTGCACAGAGTCTTAAGAAGGTGAGTGACGCAAACAATTTTTCATTTTCTGTTTTGTTGGGGCTCAATGGTATTGATGCGCCAGCGTGGTTTTCTCAGCATATGATCAGCGAAAGCAAGTCGTTTCAGGTTTTGAAGATTCAGAATCATCTCAGCCCCCCTGCGGCCAGAAATGTCCTTATGAAATCGACAGCTTCTGACTACACTCTGTTTTTCGACGATGATGTGATTATTCCGGAAAATTTCTTATTGGACCTCTGCACTCTGATAATCAAACATCCAAATGCACAGGTTCTGGGAGGCCCCAATCTTTCCCCGCCTCAAGCAACCTTATTTGAAAAAGCGTCGGGATTAGCTTTGGCCAGTATCTGGGGAACCAGTGTCATTAGCAGCCGCTATTCATTGAAACAGGAATCTTTCTTCACACGATCTGAATTGCCTTTTGCACTTTGTAACCTCTGTATCAAAAACGACAATCAGGAACTTTTTCATAAAGACCTTAAATATGGTGAAGAGACAGATTTGCTACAAAGGCTTTTCAAAAGCTCTCAGTGCCTCGGATTTTATTCGCCGCAACTTTTCGTGTGGCATTTCCGACGACCTGACTGGCGTTCCTTTATGATTCAGATGTTTAAGTATGGCTTAGGTCGAGGGCTCACATTAAAAGAATCCTCATTAGCTAGAAAACTTCAGTTTCTAGGATTGATCGGGATTTATCTTCTGCTCTCCGTCTTTCTTTTATCTCATCCGGCATTGTTACTGTCTGTATTCGCTCTGATTTTTGCTTTCGGTATGCTCACGGTTCCGAAGCCTTTAGATTTGAAGCTGTGGTTCTATTTTTCTCTTAGTTTGATTTTCATTTATGCTCTTTACCCTCTAGGCGTTATCTCTGGAGGTATTCGAAGACTCTTTCCTGCCTCTGAGGAGCATCCATGAAGTATTATCTGGATATTCATGGCATTGGTGTCGCCGTAGACTTACTTCAGTCATTTCCTCAGTTATCAGAACTTTTAAAATTTGAGTTTGGAAACTTTCAGGTCTCGCAACTACAAAAGGCCCATATCTCGATTGTGGTTTCCACCATGAATCCGCCGATGCCAACGAGACGTTTTCTTTTTGCGACCCACTTTTGCAAGGTCTTTGGCTTTAAGGACCGACTTTGTATCTATCCCCACGGTCAGACTTTGCAAATAAAGCGCACAAACGTTGGCTTTGCCACGGAGCTGACGGGTCAGGACGGCGGCGAACTTTTTGATATTCTACGAATGTATATTTTGTCTTCGTCTGGGGAGCTCTTGGATCTTCAAGGTATTCACAGGCTTCACTGCCTTGGTTTTCGCTATGAAAATCAGAATGTTTTAGTTTCTGCCTCGAGCGGTGGAGGCAAATCTTATTTGGCTTATCAAGGTCTTTGCGAAAATCCGCCTCTGCAAATTTTCAGCGACGAAACCTGCTTGGTCGATAACAGTGGTCTTCTGCACGGACTCGCCCTGCCCATCGCTTTAAAAGAAAATGTGGCGAAATCAGCAGGACTGGAAATTCAGCATGTCACGCGTATTTCCGGAGAAAGAAATTTAGTTCAATTGCCTACCATTTCTTTAAGAGGTCCGCAAAGAATCCATAAGATCTTTGTCGTCACCCATTGGGGAAATCAGTTCAAAGCCACGAAGGCGGCTTTTCTTATCCGGCTTGTCTTTGCCATCCGAGTGATTCTGGGTTTGGGTAATATGCAGATGAAAGAGTTCATGATCCGTCAGGACAATATTACTTCTCTCGGCAAAATTATGTGGTGGCGTTTTAAAAGAGCTTTGTATCTGCTTTCACACTGCGAGATTTATCATATTCAACTCAAGAAAAACTCTGAACACAATCTGCGGGATTTAAAACAGTACGTCGACAATCACTCTTAAAAACGATTGTAGTAGATCTCGTAACTCCCGTCTGAACTTAGCAGAAAAATATCCAACTTCCCATCATGATCCAGATCCATGAATTCGGCATCGGACATATAAGAAAGATTTGATCCCAGACAAGAGGCCACATTCACGAAATGTTCTCCGTCGACATTTTTATAAAGCGCAAAATTCCGCGTGAGCTTTGGATCCTTGCCATCTTTGAAGACCGGCGTGATCGGAGCCAAAATTTCTGGCAGACCATCGCCATCTATATCTCCTAGACGAACCCAGGGAATAAAGCTGGTTTTGCCTTTTTCCACAGGTTCCAGGATTTTTTGATCAATAGAACGAAACTTTAAATTTACTCCGGTGTTTATATGAACTTGAATAGCGCCTTCAGTGAATCCAAAATTATGAACGGCCGCGACGATATCAGTGTGTCCGTCTTTATTTAAATCCCCACTGGTCAGGGACACAGTCCCCCAGCTTTCATCCTTCGCACGCAAAGGAATGCTGTCTTCTGGAGCATACTCCAAGGAACCGTTCACCACGCGAAGAATACGATCGCGCGCAGCCATCCTCGTCCCAGGAGCCCGATCACAGCCACCAATGATAATTTCTTTTCCTCCGTCTCCGTTCAAATCCGCCGTATGATTGGTCATAAAGCAAACGTCACCATTGCGAAGATCTTCAGGGATTTTATCAGAAACGGTAAAATGATCGTGACCGTCATTCTTCAAAAGATAGGAGCCTTGCCCTTTTCGTGCATCTCCCACGACGCTGACAAAAATATCTGGGCCGTTCTTATCTGTATCAATTTTTGTGATATGAAAATTAAATGATGCGCTTTGAGGAAAAAGTTCTTTCGTGAACTCTTTCCAAGTTCCGTTTTTTTGTTTCAAAATAATTCTGGGAAAAGCTCCTGGAAATGGTGGAGCATCCAAACCATGATCAGCGAAAATAAAACCTCGACCAACTTTGAGCTCGATCGGAATCAGATGGCGAGCATGTTCCGTGATAAAGACCGGAAAGTCATCATCCTCAGAAAAATTTCCGTTTCCCAGATTCTTAATATAGCGAAGCCGAGGATGAGGAGGCCTTTTATCTTTCCAAAAGTCCCCGTTCAATTCCGTGACAATAAAATCCGCGTCCTTACCATCTCCATAATTTAGAGGGAATGCGTAGACGATCTGAAAAGGATCCCGGCCGGCAATTTGGCCTGTGATTTTGCTCAACTTTCTTTGGAAGGCTGGGCAATAGAGACTTCCATCCTCGGCGCTATTGTGCGACTTTCTCCAAGTGAGCAAAACCGCAGTCAGAATGAGAATAAATACAATCGATATACCTAGCCATCTCTTCATATAAGCAAAATATCTTTATTCCCACAAAAATGTCCAAGCCAAATTTCGACTTTGCTCGTCAGGTTTCAAAGGAATTGATCCCATGTAGCGCTATGAGGGTTGTCATAGTGCTTAAGTTCCTCCTCAGTCATAATTGAGCGAGGAACCACCACCATGAAAACATATTTATCAAACCACTCATCGTACATATGAAAAAAGCCATTATCACCCGCACCTTGACCCCATGAGTTTTCAACCTTGTATTTCACGACAGCTCCCTGAGGATCCGGCTGGTCATAACCAACGATAGCCATCGCATGATCAGGACCGGTCAGGCCATAGTAGAGACCGCGTTTTTCAGAACTGACGGAAGGCAGGGATTCTTTCTTCTTCATGCCGTAAACTTGGTTCTTCTCATAAATCTTAGGATGCATGATTCCTGAGTTCACATCTATATCTTCATCCGCATCAGATGCAAACCAAGCTGTTCGACCGCTGTCGATGGCCGCTTTCACAAGACTCTTCATTCTCTTTTTAGTAACACTCAGAAAACGAAGACTGAAATCGGGACTGCCTTCTGGAAGCTCCCCTTCCTCTTGATCAGAAAAGCGCAAACCTCTATTAGGTCTCATAACCGGGCTGGTGGCGATGACGACATATTCATTCGGATCGAATCCGGAAAAATTCTTGGCAAAACTTTGCGGAGTGAACTTCTTAGTGCTGCCATCGCTTATACGATAAGAGAATTCCTGATCCAAATGAGGAGGCAATCCCAGATGCGTCGTCAATATACGATAAACACCCATCATGGACTTTTTACGAATATTCTGCAGTTCCGTAATTTGCTCCGTAGTAAGTTGGGTCTGCCCTTGAGCAAATTTCATTTTTAAGTAGGTCTCGTGCATCAGTTCGGCGGATTGAGCTAAATGAGTTTTCAAATCCGTCAGCATAGTTCCATTGTGCAAAGAACTGATGGTGTCAGGCATGACTTGATTCGGAACCATTCCGTATTTCCAAATGAGGAATGTCGCATCGACATGCTGACCGCCATCTTGGATAGCGTCACTTGGATCCAAAACCTGCGCCAAATCCTTTGCTTTCAAGCCCGGCTTCAAAGTTTCTGCAGTTTCATAAAGCCATTTATCTGTTTTTTCTAGTTGATCATAGAATTGAAAGTAAGCTCTCGAAAAGTTGAAATCAGAATCTACTTTTCCTTGCGCCACCAATCGATTGCGAACCTCATTGCACATGGCATTGATCCAACAAGTCCCTGTGTCTTGCTGGTCAGAGGCCGTTGATTGAGGGAGTTCTTTGGTATAATGGCTGTTGTGACTTTTTATGAGTTCATAATTCAAGCTAACTTTTAAAAGCCCATTGGCTTGCACAGCTTCACGCAATTTCTTGCGACTTTTATTATCAGATGAAAGCTCATTGTGCATCTGAGCTAGCCAGTTATTATCAAGAAATACCGGACTAATGATAGCGGGAGTTGAGAACACTTCAGAGCAAAGTTCTGCTGCCTGAACATTGGTCGAAATAAAAAGAGCAATCAGAGAAAATAGGACGGCAGGCTTCATATAATTTCCCTCAAACAGGTTTGAAATTAAAAACTTGCCATCTTTATACCAAGGCCTAAAACCCACTTATTGATTAACAAATGATAAGAAGTGTCAAAGTTTTAGACAGGGGCCGTTCTTGGAAAGAAACCCTTTGTCCTAGCGGAATTTATTTAAAGCCCTTGTGACGGAGGCACTTCCCCAGGGCCATAGATAATCCCCTGAAAGTTCTTACATAGATACACATTGAAAGTCCTTGCATGGACACCATGGCGATATGTTTTTAATTCCTCTTTAAGACAAGAATCGAACTTTGCGTATTCAGGAAGATTGCTATCATATTTTTCGGTCGTGACAACAAGAGCATTTTGTCCCTCGAGGCTTTTCATTTCTTCCACTGATTGCATGACGGTGTAATTGCTTCTTGCGGAATTTAGCATATATATTTTTTGCTTAGATCCCCAAGTTGTCTGCGCGGTCGTTTCATACCGAAGAGCCGCAAGGAAAGGCCTCTGCCCTGTTTTGTCCTGAATTTCTTTTTTTCGACGATTAATAAAATCTCCGAGCTCTTCCCAACCAGTAAACTCATTACTGAAATCATAAATGGTTTTCCATTCCGAGTGCGGTGCCATCAAATGAAAAACGCTTGGAACCCAGGGATAAACAAAAGGACTATAAGCTAAAAGAGTGAGGGGAAGAAAGAACGCCAAGATTCCCCCCGTAAAGACTTTACTACGTGCTTTGAAAATCCGACGCTGCCCCCAAACAAGACCTTGAGACCAGAGATAGCCCGCTCCCATAAGAAGCAAGGTACAAGCCGCACCACTCCAGTGTGGTTTGTAATCAGCAAACAAAGGCTGCGGGTAAAATACAAACAGAGAAGGAGCCGTCAAACAAAATAAGAAACGCCAACGAGCCTCCACTCTCTTCAAGAATGAGGTCACGAAGGTCAGAAATAACAGCACATATAAGAACGGAGTATAGAATAGCAACTGAGCAGCGAAGAATCCGAACCAACGACTCAGACTGAAACTGCCTCCCGTATGGCGATCATGGAATTGATATTTGAAACCAGGCCACTCATGAAGATGGTTCCACCAAAAGATCGGAGTGCACAGCATCGTCGCAATCAGAAAACCAATCCACGGCCAAGGTGATAAAAGATCTTTACGACGGGAAGGTGTCACAAGCAGATACAATCCAAATCCTGGCGCGAGCAAAGCAATGATAAATTTCGAATTGAGCCCCAGCCCCATTAAAACACCTAGCCACAGCCAAGTTTTTTTCGTGCTCCAGCATTTCGAATCTTCTCGCACGCCTTGCCAAAAGACGTAGGCCGCAGCGACAAAGCAAAACATAAAGGGGGGCTCTGGTGATGCCACATACCCCCCGAATCCCCACAGCGGAGACCAGAGAATAACAACACCTACAAATATCGCCGCCCATTCATCGAAAAGATCTTTGGTGAGTTTATAAAGCAGAACCACGGTGCCTATGAAACAAAGAAAGCTTGGAAGACGAACACCGAAATAAGTATCACCAAAAATTTTTGTAGAGATCGCCTCAAGCCAGGCAATCATGCCGGGGTGATCAAAATAGGAAAGCTGTAAGCCTTTAGCCCATGTCCAGTGATAAGCTTCGTCATCAATAAGTCCCACGCTTATACTAAACACAATCCTGAAGATCAGGGTCAGAACGAAAAAAAATACGACCTTTTGAGAGAGCGACCGGTGTTTCCAATAATCTATCAACACAAACAAATATTCCTCATCGAATTCAATTCCATTGTCCTGAGTCACCTCAGTTAATACTTGAATTCTATGTTTAACATTTGTTAAGTGTGGAGTTCAAGATTAAGTTTTAACAGACTCCACCGACCTAAGGATGCACTCATGTTTGGTCCCTCACAGCGCCTAGTTAAAATTCTTGGTTTAGTTCTAGTGGCTCTTGCTTTCTATTTTATTGCGCGCATTGAATTCCTCGCTTGGAACTGGAATCTCTTCCGCAACAAGACCACCATTGATATTCTTTGGGCTCTATTCGTTGGATTTCGCTTTGATATTTCTGCAGTGCTTTCGATCACCGCCCCAGTCTTGCTTTTATCCTTCATCCCCTGGCCAAAAAAATGGGAGTCACGTTGGGAAATTTCAACCTGGGCCATGTTCTGTCTTCTGCAAATTCCGTTTTTGATTCTAAATCTTGTAGATACCGAATTTATTAACTTTGTCGGCCGTCGCTTCACCTATGATACTTTGTTTATGCTAAGCGAAACTCAAGGAAAGATGACCGGCTTTGTTTCGACATATTGGCAATTGTTTCTGATCAACACGCTCCTCGCTATCGCATTTGCTGTAATTTCTTGGAAAGTCCTAAGAGCACAATTTTTTACTTTATGGACATCAAACCTCAAGAACTCAGCAAAGCACTGGAGAACTCACCTATTATTTTATTTTATGGCTGTCGCCGTTTCAATTGTAGGGATTCGAGGAGGGTTTCAGCTAAAACCTATTAGTTTCGTCAACGCCAATATCTTCACAGTGCCTGCTCTAAATAATCTTGTTCTCAATTCTAGCTTCACCTTAATTAAAAGTTACGGGAAGACTTCGCTCAAGCGCGAAAAATATTTTTCAGATCATGAACAGGTGTTTAAAAACCTGAATGGTTCTTTCAATGGCTCCCTACTTGAAGGAAAGCGTCCGGAAGGATCACAAAATGTCGTGATTCTAATTCTTGAAAGTTTTGGTGCAGAGTATATTGGCCCCGTAAATGGCAAAAGCTATACACCTTTCTTAGATTCTTTAATGGCAAGATCCCTGGTTTTTGAAAATGCCTACGCAAATGGAAGAAGATCCATCGAAGGCGTCGCCGCGGTTATGGGGGGAATCCCAGCACTCATGAGTGAACCTTTTATTTCTTCAAACTTTACGACCAATTATTTTCTAGGCTTAGGAACCTTGTTGTCGCCTCGCCACTACTCGACGGCATTTTTCCATGGAGGACACAATGGAACCATGCACTTTGATTCATTCATGCAAAGCGCAGGCATTGAACACTACTATGGTTCTAAAGAATATAATAACTCCTCCGATGACGACGGAATTTGGGGAATTTGGGATGAGCCATTTTTGCAATTCACTGTAAAAAAAATGAATCAAATGCCTGAACCCTTCATGGCGTCAGTATTCACTATTAGTTCTCACCATCCATTTAAGATTCCAGACAAATACAAAGATCAGTTTCCCGAGGGGCCAAGCGAAATTTTGAAAACCATTTCCTATACAGACATGGCGCTCAAAAAGTTTTTTGCTGAAGCGCAGAAAAGCCCTTGGTTTAAAAACACTTTATTCATTATCACCGCAGATCACACTTCAAAACACTATCGCCCCGAGTACGAGAGTGACGTGGGCGACTATCGAGTGCCCTTATTTCTTTATCACCCAGCATTTCAGTTTCCAGCGGTTGATACCAACATGGTCGTTCAGCAAATTGATATTCTTCCAACGGTTTTAGATTTTCTAGGCCTACCGAGCAAAGAAAAGAATTATTTAGGAAGTTCAATGTTCATCCCAGGGGACAAGCAAGCCGTGAACTTTATCGATGGCAGATATCTTCTTTTCTCAAAAGACTATCATGCCCATTGGACCCCAGGTCATGGCGATCCAGAAATTTTCTCGATTCAGACGCAGAACAAAGATATAGCTGTGCCGTTAGCCCTTAAGGAAAAACTGACAGAAAAGCTCAAGGCCACCATTCAATATTTCAATGACGGGATGTGGGACAATAAACTCTATTATCCCACTCTTCGAAACTGACTTAATTTATCATCGCTTTTTTTAGATCAAAGTTGTGGACCTGTAACCATTTATGATCCGAACAAACCACATACCAAGTGGGTCTTCTTCGTTCATTATGCCCAGGGTTCATTTTATAAATTAGGGAATCTATCATCGAAGATTCTTTGTAAACTTTTGAACATTGATACTCTTTTTGGTCGTCTTCACTCAATGATTCAAGCTCAGAAAGATCATCAGTTTTTGAAGTCATGACCGCAATCGCATCATACTTCTTAGAACTCAGTTGCTCTGTGATTTCCCACATTGCAACTGGCGATTTCTGCGGCTCCATATGAGCACCCGACCGAATAAAGAATTCCCACATTTCACCTTTGCCAACCAAAGACTCTCGGTCAATGTATAAGACATGAGAGGACTCATTGCTCAGTCGCGCTGGAACTCCAATTTCCCCGACTTGGGTATTAATAAAACATCCAACAATCAGTGCTGCGAAATTCAGAGCCAGCATCGCAGGCCTAGCGAATCGTCTAAAACTTTTAGACTCACGAGAGTAAACCCAAAGTGCCGCCCACAACCAAAGTGACATTGCAAAGACAGGATATATAAAACGTTCTTCCTTATGGGAGATCAAACTGTGAGCTAAAACAAAAACAAGAACGAATCCCAGAACCTCTCTGAAACCTCTTTTATTAAGACAACGCACTTTCCCCAAAAGAGGAAGAGAGAACGGAAAAAAGCCAATCGCCAACCAAGTAACCCAGGTCGCATACCATGGTTCAGCTCCGTACCTAGCAACATCTTTATTTACATTTAAGTACTCAAGCAAAGTTGAGAAGGGCTGCCTGTGGTCGATCAAATCAATTCCCGCATTCACGCAGGCAACTAAGAATGATACGCCCATAACTTCTTTCCACCATTTTCGATGAAAAACGAGAATCCATAAAACAACCGCTACATAAACAGACCCATCTTGAAAACGGATCAGGGTCGCCAAGCCTAAACAAGAAAGCGCCGCGATCAGTGCATAGCGCTTTTCAAGAAAAATAGACCAAATCACAAGACCAGCCCCTAGGGTCAGCGGCCCCATCGATATACTTTCCAAAAAAGCACGCGTGGAAACAAAAGGCATCAAGCCATGGATGGCAGTAAAATAAAGCGCAACGACACCGATTGCATATTCTTCGATAGCTAGGAAAAAGAAATAGCACCCCAGAAAGGTTGTTAAGGAAAGGATTCCTATAAAGACATAGACTGCTTGTGCTTGAGCCACAGGGTTTACAATCCCCATCCACTTTGCGGCATTAATCACACCAGCCAAGATCCAAATAACTAAAGGAGATCTCCACGGTGGCAAGAAGTGAGCGCCCATTTCCGCGAACTTATACGACGGGATCAACTGATTAAGATAATCATCAAGAGCCTGCGGACCAAAGACAAAATAAGCCGAAAGAACCCTAAAAAGTAAGCCTATAGCCAAGGCTATCCAGAAATGCCTTAGAAGGTCTTTTTTGCTCACGCTGCCCCCAAAATTAACAATTGTTAATGCTTAAGATACCTTTGTATCAGCGTTTTTTTCAAACAAATTAACCAAAAATTTCTCATGTTTGACTGACTGCGAACCAATGGGGACGCATACGAAGATCCAGCCTAAGCACTGGACTTATCGAGCTATTTCTAAATTTTAGGAAGGCAGGCTAGAGCGAACATTTCAGCCTAAATCGAATTGATATCCGTGTATCCGTTATTCATCGGCGACCACAAAACGTGCGGCAGAAGGAACTGTTTTTTTAAATTCAGTTCCTTCTTAAACGGAGGTGATACCTACTCTGCCTATCCATCTCTTCATATAAATAATTGCGCCATCCAAAACTTGATTTAGTCAGCTCTCAAGAAGCTTTCTTTTGAATAAGGATTTAAGTCTTCGCTCAATTTAGGCCTTTTTATTTGCGAAATGTCTTTCTTTATTTTCAAAAAATTCGCATTACGCAATTGTTTGATGACTAGAATAAGCATAATTGGAATCACATAGTCCCCGAAACGCTCAATTGTTTCAAAGATATCAATCCAGCGACCACTCGTCACGTAAAGGGACTCAGAGAAAATCTTCCAAATCAGAATAAATCCTAACAACGATATTGTCGGGCGAACGATAATGGCCATTCCAAGTAAAATTTCAAAGAGCCCAAGTCCTTGAAGACCCGCTGTGCCCATGTGAATTCCCACAGAAGCAAAGTGACTAATCAGCATTTCTTTTTTTAGAAAAAGACCAAATCCTCCGTGTCCCATTAAAAGGAATCCCAGACTTAATTTTAAGATGAAATATTGTCGCTTAAGATTTTCTTCAGAAATAAATTTCGGCTCATCTAAAAGATCTTTCCAACGTGGAATTTTGCTCTGCCACAGATAAAGAGCCAAAAATGCGATGGGCACACCATAGTTACCACCACGTTCAAAAAATTCAGAGACACCCATATTGGCGGCGGGTCTGAGCATCGCCGTGAATAACGTCCATACAGTCGCCCAAACAAGGACCGCAAAAGTTGGATATAAAAAACCTAAGAGCCCAATTGCAATATCAACGGCACCCACAATAGTCATCGTGAAAAAAGCAATGTCATGGGGAATGAAAAAAACATCATAAAATGGAAGCCAGCCAGTCTTTTGAGTCAATCCCCAAAAACCATGGCCAACAAAACAGCCGAGTACTCCGAGCCTCAAAAGGAAATAATACTTCTCCGCGAACGGTACTTTCTTAGAGAAAATATTTACGAAAATAGGACGTACCGGCATTGAAAGTCCTCTCATCGATCTAGTGGAACTTCTTAATAGATTCGAATTAGTTGAATAACCTTAACAATAAAGAATAATCCTCGATATGGATAAAAAAACCGGGCCTTCAAATTTAAACTCGACCCGTATTAGTCCAGTCATCCAGTGGAAAGTCCCTAAATTGTAGAGGTAAATCCTAGCCGATAGACTGTCTTTTCAAATGCTAAAAGTTGGTGTAATCATCACGCCACTTACTTGACGTCTTTGTATTTATCTTTTGCTTTATCATAGGAGTCCGATAGATCTGTCCAGGACTTGCTCATACCATTTTTCATTTCATCCCAAGCTTGCCCCGTACTCTTTTCCAGTTTGGTCAATTTATGGCTCATTTCCTTTCGCTCTTTTTCCATTTCCGAGATTTCATTCTTCATAGATTGTTTAACAGATGCACTTTTTTTGGCTGCTTCCTTGTTCATTTCCGACAGCTCATGCTTAAGCTTATTGAGATTGGTCTTCATTTCTTTTTCAAATCCATCTTTTTGCTCTTTTGTATATTGCGAAGCTGCAGACATGGCGTCCGATGTTTTTTGCTTTACTTCCTCTTTCGATGTTGCAAATGAACAAATTGATATCGACAAAATGAAACTGATCATTAGTAGAAATTTCATATGATACCTCCTGGAATAGAAGGGATCATATGAATCTATTTTCAGTAAGTTAAAGAAATTCAAGTGAGGATGTGCAAGAACAGCATCTTAGAGCATTTTTTGAGCATTAGAATATCATCAGCACATTGCAAGGAGAGAATGACTAGTAACTTCCTTGCGGTTCCTCGGCTTTTTCTTGTTTCGGAGTTTCAGTTGTTTTACTGATTATCTTCCCAGACTTGGCATCTACGAGAATTTCGTGAATTACTTTATCAGTGGATTGAATGTCGAAGGAGTAAACCCAACGATCTTTTTCATATTCAAGCTCTTTGCTTTTGATTTCTCCAGCTTGAGCTTTTTGAGCAATGCTGATGGCCTTCTCCATAGTTATGCGATTCTTAGGCGGTTCTGCTGCAAGTGCCATTGCTGTGAATGTAAAAATGCAACTGAGTATTAGATATTTCACAGGAGTCCTCCATTTTTTGCCAATCTCTCGCGGCATCACGAATGATGCCACGATCTCTACGTGCTTTGATAATTAAACTGTTCTTTTTAAAAATCACTATGAGGCATTGGAGGTGGAGTAGGCATAACGGTAATGACCCCCATCATAGGAGTGCCATAGTTCCCATTACTATCTTGAATTCCACCCTTCGGACCTGGAGCGACTGGCTGATTATCGGCATCTAGTTTAGAGTGAAACCGACAATAATAAATGAATGTTCCGGCCTGATCGAATTTCATTTTAACCACTCCAGGTTTTCCCTGATTCGAATCAGTTCCCGGAATAAGTTTATTAACACCTCTAAAGGAAGGAGTGGTAAATGCATCATCGCTAACGAGTGTGTGATCATCAGTGTCGTTATTTGTCCACTGTACGGTGTCCCCGGCCTGAATCATAAGACCAAATGGCACGAATTTATCAGCACCAGGAATCACCACATTCTGGGTAGAACTCAAAATAGGCCCGCTTTCGGCAAAGGCAAGCATCGGCGAAATACTTATGATACCGATCGCGACACAATTCAATAGATTCGACTGAATGTTCATCATTGATTTCATACCTTCTCCATTTTTTTTGGTTAGTTAGTTTGGCTGGTTGAGAAGTTCATGCTATTCGCACTGGTGTCTCTAATACAACTGGCTTCATCCCTTCCTGCAAACAATCACGAACTTGAATCAACATATTCATGCGTGATTTTTAAACCCAGTTCTCTTATCGAACTGGGTATGCCACTTTGCTGGCTCAGCATTCACTTTAAATCAATCTCTCTTCAATACTCTCAAAGTGCATCCTCCTGCCAAAGAACACCCAAGACTATGTATCGGGATTAGATAGTTTCAAAATCATCCAAAATGATTTTCCTCACAGATTATATGTATTGCTATAAAAAAAATGGACACGTGCACTCATTGTCGGAGGATATTAGTTCTCGAAAAAATTGATGGCCGAATCTCACAACAAATGGAGAGTCTATGAAAATGACAATGACTGTGCTCGTATCAATGACAATGATGATGATAGCTATGGCTCAGACTGCTTCTGCAGATGGCATTAAAAATATAGTTCTCGTGCATGGTGCTTTTGCTGATGGATCTGGTTGGGAAGGGGTTTATAAAATTCTTAAAAAAGACGGCTATAATGTTAGCATCGTACAAAATTCAACGACTTCACTGACAGACGATGTTGCGACCACAGAAAATGCTTTGCAGAACCAAACCGGCCCAGTGATTCTGGTCGGTCACTCCTATGGAGGCGCGGTAATTAGCCAGGCAGGAATGGACGATAAGGTAAAGGGCTTGGTTTACATCGCTGCGTTTGCTCCCGATAAAGGTGAGTCCGTTGCGACTCTGATTTCCAATCCACCTCCAGGTGCCCCCGTTCCGCCTGTTTTGCCACCTCAGAATGGATTTCTTTTCTTAGATCGAACAAAGTTTGCGGCTTCATTTGCAGCGGATGTGGATCCTGCAAAAGCAGATTTCATGGCGAACTCACAAGTTCCTTGGGGGCTGCCCGCTTTGACTGGAGCCGTGAGCACGCCTGCATGGAAAGTGAAGCCATGTTATTACCTGGTCACAGCCGATGACAAAATGATATATCCTGATCTACAAAGAATGATGGCCAAACGAGCGAACGCAATTACCAGCGAAACACCGGGCAGCCATGCCATTTACATTTCAAACCCTGCAGTAGTTGCCGCAATTATCGAGCAAGCTGCAACTTCGATGAAGTAACTCGTACCTTACGGGGCGGCTCACTGCAAAATCGCACCAGCTGAGCCGCATTCACCGCAACATTGCCATCATAGGACTTGCTTGTCGGCAAGAATCTCCAACAATATGAAGATTCCAGCGCTGACAAAAGACTAACGAACAATTTGAAAGCGAGTAGCCAAGCTCTGCGCTAAATCTTCCTTGCGCAAAATCGTGAGCAAGTCGATGCAATCGAAGTCTTCGTCAAAAGCCGGTTCGCAAGCCACTTGGGCACCGAGTTTTAAATAGGATTTTAAGAGCGAAGGCATCAAGCCCTCTGCTTCCTCAGTTTGCTTGTCACTAAGCCCCTTGTTGAAATAGTCATACCAGTTCGCAAAATCTGGCATAGTAAATTTTTTGGTCGGTTGACATGAGTACTTATCTGTCACCAAACCTTGGTCTACCAAGTATTTATGAACCAATGCCGTTTCCCTGGCCGCGTTGACTTTCAAACTGGAACAACCAAAAAGAATATTCGCACCGCTGAGGTTCATATATTCAGCAATCCCGCGCCACAAAAGAGAAATAATCGAACCTTTGCGATAATCTTTATGAATACACGCGCGACCTAATTCTAAGAAGGGACCCTTGTTTTGGGAAAATAATTTCTGCAGCTCAAACTCGAGAGCCGTGTAAGATACTTTTGAAAACTTTGAGCAGTTCACGCGGTAAGTGCCAATGATTTTTTTAAGATCTTTGTGCACAATGACCAGATGATCAAAATAGTAATCAAACTTATCAAAATCCAACCCCACACCACTGATGCCACGAAATTCTTGATTGAAAACTTCATGACGAAGACGGAAGCTTTCAATCAATTCCTGAGGGGTTTCCGCTGTTTTGATCACATAAGAGCCCACTTCAATATGCAGATTGATTTTAGCTTTAAACTTATGGACGCGATTCCAGCGAAGCTGAGTTGACTGTTTGATTTGGTCGACTAATGCCATCATAAATTCCCCCCTGGTAAAATATGGACATTAAGAATCTCAATGCCGCAAAATAAGTTTGGAAAACATCTTGAGCGCTGCCAAGTTCGGGATTGATCTCTACGATATCGACCGATCGCAACTGCGGATGCTTTGAAAGGGCTCGACCCAAGACTTCTACGTCTTCAAGGCTCAGTCCGTGCTGTACGGGCACCCCGGTCGCGGGAGCAACTTCGGGACTAAGGCTGTCGATATCAAAACTTATATGTAAAGGTTTGTTGGCGACTTTCTGGAAAATCTTTCGAGCAATTTTCGACATTCCCTGTGCGCGCACGTCAGTTGCCGTGAACGCCTCGATTCCTAGATGTTGAACAATCTCTTTTTCAAATGGATCTAAATCTCGCACGCCAACATATATTAATTTTTCCACCTGCAGAGGTGTTGTTAGCCATGGAAAATATTTTGAAGAGATATTTTGGATATTTAACAAAATTGAAAGTGGCATACCATGCAGATTTCCACTCAAAGAATGCTCGGGAAGATTAATATCCGTATGTGCATCAATCCAAACCACATAGCCATCCGGATTTTGTGAACAAAAAGCGCCAACGGTTGCCAATGCCACACTATGGTCGCCGCCCCAATTTAGCAACACTTCAGGTTGCTGAAGAAGAGCCTGAATTCTGTTGTAGGCTTCTTTATAGGGATGCCAATCGAAGTTAGGAACCTGTTGCGATGAATGGATTTTGGCGCAACGAGGATCATTGCTTAAAATCTCTCCTTGATCGACGATTCTGAGGCCCTGTCTTTCTAAGAAAGGAAAATACTGTCGAACAGATTCGTGGGAGCTCTTAAGGCCATTTCGTTCTTGACCTACTTCAAAGCCAAGACCCAAAAAATTAATTTCCTTCATTAGAGATAGAGTGAAAGCAAAAAACAACTTTGTCGTGTCATGGTTTTGTTAAGAAAGCTGCCTTGACGTAATCAAAACAATTTTTCTCAATGACTTCATTCTATATTTTATAGCATGAAAGCAGTTACATCTTTGACTCATTCGGTAAGCATCTTCGCTAAAACTTATCAATATTTGCAAAAATCGAAAGAACCGAATGCAAGTATTGAAGAACTCAAATTACAATGGGCCCAAGAAATCCTGTCCCGCCTGCGGGTCAACCTAGAAATCTCTGGAACAATTTCTGATCAACAGTCCCTGCTCTTTTTGGGAAACCACATCAGTTATTTAGATATTCCTCTTCTGATGAGTACAGTACGCGGTCTTTCTTTTGTGGCTAAAGAAGAAATTACGGCATGGCCAATTATTGGACCCGCTGCTAAAAAAGTCGATACTGTTTTTGTAAAACGAGAAAGTGGTTCCTCAAGAAAGCTGGCGCGAAAGTCCATTCAAGAAGCACTTGAGAAGGGCCAGCGCGTGGCGCTCTTTCCTTCTGGCACGACCTGTTTATTCGAGAATAAGTCGTGGCGTCGAGGCGCATTTGAAATTGCTCACGAACACGACTTGCTTTTGCAGCCATTCCGACTATCTTATTCTCCATTAAGGGCTGCAGCTTATATCGATGATGATTTTCTACCTCTGCACTTGTACAACCTCTTTAGTCATGAGCGCATTCACGCAAAGATCGAATTTCATGAGCCGGTTAAAATTAAAGACCCAGTCTCGGACTGCGAGTATTGGCAAAATTGGACAAGAGAGTTTATTAGAAATTAACTAATGCTACCAGTAACTCTTAACTTCTTTATAGCGGCTGTCATAACGGATTTCTGCAGCGGACATAGGCCCACAACGTTTATAGCCGTTCATTGCTTGAACTTGAATTGTATTTAAACCATCAGCCAATTTAAAAGTAATTTCGTTACCTTTTAAAACCTTCTTCTTACCGTTAATAACAATTCTATATGATTCAAACCAAGGCATACTGTTAGTAAGGGTCAGTGTGACTTCGGGTTTGGCAAAATTCAGATGCGCATGTTCTTTGTAGTCCTTTAGATCTTTCCAATTCACCAACTTCTTAGGTGCGCTTGTTTCGAATTGCAAATAACACGCATTCAAAGGAGCATCAAAAATCTCTCGAGAGACGTACACTGGAGATTTGTCTGCAAATCCCTGAAAAGTAATAGCAGGTCGGATGACTTTTCTTTTGCAACCTATACTCGTTAAGTTCGTTTGTTTGCTATAGAACGCCTGCAAACCACCGATCCGTGTCGACCAGACATATCTTCTTACAAAGTTCTCAAGTATTTTTAAATGAGCTCTGTCATGATTAATATAAGCTAAAGTTCGCTCGGTAAATTTGATGACTGGCTTTTTTCCATCAACAACAAGTTCGGCAAGTTCATTGTAACTTAATGGATTGCTTCGATGAGTGGCGTATGCATGAATTTGAGGATCTATCCAGACCCACTTGCAAAGTTGATTATCAAAATACTCAGCCGTCACATGTCCATGCCCGGAAGATCCTAGGTCAGGATTCTTTGTTCTAACATTAAGAACGCGCGCTGGAATACCAACGCTTTGACAAAGCTGCACAAAAACCGACGCAAACTGCACACAAGCGAAAGACGCCCCGTCCTTCGCCAATTTTAAAATAGTCAGCGCATCTTTCTTTTCTGGATTAGAATTATACCCGTCGTGGGCCCAAGCTTCCGAGGTAAATTTTGCGATTTTCAATGCCTGATTAAAATCGGTTTCATCCTGAAAGATTATTTTTTCGATACCAGTATAGGATCGAAGTCGTTCAACACTTCGATGGTTCAGCGGATCTGTTGGTAGAAAAGCAACATTGCCCAAGGAATCAGGTTGATCGAGAGATGTCAGATAAATTCGTTTTGGCTTTCTAGTCATAATAAAACGCTAGCAAGGAGATGCAGCCAAGTCATTAATCTAATGCAGCAAGCAAAGCCTTCCTTATAAAACCATCGCCGCAATGATCAGGAAGAACACCGTGAAGTAAAAAGGTCCTGCCATCGCCAGGGCATTCCCCTTCACAGAAGCAAGGTATTCTTCATTTCATTTAGCGAAAATAGTTTACTTGGAATTTTCTCCATTAAACATAGAATTACCATTGGCAGTTTTCTCTGGGACATTCTGAATCACATCAAAATGTTCAACAATTCTTCCATTTTCTAGACGAAAAATGTCCACTATAGCTCTACCCAAATCTTTTTCATTTTCTTTGGAGTGAATATGTAAAGCAACCAAATCACCATCGCCAATGACCCGATGAATGATGGCGCGAGATTCAGGATTCTTTTTGAAATAATCTTCGAAATAAGTATAGAAGGCTGCCGCGCCATTCGGGACATGGGGATTGTGTTGAATATACTTATCGCCAATGTATTTCTTTGCGGCCAGAGTAGGCTTATGCTGGTTAAACGCCATCTCATAGAAATCCCGCACGATCTTTTTATTTTCTTCTACCTTGTTTCCCGCGGACTCTTTGGCGAACGCGGATGCAGAGCTTAATGCCATCAAGACAACAACACAAATTGGACCAGCAAAAGATTTCATATCTCTCCCATCATTATAAACGTACTTTTGAAACAACTTATTTAGGCTATTCTGAGAGCTCGAACTAGGAAAGTACTCTTGCGTAAACACAGAGTTGCATGGAGTGAAATAATGATGGCCCTTTTGAAGAATGATCAGAACATCCAAGCGCCTCCGGCCTGACTATAGAACAAAGAAGAAGCGTCACTGCCAACCCGCAGCCCCCGAACAACTTAAGGCATTTGATTTTTTTCAAAGAACTCCGCTATCACTTCTAAAACGTCATTTTCCTTTTCTTTATGAGGCACGTGCCCACAACCCGACATAATTTTTTTCATCACCACCCCACCCAACTTGCCGCAAATCAAATCGGGAAATACCAAGGAGCCGTACTCGTCACTATCACCGTGAATGATTAAAGAAGGACATTGAACCTTGGGAAGGATGGGTTTCAAACTCCAAGTGGCAAATTCGGGAGCCAACCAAACGTCCGTCCACGCTCGTACAACCCAGGCAGCTTTTTCACCGTGATACTTTTTAAGTTTCTCTAGACGAGCGGGATCTTGAAAGGCCGCTTTCGAAGCTTCAATGCCGTTCTTAGTTCGTTCTTCAACAAACGCCTGAGCAGATTCGGAAATAACAGCTTTGATATTGGAATTGAACGCGGCCGCTGATAAGGCCATGCCGCCCCCCACGCTGTGACCCATTAAGATGCAACTGCCAATCCCAAGTTGCTTAAGAATGGTCGGCAGATAAATTTCAGCTTCTTCTTTGACGAAATCAACGGATGGCAACGAATTACGCTCACTTGATTTACCAAATCCAAGGCGATCATAGGCGATCACTGTGCGATTTAGTTTTTCTGAAAGTTTTTTCGGAAAATCGCGCCAGGTTTCAACACACCCTAATGAATCGTGAAGCAAGATGACTGACATCGCACTGTCAGACAAAGCAGCCCCCCAAGTTTTAACGAAAACTTTCCCACCTGGAACTTCAACAAAGGCTTCATTCATATTTTCACTATCCATATAGGTGTTTTTAGATTCTTGTTTGGACATGCATTTAGCATAATCCATTTTCACCAGTATTTTATTGCTTTTATATGATAAAATTTAGATAAATTAATATAAAATTGCTGATTATCTAAATATAGAGGCATAATATTTCAATAATTCTGGATGAAATAGATTTTCTTATTCTACAAGCCCTTCAAAAGAACGCTCGTAATCTACAGTGAAAGGCTTTCGATATAAGCCTTCACGCCTTGCTTTTCTTCCTCTGACAAACTTCGACTTGGCGGCATTTGTTTTTTGTCGTTGCGACCAATGCGATCCAAAATCAAAGCTGCTCCGTTTGACTTCTTCATCCACTTCGTTGGAACCGCGAAGACGATTGATGTCAGTCGGAAACTCCATTTGCCCATTGGGAAAACTGTTCTTGTATTGAAAGCCAAGCTCTTTGCGATAAGCCAAGAACGCCTCATCGGTATCTCGCGAAATATCTGCATAAGGAATATTAAATGATTGAAGCATGAGGAACGGAAACAGATCGTGTAAATCAGTCTCCTGATAAGAAGACCCCATTTTAGCGCTGCATTCACTTAAGACATATGTCAGAGCGTAGATGTAAGGCACGTCTTTTACATTCGTCGGAAAATTCTCTTGCACCCAACGTCCCAAGTTTAACATCTGCAAGTATTGAGTGAGAGCCTCCACATTGCTTGCAGGCTCTTGAGACAAATTACTCAACTGCCCCATGATTCCATCAGATACTTTCGTTGGAAAACTCTGATAGGCAAGTCGTTCTTCCTTCGTCATAGGACGACCGATATTGCTGCCAAAGGCCCCCGCCCAAAAGTCATAGGGACTCCAAATTGGGCGTGCTGGTGAGCCATGACAAGCGATACAACTTTTCGGCTCAGCATCGAACGAAACAGTCCCCGACGAAGAAAAGGAAATTTCCCGGAAGGTCATTTTATATGTGCCTGGCTCTGTTTCGATCATCTCCACTCGGCGGCCCGCTTGCCCTGGATGATCCGAGAACGCCATGGCGACTCCCCCATCAAAAAGAATAACACGCGGATATTCAGCGCTGGCCTTCTGCAAGCTTTGAGACTTATGAAGAAGTACAAAGTGATCAAACAAATTAGGATAAGACGTTTTTAGATAACCAAGAAAACTTTCGTAATTTTTAAACTGATCTTGATTCTTTTGCAGATCAGAAAATCGTGGCGCCGAATGATTGAAAATTTGCGCAACAGGCTGATTATTCGCGTCCAGCTTATAAGTGTACTTAAGTGATAAATCCAAAGAGGCGTGAGCCCAAGATATCAATAATAAAAATACAACCATGGCGTCCCCTTTTATTTAGGTCCGCCATAGTTCTTATCAATCCATCTTCTTATTTCAAGTTTTTTAAATAAACTTTTCTTTTGGATAACAAATTCGACGTCTGCCATTGAACAATTCTGAAAGATTTCTTTCCGAAATCTTTCTCAGAACCTTCTGTATTTGCTTAGCTTGTTATCTTTTCTCAAAGGAACACTATTTTGAAAGCAAACACAAAATATTAAATCTGTGCTCCGCCACCATCTGCATAAATCTCTGCACCAACAATATAACTTGAGTCATCGCTAGCTAAGAACAACGCAACTTTCGCCATTTCCTCAGGTCGAGCCAGGCGCTTAATTGGCAACCCACTTGCCAGTCCCTGTTTTTGCTCATCTTGCAATCCCATCTTACCAAAGATTGGAGTTTCCACAGGGCCGGGTGAAAGAACATTGAATCGAACTTGATCGACGGGAATTTCCGCAGTCCAAGAACGTGCGAAGTTTCTTACTGCCGCCTTTGTAGCCGAATAAACACTTGATCCCGCAAAACCTTTACTTGCGACAACTGAAGCATTCAAAACAACTGTGCTGCCTTTACTTAAAATTGGAAGAGCCTTCGCAACTGTAAAATAAAGTCCCTTAACATTCGTATTAAACTGATTATCAAAAATTTCAGGCGTCACTTCAGTTGTTGGAACAAACTGAGCAACTCCAGCGTTAGCAAAAAGCACATCCAATCTTCCATATTTTGTTTTGATATGAGCATAAAGACGATTCAGATCTTCAATCTTGCTCACATCTGCCTGAACAACGTCAAACAAGTCCCCATATTCCTTCTTGGCTTTTTCGAAGGTTTCGTTCGATCTGGCCGTGACGATCACCTGGGCGCCTTCATCTCTATATAGTTTTGCTGTTGCTAGACCAATTCCCGAATTCCCACCAGTTACCAGAGCCACCTTATTACTTAATTTAGACATACATAATTCCTTTGATTGAGGGTTCTAAATTATGAACCGATTGGTTCAAAATACGCCAAAAGCCGTTGGATGCAACTAAAATATTGAACCGATCGGTTTTTTATGCTAATTTCGAGAGATGGGACGCACAAAAGAATTCAACAGAGTAGATGTCTTAAATGAAGCCATCCAATTATTTTGGAAGAAGGGCTATGCCGATACAAGCCTTTCGGACCTAGAGAAAGCCACTGGTGTAAACAAATCAGGTCTCTACTCTGAGTTCAAAGATAAGGATGATATCTTTCTCGAAAGTCTTAAACACTATCGTGACACCAATCCTGCCTATTTGATTCTTAATAAAGAACCCTATGGATGGCACAACATTGAAGAGTTCATGAATGCGAACTTGACCTGTAAAGGCCAGAAGGGTTGCTTTCTTGCGAACACTCTTCGAGAATATTCAATTATTCCACAGAAAGTTAGAACTCTTATTGAGCAGAACTCCATGATCATTAAGGATCTTGTTATTAAAAACATTAAAGGATCAACACCCGAAAAAGATCCTGAAGTCATTGCCAAGATGATTCTTACTTTCGCAAGCGGGATCAGTCTAAAGCTGAATGTGATGAAGCCAGAGATGGTTCAGGACGAGATCGAAGCGTTCTTAGAAGTCATGAACCTCTAAAGAAAGAAGTGCCGTTCTTGAAAAATTGGCACTTTTACTCTCCTCAATATAAATTACCAAGTTTTGGTGGTAATAGTCCGACAGGTTCTTAGGTAAATTTGACATTGGAATGATGTCAAATTAGGTAGATGCCTATGAACTTTCGATTGAGTGATTTAAAGAACTTTATAGAAGTCGCAAATTCCAGAACCATGCGAGAAGCTGCAGAGAAGCTGCAAATCACGCAGCCATCCCTCTCTGAATCTATTAAGAGATTAGAAGAGGATCTGGAGGAAGTGCTATTTTACAGATCGCGATCCGGCGTATCTTTAACTCCGGGCGGGAAAAATCTTCTCAACCGCGCTGGGCGAGTATTCTCTGCTCTCAGTGAAATCGAAACCTCCAAATCAGAAAAGCAACTCGATTCGAGAGTCATCACCATCGGATGTCACGAAACAGTGGCCTCATACTGTTTGCCACAAGCTCTGCAGGAACTGCAAAATCATGTGCCGGATTATCGCATCAATCTGCGCCACGACTTTTCTCGCAATATTCAAACCCAAATACAACAAGGCCAAATAGATCTTGGCATCGTTGTAAATGTAGCTCCTTCGCCGGATTTAATTATTAAGCCAGTGGCCAAGGACGAAGTCTGCGTATGGAAAAGCAAAGACAATGTAGAAAACAAAATCTTCTGCAATCTGGAGCTGATTCAAACACAGGTGATCCTAAGAAAATGGAAAAACAAGCCCCACAATATCGTGCATACAAATAGTCTGGAACTTATTGTGAGACTTACAAATCAAGGACTGGGTCTTGGCATCATCCCGTCCCGTGCCGTAGAAGTGATGCAGGCAAAGCTGCAACAGGTTCCCAATCTACCAACATTTAAGGATTCCATCTCAATAGTTTATCGCCCCGAGTTCGGAAAAAACTCGACGGAAAAGTTCTTCATTGAGGCTGTTAGAAAATCACTGCTCTTCGACTAAGGTGCAGGTATTACAGCAGCAATCCTCCGATGATTGCCGTCGCGATGACCACGGCCCATGATGGAGCTTTCCAAAAAGTTAAAAATGTAAATCCTGTCAACGCCAATGAAAAATCTTTGGCGTTCAGAACTCCACTGCTCCAAACTGGATGGTAAAAGGCCGAAAGCAGGAGTCCCACAACTGCGGCATTAATTCCCAGCATCGCATATCGCATATTTTTAAACTCGCGCAGTTTTTCCCAAAACGGAAGCGCGCCCAAGACCAACAAGAATGCTGGTAAAAAAGCAGCAATGAGGCAAAGTGCGGCGCCAGCCCAGCCATTTGGTGGCAGACTAGAAACCGCTCCTAAATAAGCCGAAAAAGAAAACAAAGGACCAGGGATAGCTTGAGCCGCCCCGTACCCCGCCATGAAAACGTCGTTCGAAACCCAGCCAGTCGGAACAACTTCTGATTGCAACAACGGAAGGACGACATGACCGCCACCAAAAACTAGCGATCCCGCCCTGTAAAAGCTATCGAAGAGTTTAACGCCATGATCATCTGAAATTTTTGAAGCCAGCGGCAGCACACTCAGCAACAACGAAAATAAAATGAGGCAAATTGCTCCCCATTTTTTTGACGGCGAGCCCCCAATAGAAACGTGTGGCAAGATGACTGTATTTCTCAATGAGAAAATTCCGACAACTCCCCCGAATGCAATCACTCCGATTTGCATCCAAGCTGAAGGCAATAGGCACACTAGAATACAAGCCCCTGCGGCGATGGACATACGCTCTTTATCAGGACAAAGTTTGACTCCCATACCCCAAATAGCTTGAGCCACTACTGCCACTGCAACAACTTTAAGAGAGTGCAACCAGCCTGCATCTAAATTCATCGAAAATTTTGAAATGCCCAGAGCAAATAAAACCAGAAGTATCGCAGACGGAAGAGTAAAACCAATCCATGCAGCCAGGGCTCCTAGAAACCCCGCGCGACTAAAACCGATGGCAATCCCCACCTGACTGCTTGCGGGCCCAGGTAAAAACTGACACAAAGCCACCAAATCCGCATAGGCATGTTCATTGATCCACTTTTTTCGACTGACAAATTCGTCATGAAAGTAACCCAGATGAGCAATGGGACCACCAAAAGAGGTCACGCCCAAACGAAGGAACGTCCAAAAAACCTCGAAAAGATTAGCAAGCATTTGCGCCCCATAATTAATATTCAGTCGATACATATCTATATGCTTTCAACTATCGAAAGTCGCTATTGAAATTTATTTTACTCATGGTGTTTATTTCATATTAGCTGCTAGGATATTTAGATAAACCAAAGACAGACACGCGGGTGAAAACAACATGACAATTGCAGCGCCGGGCTCGGAAGATTCAAATCGCAAACTGCTCGCCATCTTTCTTGTGGTCTTAATTGACGTTTTAGGTATGACCATCTTGATTCCGATACTGCCATTCTATTCAGAACACTTTGGTGCGAGCACAACCACTGTGGGACTGATCCTATCTGTCTATGCGGTCTGTCAACTCATCTCAGGCCCCATTCTAGGTCACTGGAGTGATCGAATTGGCAGAAAGCCCGTTTTGATTGTCAGTCAAATCGGGACTTTTATTGGATTCATTATTCTAGCCCAGGCTCAATCACTCACTTTGATTTTCATTTCGAGAATCATAGATGGTCTTACCGCGGGGAATTTATCAACGGCTCAAGCTTATATCACCGACCACACTTCGCCTCAAAACAGAGCAAAGTCACTGGCTAAAATTAGCATCGCATTTGGAATTGGATTCTTTATCGGTCCAGCCATGACAGCATTTCTTTACAAGTATGGATATCAAGCTCCTATTTACGCAGCGGCAGGTCTTTCATTTCTAAGCATTATGGCCAGCACTTTCTTGCTGCCAAAGGAAGGTCCTCCTGGATCAGAACTTCAAAAGAACAAATTCACTGAAGATTCAAAGCCACGAAAAATGTGGACGATCTACAAAGACCTCATCGTGAATCCAAAACTGAAGTTGATATTCTTGGAACTCTTTATTTTCTATTTTGCATTTTCAACTTACATGGCGGGCTTTGCCTTATTTTCAGAAAGACAGTTCCGACATAATGGCGCCCCCCTCACTCCGACAGAAGTTGGCTACGCCGTTACCTATTTCGGATTTCTGGGAATCATCATACAAGGATTTTTAATTGGACGACTGGTCAAACGTTTCGGCGAAAAGAAACTGGCTCTGATGGGCTTTGTATCTAGCATGATTGGCTATGCCTGGCTGACATTCATCAGTGGTCCCTTAATGATCGCAGTGACAGGCCTGTTCACAAGCTTTGGAGCCGGAGTCCTTCGTCCTGTTTTACTAAGTTCACTCACTGCGGAAGCCCCTCCCAAAGAGCGTGGCAGCATCATAGGCCTGAACAACTCCATTCAATCCATCGCACAGATTATTGCACCAGTTATTAGCACCGCCATTATCGGTAGCTACTATCACGCGCAATGGGGAATTTTTCCCGCGCTTATCAGCGCAATAGGCGCCATTCTTATGATGAAACAATTTAAAAAAGCATAAGATGACGTGCGCCTATCCGGGCACTATCTGACCATCTTTAATGCGAATAAGACGAGGAACACGGGTTAAGATTTGCGAATCATGGGTGGAAAACACGATGGTCGTTCCGTGGATCTGATTCAATTCGAACAACAAATCAATTAACGAGATGGCCGTCGTTGAATCTAAATTCGCTGTCGGTTCATCCGCAAAAAGGATATGGGGATTTGAGGCGATGGATCTAGCGACAGCCACGCGTTGCTGCTGCCCACCACTCAGTTCACTGGGGCGATGGTGAACTCTATTTTCCAGTCCGACATTCTTAAGAGCGACCATAGCTCTTTCGCGAGCCTCACCGGCTGACACTCCATTAAGCAAAGAAATAAGTTCGACGTTTTCAATGGCAGATAGTGCGGGGAATAGGTTGTAGCTTTGGAATACAAAACCAATATTCTTTCTGCGATACAAGGTAAGCTCTTCGGCAGAGAAACTTGAAATTTTGTCTTCTGCGATGAAGACATCACCGGAAGTTGGTTGATCCATGCCAGAAGCAATATTTAAAATGGTCGACTTGCCACTGCCTGATGGACCATACAAAGCCGCGATCGATCCCGCCTCAATCGAAAATGAAATGTCATTCAGGGCCGCAAGATTTTCAGCTGCTGGGAAAATCTTTTTGACTTTAGTGAAGGTAATCTTCTTTGACATTCTTTTATAATGACGAGTCATTCTTCAAATGCAATAATTTTGTGATGCTCATATTGAAGTTCGCATTCAGGAATCTAACACGTCACTGGCGCAGAACCAGTCTGACGATCCTAGCTATGACCTTTGGTTTAACCATCAACTTCTGGCTAGACTGTATGCTTCGTGGACGCAATGAGGAGGTGGCTCGACTTGTAACAAGCTCCTTCACCGGCAATTTCCAAATTTATCCCAAATTGTTTTTTGAAGAAAAAACGATCTCCAGTCAACTCGACCTTGATGAATCAAAAGTCCAAGAGGCTGTGGGGACCCAGGGGAATTTTTCTTTCCGAACCCATTTGCCTTCGCTGATTTCCAGTGGTGAAAATTCCTCTCCAATTTTGCTTGAAGGCGTTCGTCCCCTATCCGAAAGAACAGTTTCCACCTTGGCAGATAGTATGAAGCAGGGTGAGTTTCTTTCCGCTGAAACCGAATGCTCTCCTGGTGAAATTCTTATTGGAACAAGACTGGCAAAGTCTCTTAAAGTCGATCTTGGTGAAAAAGTTGTCCTCCTTACTCAATCCGCTGACGGAAGCCTAGGAAATGAACTTTATCGCGTGAAGGGAATCTTTGAAACCGGTTCTTCGAACTTCGATAAGTCCTATGCCTTCACTCAAGAAAAATGTGCATTTCAATTAGGTCAAATCAAAGCTCCTCACGAGGTAGTGGTCCGGGTTAAAAACACTGAGGACCAAGAAAATGTTTTTAATCGTCTGAAGCCCCTCATCAAGCCCGACCAGGTTTTGATGACCTGGAAAGAGTCTCTTCCCGCCGTGGCCCGCATGGTGAAAGTGAATAATGCGATCATGGGACTGGTTTCGATCATCCTGCTAGTCGTGGTCATTCTAAGTTTCGTAAATACTTTGTTAATGAGCGTGATGGAACGCACCCGTGAGATCGGCATGATGATGGCCATCGGATTCACTCCAAAACAAGTGCAACAGTTAATCGCGGTGGAAGCCCTTCTAATCGCAGCCTTTTCTTCGGTGATGTCTGTGATTATAGGTCTAGCTATTGTGCTGTACTACCAAAAGACAGGCTTCAATCTGGCTGTTTTTGTTGGCGAAAATTTCGATGCCGATCAAATTAATTTAGGCCTTATCATCTTTCCAAAAATTTCTATGTGGCCATTCTTTAAAGTTATTGGTTTTTCACTGATAACAGTTCTGCTGTCAGTTTTGTTACCAGCCCACCGAGCCTCCCATCTGGCTCCGGTTGATGCTCTAAGATCCAACTAGTTCAATAATACAGAAGCATTTATCAACGGGACCGAGGCCTTGCTATAGCCGGGACTCGATTGCAACTAGTGCCTACATTCCATAAAATGTTTTTATTTCCTAAATAAACAAATGAGGTCGTTTTCATGGCCAGTGTAAATGCTGAGCAAAAGAGTCTTCTCCGAAACCCCGCATTGGATGGATTTCGCGGCATCGGCTGTTTGCTTGTGATGCTAGGCCATACACAATGGACCGATAAAAAAACAATTCTTCCTGGCGCACTAACGGCGATGGATTTGTTCTTTGTTCTTTCGGGCTTTCTTATCACCGGACTTTTAATTTCTGAAAATGAAAGAACTGGCACGATTGATTTTCTAAACTTTTGGAAAAGACGCGCCATTCGCCTCCTTCCCGTTTTCTATATTTATTATTTTTTTGGAGCGATAGTTTATCTTTTGTCCCGCTTTCAACCCATTGTGGGCACCGATTCCGTGGTGACTCTTCTGACCACGGCCTTTTATACTTCGAATTGGGCTTTGGCTTCTGGTTATGAAATGGGCATCTATGCGGTGACCTGGTCTTTAAGTCTTGAAGAACAATTTTACCTGATTTGTCCCGTCGTCTTTTTACTACTTTTTAGGTATCTCAATAAAAAAACGATCATGTTAGCCCTTGGGTTCGCTGTTATCGGCGTCAACATCCATCGTTATCTTTTATTTCACAGTATACTTGCCAATCAAGGTGTCGCCTTGGCTTTTAAAAGATGTTTTTACGGCCTGGATACTCGCTCAGACTCTCTTATGATCGGCTGTCTTTCTGCGCTGGTTTATAATGTTTACGGTCATAAGTTCCGCGTTGGCACAAAGGTCGCATCGGTGGCTCTGCTTTTATTCTTCGGTTCGATTTTAATTCGTGATTTACCCATTGCCTACCATGAAGCACAAAACTCTTTCTATACTGAATTCTTGATATCTGGTGGATTCACGGCGCTTTCTATTATCGGCATCTTGATCATTCTTCACTTGGTGCAAAATCCTGCGTCAGCTATTACAAAATGTTTCTCTTTCGGTCTTCTGACTCGCATTGGTTTGATGTCTTACAGTATTTATATTTGGCATACGACGATCTTCGGTGGCCTTGAGGTTGTCTTGAACAGCTTCAATCAGTCCCCGCTTCTGTGGTTCGTAAAAACTTTAATCCGCTTCGCCGTCGCATTTGCGGTGGGTTACGCTTCATTTAAATTCATCGAACTGCCAATTCTTAAGTATCAATACAAGAAGCGCAAATTCGCTTCGCTGAATGCAACCTTAGGGCAAGCATCACTTCCAAAGGAACAAGTCGTATGAAAAGAAAGCCTGTCTTAGTTTATGCCTTAGCCAGTGCGGGCATGGGACACATCACCAGGGCTATTCCAATCCTCACAAGACTTAGTGAAGAATATGAAATTCACATTTTTTGTTCGGGCCAAGCCAATGAGTGGATTGCCAAACAATTTCCCCACGTACATCAGAATCATGCTATTAAAGCTGCATCTGCAGGTGGAAAGATCAGTCTTCCACTGGTGATTGCTCGGGCCTTTGGTGAGTTGCCAAAGTCTTTCTTTTATATCTTCAGAATTGCATTATTCATTCTAATAAATCGTCCCAAAGCGGTGATCACAGATTTTGAAGCTCATAGCGTGTATGCAAGTTTGCTCTTAAGAAAGTTCTTCCGAGTCCCCATCATCTCTTGTGATCATTGGACGACGATTCGCTTAAGTGATCGTCCCTTTGATCTGGATGAAAACGACATGAAAGAACTGACCCGCTGGCAAAAAACTATTAAAATGGTTTCTCCTTTTGCGGATAGATACTTAGTTCATGGAACCATGAAAACGCGCCTCAGTGAGCCTCGCGCGAAGTACGTCCCAACTCCCGTTAGGGATATATTTATCGATGCCAATATAAATCTCACTGACGACGGCCCTATCGTTGTTTCCTTAGGACATCTGGCTCCGCCTTCGCTGACCGAAATTCTAGAAAGCAGCAAGAATGAATTTGTCATCTTCGGCAGTAAGAATCCTCGTAAAACCAAAAACGTAACTTATAAAGCATTTAATGAGCCTGAGTTCATCAAGGCTCTGCAGAACTCTCCGTTTGTGATTGTCGCGGCAAACTCTTCGGCCATCGATGCCTTGGCGGTCGGTAAGCCTTTACTTTATTGCCCATCACCAGGTCAGTTTGAACAAAAATATTGCGGAAAAATGTTTGAACACCTAGGAGTTTCTAAACTTGTGAGTGAGCTAACCTCTGAAGAGATTGATTCATTTGGTGCCCAGTTGGAAACTTACAAAAAGAATATCGCAAAAATGGATATCTTTGATAACGACAGTTTGGCAACAGAGATAAAAACAGCTATTAAAGAATTGCAAACATCTAAAGCATAAGAAAGACCACGCAAAGGCATGAAGTCATTATTTGCAAAAACATTTAGCTCCGACATCTTGGCGATCTTCCTTTGTCTGGGTCCTATCATTATTTCATTGATGCTGACGATGGTGGAACTAGGTTGCATCTCAAATATCTATTTGCAGATTCTGGCGGCACCCTTTGCCCTCGCCTTCAGCTTCATACTCACAATATTTGCGATTCGCTTGATTTTGCCACCGCTAAAAAAAGGCGTCTTTCCATTAAGTTTTAACATGGGCTTCATGGGATGGTGGACACATTCTCTTTTAACCAGATCTGCGCGTATCTTTGGAATTCACTATTTACTTCACTCTATTTCTTTATTCCGCTGGCTGTACTGGCGTGCTTTGGGCGCAAAAGTTTCTTATAAGATGTCGACTTCTTACAAGATCACGATGCACGACGTGGCACTGATTGAAATCGAAGAGGGTGTCATCTTAGCAGAAGATGTTGAACTTTCCGGTCATATCGTGCGCGGTGATCGCGTGCTCGTTGCGCCGGTAAAAATTGACAAAAACAGCTTCATCGGACGTGGCACCTATATTGGGCCACGCACTCGCATTGGTGAAAATAGTTGGATCGGTATGAACAATAACGTTACTGGTGAGGTGCTTGCAGCCAACTCGAAAATCGCCAATTACGAATGGTCCCGCGGAAATCCTAACCGCTCTTCGACATCCGATAACTAACTAATAAGGCGTCTCGAAGTGGGACGCCAATAATTTAGTCAGCATTCTTCCCCAAAAAGTCACAGTAAAAACCACAGTCTTTGCCAACGATTTAATAGCAATTTTAAATGGATCCCCTATGCATTCCGGGGGCACAGGCCTTGCTCCCCTTCTTTGTACCAAGAACAAACTGAAGGGGTCTTTCACATGGCAAGCTTCAAACTACTTAAAGTCAACTGGCAGGATCATTCATTCCTTTCCTTTATGGGACAAATCTTCACTTCAAATGATGTCCAAGTTATGGTTGATTTTAACTGCCAGGAGCTCTCTCGCACTGATTGTGACGGTATCATCCACGCGGTCGGATGGGTTGGAGACAGACTTGTGGGAGTTGCCTTTAATGATTTCCGTATCAACGGCGGAAGCTTCAGCGCCGCTAGCGCACTTCGAAGCAATGCTTTCTTTAAGCTGATGGACGACTCACAAACCCCTGTGGTTTTAGTGCTTAACACTTTAGGTGTGCGCTTTATGGAAGGCCGCACAGTCTTTGAAGAAACCTTCAGCATGCTCCCTGAAATCACTCGCTTTGCTGAAAAGAATCCCCTGATCACAATCTCTGTGGGCCGCACCCTGGGCCTTGGCGCTATTCTCTTTGGACTGGGCCACTACCGCATGGCTGTGCGTGGAGATTCTCTTATCAATTTGACAGGTCCTGAAGTGATCAATCTTTTCTTTGGAAAAGGCTTTGATTATGCTTCTTTGGCTTCAGCTGAATCTCAATTGGCAAAAACAAATCTTGTGCATGAACTTGTCGAAAGCCGTGATGAAGCTCTTCGTCGTACACGCACTATCCTAACCACACTGTCCTCTGTGAAAATGTCCCATGAGATTAAAAACCTTCCTTCAAGTTTTGAAGGGGAACACATTGATGCAGATTTGATTTCATCTTCTGAACACCGTTTGCGTGACCTACGTGCTCATTTTAATGGTGGTACGATGGAAATCTTCAGCGATTTGAGTTCCATCGTAAGAACTTATATCGGCATTCACGACGGCAAACTGATGGGTGTCTTTATGAATCCTCCGGGTCATGCGGGCAATATGATAAACACCCGCGCCCTAGAAAAATATGAAGCGGCTTTACAGCTCTTCAAGGTCTTGCAACTTCCTATCGTTTCCTTCTTGGATACTTCAGGTGCAGAGCCACGTACTACAGGAGCTGAAACAAACCTTTTGGGCAAATTCATTCAGGTAGCTGGTTTAATCATTAACTATCCCCACGCAAAAATGGGTTTTGTTGTCGGTCGTTGCTTTGGCGGAGCCACCATTCTTTCTTTCCCAAAAAATTTCGGTGGACGCTTCTCTTTCGCAGTTGAAGGCAGCCGCATGGGCGTTATGCATGACGATATCATCACAAAACTTTTGACTGGATCAGCTCGCCTTCTTGAAAAGTGGAAGGAAGTCGTTGCAACTCAAACCGCCGACATGAGCGATCTTAAAGCCAAGGGTTCCATTGACGACCTTATTAAAATGGATATGGTTGGCAGCAAGCTTTCTATGTTCCTCACCGCTCCTGCAGAAATCCACAAAGAATCTGTCGATCTTTCTGAGCAAGTCCTTGCCTTTAAGAAACAGGGAGCCGTATGAAAATTCTAAATGCTTCTTTATTCCTGTTCTTGTTTTCCATGCAAAGCTTTGCGGCCCCAACTGCTAAGCAGCTGCTAGAAAAATCAGAAGAACATCTTCAAGGAAAGTCTTTCCGCGGAGTCGTGCAAATGGAAGTTGTGCGTCCCGATTCAAAACGCACTCTTAAGATGCGCATCTGGAGTAAAGAACGCACCAGCTCTTTGGTAAAGATCATGGAGCCTAGCAAAGACCGCAACACCGGAAATTTGCGTTTAGATTTCAATCTTTGGCAGTATCTTCCCAATGTGGATCGCTTGATTCGCGTGCCTTCCAGTATGATGTTACAAAGCTGGATGGGATCAGATCTTACAAATGATGACCTGGTTAAAGCTAGCAGTCTTGCCCGCGACTATGACTCTAAAATTGATGGCCTCGAAAAAGTAAATGGCGAAGAAGCCATTCGCATCACATGCATTCCTAAACCCACGGCACCGGTCGTTTGGGGTAAAGTCGTTGCTTGGGTGCGAAAATCTGATTCGGCTCCTCTTAAAAAAGCTTTCTATTCCGAGAAACAAAAGCTTCTTAAAGTATTCACGGGCTCTGATATTAAAAATTTCAATGGCCATGTGATTCCAACTAAATGGGTGATGGAAAACTCAAATAAGCCTGGATCTCTGACACGCATCCAGTACACTGATGTTACTTTTGATGCACCATTGTCGGATGATCTCTTCACCCAACAAAACTTGCGTAAACCCATTCCTTAATTGGCGGAGGCCCTCACATGCGTATCTTGATCACCGGAGGAAGCTCTGACATCGGCCAAGCCATAGTGACACGACGTCTTCAAATGGGCGATCAAGTGGTCATCACGACCTCATCCCAAGAATCGTTAGAAGGCACGAAAAGTGAATTTGCAGCTAAAGGATTTCACATTGATGGCTTCGTATTTGATTTAAATAATCCCAGTAAAAGTGCTGATGACTTGCAGAAGATCTTAGACGCTGGACTTGATGCCGTTATTTTGAACGCGGCGACACGCCAACCGAAGTTGCGCCTTTTCCATGAAATGAAAGAGGAAGATTTTAGTTCTTTCTTCACTGCAAATACTCTGGGACAAGTTTGGCTTTTGCGAGCAGTGCTACCTAAAATGCTCGAACAAAAATCAGGACGGCTTATTTTAATTTCAAGTCTAGTAGCGCAGAGTGGTTCGAGCCGCTATTCAGCCTATGCGGCGGCCAAGGGTGCCATGGAAAGTTTGTTTTTAAACCTAGCTGTCGATTATGGCTCACAAGGTGTCTTGTCTTCGATCATTCGTCCTGGAATCATTGCCACGTCTCGCAATCGTCGCTATATGAAAATTGCTGGCTACATCGAAAAACTTTCCTCCATGATCCCCCAGGGAAAAATTGGCCAGCCAGAACAAATTGCCGAGGCACTAGATCCTTTCTTGTCCGCAAATTCTTATTTGAATGGCTCTATTCTGGAAGTCAGCGGCGGCTTTCCAAAATTCCGCAGCGACAGTGCTCTTTAGATTTTAACCTCACCAAAGGACCAAATTCATCCGCTAGACCAATGACTGTACTGCGAATGTAAGTTAGCATTATCAGGTGAAGGAGTCTCCTGATGAATCACCACGATGAGGCTTTTAATCTCTTACGAAAAATTCTAAGTTCTGTACCTGACCTCCGCTTACGTCATCCTGTGGACTCTTTGCAATCAACTCATCGTTTTCGTCAGGATCTTGGCTTTGACTCTTTAGCTATCATTTCCCTTTTGATCGAACTGCAAGATCATTTTCCTCAGCTCACTGAAATGGATGCGGCAAAATGGAAAACCCTTGGTGACTGTGTCGAAAGCATCGCGAAGAGATGAAAGCCCTCTCCGATTGGCGCTGTCAGTTTGAAAACCTGCCCCACTGCCTTGCAGGGGAATCTCTTAAAGATTTAAAACAACGTCGTGAAGTGATTGAAGCTAAGCTACAATCATTGGCTCAGCCTTCGGCATGTTTTGTACAAGAGTCAGATCCTGTTCAGTTTTCGCTTTGTTATTTTTCAATGCTAGATTTTGGATTTCTTCCTATTCCCGTTTCACCAGATATGCCCGCTGTTCAAAAAGAAATCTTTCGCGCGCAATATCCGAAAAACCTATGGTGGTGCAACGGTGCATTTGAGAATCAAGATCACGCCGATGGCACAGGTCTGACGTACAAAAATTCTTATGCTTGTTTAACTTCAGGAACGACCAGCACACCTAAGCTTTGCTATCTTTCAGTCGCAGGAGTCCAGGAAAACGCCAAGTCCCATGCCTCTTCACTCAATCTGCATTCAGAATTGACGCTGCGACAATGCCTTCCGGTTTACCATTCATTTGGTCTTGTTTGTTATCTTTGGACAAGCTTGCTCCTCAGAATTCCCATTGATTTTAATTTGATTGCACCTAGTTTTGCCACCATTGCCACGCGCTATGATGAAAACAGTGTATTGCATCTAAGCCCCGCTCAATTACGATTCTTTGCAAAACAAAAGAATCGACTACAACCCCAAGTTGGCATCGTGAGCATTGGTGGTGGCGCAATCTCAAGCAAGGAAGTCTCTCTTTTTAAAGAAGTCTTTCCGCTCTCACGTCGTTTTGTTTCTTATGGCCTGACAGAGGCCGGTCCCCGTGTCAGCACTGGCGAGGCTCAAGAATCTGCAAAGGGTTCCTATATCGGTCAATCCATGCCGGGCACGGAAGTCTTTGTACTAAATGAAAAGTCTGAACTAGTAAAATCAGGAGAAGGTCTTTTGTGCATTAAGAGCCCTTCGCTGAAATTGAACCTTGATCCCTCCGAACTTGCTGCTCCTAGTATCCTGCGCACCCGCGATCACGTTCTTCTGGATAACGACCAAATCTTCTTTCTAAGTCGCGCCGATGATCTTATCAAAGTAGGCGGTGTTTCGATTTATCCGGCCGATATTGAAAATGCGGCGCGAACGTTACCGGGCGTCACAGATTGCATCGTACTGAAATATTCAGATCCTTTGTACGAAGAGATTCCGGTTCTGGCTGTTGAGGGAGACATTGCTTTGACAGTTCTTGAAGAAAACCTGGAAAAACTTCTACCTCCAACCCAAATGCCCAAAAGGTCTTTTGTATTGGCTAAACTTCCAAGACAGTCTTTGAATAAAATTGACCGTCGAGAACTTTTAAAAATTTTGGAAACCCTATGAGCATTCAATTTCATAAAGATATTTGTTTAAGCGGTCTTGCCTATTACGTTCCTGAAAGAGCCGTGACCAACCAAGAGATTATTGACGCCAATAAACTGCGTATTAAAGACGATTGGATCTCTGGGCGTATTGGCATCTCTCATCGCCGCTGGGCTGCTCAGGATCAGGCCGCAAGTGATCTGGCAGTGCAAGCATTAGGCAAAATCCCTCAAGTACAAGAGGCCGCTCTTTTTGTATCCACGATCTCTTCAGATTTTCTAACACCATCTACGGCTTCCCTCATTAAACAAAAGATGCAGTGGAAGGGCTTTTCTCCTTCCATAGATATGAGTGCAGCTTGTGCCGGCCATATCTTTAGCATCGAGCAAGCGGCCTTTCGTCTTCACGCCACTCAGGAAACTGACGTTTACAGTGTGGCCACGGAGGTTCGCAGTCGCTATTTAAATCCTTCGGACCGCCGTACCGTTTTCTTGTTTGGTGACGGAGCCTGTGCGATGCGATTTTCTAAGGGAACTAAAGGACTTGCCAGCTTGGATTGGACATCGACCCAAACCTGGGCCAGTGATGATTTTGAAATTTTAGTTCCTGCAGGAGGATCTAAAACTCCTTTAAGCCAATCTGTCTTAGACAATCAAGAACAATTCATCCGCATGAATGATGGTGGAAAAATTGTCGACGCCACCACTGGCGGCTTAGTCGACACTGTAGTCGCCGCGATTGAAGCCGCTGGGTCAAAAGTTTCAGAGTATAGTTTTGTGGTGTTCCATCAAGGCAATGGCGCCATCATTCGCAGCATCTGTGAATCCTTAGGCCTCGGTCCCGAAAAAACACTGGTTACATTTGGAGAGCTTGGAAATTCATCCAGCGCTAGCTGCGGAATCACTTTAGCCCAAGCCCATGAGCGTAGGCTGATTCAACCTGGAAAAGTTCTTATGGTAACCATGGGCGCTGGATATCATGTCGGTTTGGCCTCTTTCACCTTTTCATAAGGACTGAATCAATGAACGTTCTGTTAACCGGAGCCAGTGGTCTTTTAGGGGCTCATCTATTACAACAAGGTTTGCAAAAAGGATGGAAGATCAAGGTTCTTACCCGCAGCATTCCGTCGCGCTCTTATTTAAAAACCATCCAAGACCAAGTTGAAATCATTCACGCAGATTTACTGGCCGATGCATGGCCTGAAAATCTTCTCCAAGATGTTGATACGATTATTCATGCCGCGGCTTTGGTTTCACCGAGGCCTGAAGATGAAGAAAGAATGATGGCGACAAACAATATCGCCTCGCAAAAACTGTTTGAACTCGCAAAACAGAAAAAGATCCAAAATTGGGTGCAAATATCCACCACGGCAGTGCTAACGGGCTCAGCAAGTGAAGAGGATCTTGTTAGCGAAAAAGACTTCGGTAAACTTCGCACAACAGCTTATGCTCGCTCTAAGTTTGCATTTGATAAATTTTTAGAATCTCAACAGGGTCCTACACCACGGGTTCTAAAAATTTACCCTGGTTATATGCTGGGTTCCTGGGACAGCACACCGTCCTCTGGAGCTGTCTTCCTACAAATGCGTTGGGGTAAATTAAAGGGATATCAAGAAGGAACGAAAAACTTCGTTGCGGCCGCAGACGTCGCGAAAGGCATTTTGCAGGCCCTTGATAGAAAAGCTGAGGGTGCTTTCATTCTTGGTGGTCACAACCTTAAAATTTCAACTTTCTTTGACCTGGCGACGAAGGCTCTAGCGTCTAAACCGCTATCGGCAATCAACCAGGATGAATTCGCTTCATTGTCCTCGGAAGAACAATCCTCTATTCGTGAGTTCTGTGAAAGTGCAGCTGTGACCAGTCAGAAGGCTCTATCGACTTTTGATTATGAAGCAAAAACTTCAGTTGAACAGATGATCCAAGACACCGTGGATTCATTTGCGGAAATGCGTTTACTTAGAAAAATGAAATAAAAAAAGCAAAACTGCACCACTAACGTGGTGTTAGAGTATAGATCTCTATGCGTAACTCGGACTAATCTCATTGTACTTTTGGTTTTAAAATATCGTCATTGTGAGATCAGTCTTGCTGAGACTTCACTTTATATGTCTCAGCTCTCTATAAAACACTACCAATGCCCCCATTGTGGAGAAAAGTCCTTCTCCAAACGAGGCCACTTCTATAAACGAAGCACTAAAACATATATCCCTAGGTACAACTGCC